>ERZ1292632.1898-Hain-H43-01um-R2-1898-length-18853-cov-8_pt1 | contig 18853 bp, 26 predicted proteins | sample MGYA00564407_ERZ1292632 | MGnify/ENA primary metagenome ERZ1292632 (study PRJEB36523, sample SAMEA6512637) | groundwater metagenome | collected 2019-01-08 | study: AquaDiva: Metagenomics assemblies of 32 groundwater samples | reverse complement strand
TCGCCACCGCATGAGTAGTTGCCCGAACCTTCGGCTCACCGCCAGCCATCCCAATGCCGCTTTTTCACTTCTGCTCCGGGGCCAGGTAGGGCATAAACGCCCCACAGCGGCACCCGACGACGTAGCACTCGCCGGACTTCCGCCCGTGGCCATCCTTGTCGCGCTTAGGGTTCTTGCCGACGCTCCACGGGTGGCCGCAGTCCTTGCAGGTCGGATCGCCCGACTTGACCGGCGCCGGCACGTCAGCAAGCCGCGGCTGCCTCTCGCCCGGCTGCACCTTCGCCTCCTCGATCTTGACCAGGACGCCGACGCACTTCTGGAACTGCCGCCCGCCGACGATCTTTGCGCTGCCGTCGATCTCGTCGTCTTCATCCTTCGTGCGCTTCTTCTGCGACGTGCCGCGCACGATCCCGACGTCGATCAGCTCGCCGTTCTGCCGGTAGACTTCAACTTGCTTCCCGCCCAGGGCCGCCCGCGCCAAGGTCTGCTTCCGGCCCGTCACGCCGATCTTCAGCGCGACCACGATCTTGCCTTCCTCGTCTGACTTGCTCGTCTCTCCGATTGCCAGGACATCGATCATCGGCTGCTCCTCACGGTTTTGCTAACGGCGCGCACGCCAGGGATCTCCAGGGCTTCCCGCTGTGCCACCGCCAGCCGGTTGAGATTCGGCATCGCGGGCTCCAGAAGCGAGATCCACTCCGGGCGGCCAGCGACATACTTGACCAGCTCGTGCAGGTCATGAACCTCGGCCGACCAGCGCGTCGTACTGGACACGCCCTCGACCTTGGCGATGGCCGGCGCGACCGTCACGACCGGGACGCCAAGCGGTTCCCGGAGAATCGCTTCGGCTTCCTGTGTGTCACCCCGGCCCTCCGCTTCGATGGCGGCGAGAAGCTGCCGCTCTTCCTCTTCCTTGCGGGCCAGCGCCTGGAGCCGCCGGGACTCGTCCTCCGCCTTCCGGCGCTCGGCGGCCTGGAACTCATCCGACTTGGCGAAGAAGATCGACCGCGCCTCGGCCCACGGACCCAGGATGCCGTCACGGAGCGCCAGGATCGCCTTTTTGGCCTCGTCCACCTTCTTGCGGGCCGGCTCGCAGTATTCCGTCCAGGACTTCTCGGCGCGGCGCAGCTTCTGCCCGTACTCCTGCGCCATCCGGTCAGAGTCGATGTCCGTCACCGCGAAGGATCGGGCCAGGGCGACGACCGGGGCCATCTCGGCGACCAGCGCGGTCGGCTTCGGGCGTTCGATCAGGATCATTTCATCGGTCATGCTTCTGCCTCCATGCAGCGATCGTGATCGCGGCTTTGAACACCTCCCAGTCCATCCGCTCCTTTCGCTCGACCAGCCGGTAGCGTTCGTCCGACAGATACAGGTTGTACCGTCCGAGTGGGCGCGGGAAGCAGGCCGCGTAAGCAGCGAGCTGAACCCCATTCCAAGCGGCTTCGCTCGGGCCCTTCAGGTCGATGATGCACTCGCGCCCTTTGATCCTAGCCCGGCGGTCGAGCTTGCCCTGGTAGTGGTACGTCACGTTGACGACCTTCTCTTCGATGGCCAGGATCTCCGGGCGGACCTCGTCTTTGAATTTCTGGTAACTTCGAAGGCGCCCGAGGATGGCGGGGTCCACGCTCGACCAGTCCAGGTCGTTCAGGTCGAGCAGCTCCGTCGCCTTGTGCAGCGCCGACCCACGGTCGAGGTCGAAGGCGCGAAACCACTCGATGTCAATTAATCCGGCATCGCGGAGGATGTCGGTGACGTGCGGCGGCCCGATGCTCCGATCTTCAGGCATCGACCGCTTCCCTTGGGTTTACCTTCGGTTTTTGCGGCCTGCTCGCCTCATACTCGAACCGCTTCTCAGAACTCATGAAGCCGTGCGAGCAGACGAGGCGTGGCCGCGGGATGGCCGAACGTTCCGACGATTTAAGCGTATTCGAGCTGGACTCTGTATAGGAGGCCGGACCCCAGTAGCAGTCGTGCGGGTATGGGCGGAACGGAACAGAGTCAAGCGTGGCGCCGGGAATCTGTACCCAGGCCACCCGCATGGTTTTCTCAGGCATCGGGCCCCTCGTCCTCCTGCGCCTCGTTCGCCGGCTGGATGGCGATGATCTTCTTGCTGCCCTTCGCGGTTTCCTCCCATACGATGTCCACTTCGGACGTTCCGGCTTGCCGGGCGAACTCGGCTTCCTTCGTGTCGAAGGTTCCGAACTCCAGGCCATCCGACCCCGTAACCGTGAATAGGGTCCACTTCTTCCCGTTCGTCGTGCCGGACTTTTCCTTGACCGATGCCACCTTCCCGCGCCAGGCGTTCCGACCCGGGGGTGCCGCTTCCGATGCTCGCCGCGGCATCTCTACTTCCGGCTTGCCGTCGGCGCGGGCGTCCGTGTCGTCCTCCGGGGCGATCCCGAGAATCGCCAGGAGCGCGTACCGCTTGGCATAGGTGGACGCGATCCCGACTCGCTGGGCCGGATTCGCCCCGGTCCCGTCACCCTGGTCGAACGGCATCGCCACCTCGCCGCTCGATTCCTGATGCCCCATCTCGTGGGCGACCTGACAGACGGCGATGACCTGCCTCTCGGCATGGCTCACCCGGAACGACACCGACAGGCCGAGCGGGCCGAGCACCGGCTGAATCTTGCTCATGATCTCGGCCAGCGGGGCGTAGGTATAGGAGTACGAGCCGCCCGTCCGCGTCGAGATGCTGGCCTTCCGGCTACGGCTGATCTTCGGGCAGGTCTCCTGGAACTCGGCCATCGCGTGAAGCCACGCCTCCTTCGCCTGTACGGCGCGGACATCCTTTGCCAGGGCGACGAGCCGTTCCAGGGTTTCGATCCCGGCGCCCTTCTCGATCGCCGTGCTGATCAGCGCCTGCGGATCGAGGCGGGTCATGGCCGTTGACGGTGCGGGTGCTTGTGTCTTATCCTTGCTCACAGCGTTTCTCCTTTTCGGCCGGGGTTGCAGCTCCGGCCATTTTGTCGAACAGCGGGCCTGCGCTTGTCACTTCTGCGGGATCGGATCGTTGCTTCACGGCAGATTCACGCACGGTTCGGGGTGCCCCATGCTTTGCCGCGCGACCTTGCGCTTGGCCCGATAGATGCGCATCTTGTTTCTGCCGTAGATGCGTCTTAATTCTGGCGCACGGGTGCCGATACCCAAGGTGTACCGCCTCAGGTCATTGCACCGCGAACAGAGTTTCTTCCTGAGCGGCTTGTAAAGTCGCCCGCATTGAACGCACGGCGTTGGCGGAGCGGGCTCACGCGGGGCCTGGCCAATCGCGATAAAGGCGGCGAGCCTGCCGTCCTCTGCCATATGGCAGCGGCGACAAAGGAACGCGATGTTCTCCCTGATGTTGTTCGCGGTGTTCCCATCCTTATGGTGCCGATCGAGCGCGGGCTTCCAGCAGTTCTCGCAGGACCCAAGAACCGGGTAAAGGCGTTCGGCTTCTACTCGGTTGGCCAGCTCCACGGCGGTTTGTCTCTTCATGGGATGCACTGCTCATCGTAAATTTGCCTCTTGGAATACGCTCCGCCACATCGATGCGGCAAGGGATCCGTCCGCACCAACGTACTGCCGCATCCCCGCGGGCATTTGAAGCCGTGTGGCACCAGCGGCCTCCTCTGCAACGCGGTGAGGTCCGATGGCGCCATGACGCCGCTGTGGGCCAGGGGTCCGCGCACGTCATCCTTGACGAGTCTTGCGCTGCGGCCGATGGGCTTGCTCATGCCTCTCCCTTCCTGCGCGCATTGATCGCGGCGTCGATGATCTCCCTACAGGCCTGGGCTAGCAGCGCCGCGTGGTGCGCATCGCAGAGCCACGAGACGGCGGGTTGCCCGCAAAGGATGCAGGTCATCTCCACCCCCACAGCGCCCACCAGGTCGCCACGAATCCCCCCGCCGCCATGATGAAAGAGATCAAGGCCGCTTCCAGCATCCGGTGGCGCCAGAAGAAAGCCCGGAGCGCAGCGCTGATGGAATCGGGCCTCAAGGTCCAGATCCCCGGAATGCGCTTCGGCGAGACGCGACGGCTCGGGCGGTAGACCTGCGGGACAGGACGCACCGATGGGACCAGGCAGGGGCGGGGCCTCATGACATCGCCTCGCCCGGCGGGAACGGCGGCTCCCAGGGTCTTTCAGGCTCGATCTTCGGCGCCCCTTCCGTCCGCCTCTTGAGCCCGTAGCCCAGGGCGCGCAGGTGCGACCATTCGAGGACCTGCTTCGCCGGCAGTCCCAGGAGGCGCCCAATCCGGGAGCGCCGCAGGACGATGTAGCGCGAGCCGTTGCGGCGCTGGCCGACGCGTTGAACACGATGCCAGCGGGCCGTGGGGCGATCGGGAGAGCGGATGTAATCACCGGGCTTGATGCCGATGCGCTCGCGCTTCATTCAATCCTCATGGGCGGCCCGCCCCGCGTCGCAGCAGCGAGCCGCCCGGCTGATCGAGGCCGTGCGTCGGCACGGTCGGATGCCGCAGGGGAGAAAGAGAGACCCGCGGCAGGGGAGGACGGCTCCCCCCGTCCGGTTGCCGCTGATGCGGCGCACTCGTTCCGGGTGCAGAGGCCACCACGCTCTGCTTCTCCGCCGTGAGCGGCGTCCTTCGATTTGTCCGTGGGTGTGATAGACGAACCCGGTTGAAGATGCTGGCGGGCCGGATTTTCGCCGACCGTGACGAACACGGGTTTCCCCGGCTGCCTCTCGCGCGAGGTCGCGCCGCCAGCACGTCGTCTGAGAATGAATGCGAGGCGCGGGCAGACTCCACGGTGGCCCGCGCGGCATGCCCCGCCGTCTCGGGGGATAACTCTATCAACTGCAAGGGTGCGCCCCTCCACGAGAGAGGCGGTGCTGTGGAGCGCCGCACATGGACGCGGAGCGGCGCGAGGATGCGGGAAGCGGGGTAATAAGAAGCCCCGCCCGGCACGCACGTGGCGATTAGGCGAGGCACGGCTGAGGTGGTCGCCACCGGGCGGGGCAGGTCGTCGCGATGTTGTGAGAACTTCATCTACCACCTCAGCCTGACGTAGGGAATCTACCCTCAAGGCGGCGGCGTGTCAAGCCGGTAATCGAAACTTTTACAACTCGCCGCAACCTGGACGGGGCCGCCACTTCCGGCCAGCCGCTTCCGACAAACCGCGCCGGGCAAGGATTCCGCGGGCGTTGACAGGACGGATCGAGTGACGGAAGATGCCGCTGGCCCGCGAGGTCGCGCCTCCGTTCCTGCCCATCCGAGACTGGGGCGGGCCGATTCTCCCTCTCGCCTCGGGGCTGGCCCGCCAAGTGGCCGCGTCTCGGAGGCTACCGATGCCCAACCCGCAGCGTTCACCAACGTGAGCCCCCAGGACCATGCAGCCATCGAACGCGCCAACTTGCGCGGCATGATCGACCACCCCGAAACCCTCGCCATCTTCCGCGATGAGTGCGGGCTCCTGCCCAGGCACTTCAAGGCCCCCGGACATCGCCGCATCTACGAGAAGATCCTTGAGGCGGCGGCTACGGGTCAGCCCATACCTGACGACGTGCTGATGGTACTCGCGCCAAGGGACGGGGAACGGTGAAGCCCTACTACGACCACGCGGGGATCACCATCTATCACGGGGATTGCAGAGATGTTGATCTGCCGATTGGCGGCATAGATTTAGTGGTTACGGACCCGCCATATCTTAAAGAGTTCATCGATCTGTACGCAGACTTAGGCAGGCTCGCTGCGGCTGCATTAAAGCCTGGAGGTTTCTGCTATGCCTACTGTGGGGCGTACTTTCTGCCAGAAGTAATCGCCCTGATGGTCCCGCCATTGAGATGGTTCTGGCTATTCAACATCAAGCACAACGGCGGGGCGCCGCGTGTGTGGTCCAGGCGGCTCATGGTGACATCTAAGCCGGTCATAGTTTGTACTGCTGGCGATCCAGAAGTTGATTCTCTAGAATGGTGCGCCAACGATCACACTTCAGAAGTGGCCGACAAGGATTATCACGAATGGGGACAATCAGCATCGTTCGTACAGAAGCAAATAGGCTTGAGGACTATGCCAGGAGAAACCGTGCTCGACCCCTTCATGGGTTCCGGTACGACACTCCGCGCCGCCAAAGACTTGGGCCGCCGTGCCATCGGGATCGAAATCGAGGAACGCTACTGCGAGATCGCCGCCAAGCGCATGGCGCAGGAAGTGCTGCCGCTGGGGGTGACACGGTGAGGGCGCAGAAACAGATGCCCGTCTCCGAAGTAGACACCGAAGCCCGCGCCGCCCTCGAAGTCCCCTACATCGCCAGCCTGATACGAGGCACCATCAAAGACGGTATCGTGCCGGCCAGCGCCTTCTACGACATCGACCTCCGCGCCATCGTCTCCGTCATCCACTCGCTCCCGAACGGCAAGGCGGACCTCGGCCTCCTGCTCAACGGACTCCGGACCCGGGGCGACCCTTCCAAGGGCGGAACATGGGCTCAGGTGCTGGCGTCGTTCGACCGCATCCCGGGCGTGGCCGACAATGCCGCCGTTTACGCCGAATGGATAGGGGCAGCCGACCAGAGGGCCCGCCTCAGCACAACGCTCCGGGAGATCCTGGCCGACCTCGAATCGCCCGTCTCGGGCACCGACCCGCCTATCGCCATTTCGGAAGCAGCCCAACGTCTCGGAGCGGCCCTGCGATCGATCGAGCGTACCGGCCGGCTCGCCCCCATGACCGCCGAAGCCATTATGGCCGCCGCCCGCACCCCGGTCGAGTGGATCGTGGACCCGCTCTATACAGCGAAAGGCGTCCGCATCCTCTCCGGGCTCGGCAAGGTCGGGAAGTCAACGCTGGCCCTGGCGCTCGCTCTCCTGAGCATCAAGCGTCTCGATGTCCAGGGCCGCCTGCGCGGCTGTGGCGGGATATCCGTCGCCATCCTCGATGCCGAGAACCGCGAGTCCGTCTGGGGCCGCCGCCTCCTCGCCCTCGGCCAAGGCATGGAGATTGACGTCGAAGACCTCCTCCGCTCCGGCCGTCTGGTCTACGTCAACCAACGCTCGCTGAGGCTCGATGACCAGGCCACCATCGGCCGCGTCGTTGGCCTCCTGCGTGCCCTCGGCGTCGGCGAGATCGTCGTTGACTCCCTCACCGCCGTGCACCGGCTCCCCGAAAACGACTCCGCTGCCATGCGCGGCTTCTTCCAGGACAGCATCTTCCGCCTCCGCGATGAAGTCGGCGCCGGCGTCACCGTCCTCCACCACCACCGCAAGCCTTCCCTCGGCTCCGACGACCCCGGCCAAGCTCTCCGCGGCTCCGGCGACCTCCGCAACGTCGTGGATACCCATATCTCCATCAGCCGCGACCCGAAGGATAAATCCCTGGTCCGCATCGTCGTAGACGCCCAACGAGAGGAAGTCGAGGCCCCTACGATGTACCTCCGCCTGGTCCGCGACGAAAACGGCGCCCAGTTCTACGAGGCCGCCGAACAGGAGGACTCGGCTTTAGTCAAGCTCAATACCGCTCGAGATGCCGTCATAGCCTTCCTGACCCAGCAAGGCGGCGAGGCCGAGACCCCATTGATAGTTGAGGCCTTGACCCGCGCCGGCACCCCGAGACGGACCACCGAACGGGCCCTCAGAGACCTCTCAAGCGGCCCCTACCCGGCCCTCCTCAGACCTCGCAAGGGGACTTATTCTATACCCCCGGGAAACTAGCCCACCGCCACCACCGCCAACCTACCGCCAACGCATATTGGCGGCGGCCTACCGCCAACCGCCAAGGGGCCCTAAGAGAGATCCAGCTTGGCGGTGGAAACCCCCCCATAAGAACCCCCCCCTACAACCGCCACCGCCAAATCAACATCTGGCGGCGGCTAGCCCCGGACCGCGAGCCGCCACCAGCCTACGCCCTTGAGGGCTTCGGCCGTCGGCGGTCGATCCGGTATGGACCGCTTACGATACACATACATCCTTGACTCCTACCCTCACCATGCCAATCCGCTACGGACCCTTGTTGACAACCCCAACACCCAAGAGTACGATCCCGGGACATGAACCATGAGCAGCAACGCCTCCGCGCAGTCAACGCTGTCAACGAACGAGGGGAAACAGAGAAGGGACCGTTTACCTTGCTGCCTCGCTTGTGCAATTCTTCACAAGCGATTGCTATAACGGCAAGAAACCAACGTCCGATAAGTATACTTATGTAAACCTGTCGGCGTGAGTGGAGATCTCGTTGCGATTACGGCAAGGGCTATCGGGTCAAAAACTCGCGGCCGATCGGCCGGACCCTGGACTTACCTTCCCGTTCGAGAATTTTCCTCCCGGCTCTTTCTCCGAAGGGTGGCGCGAGAAGCGTCTCTCGGGGATGAGCGGCGTGGAGATCGATCGGTTGTTCGATGAGTTCCTCTTGTTGGTGATGCACGAAGGGGTGAAGATGTAGGTTGAGATCCATCCGGCGCGCACCGGGTGGTTGCGGTACTGAGAAAAGGGCCTGCCGGGGCCGGACACCTTGGCGGGCCCTTTCTCTTTTCTTGGGGGTGTGGTGGTGGCGGAATTACCGGATCCGAATCGGCAGCGTGGGACGCCGGAGCAGATAGCGGAGGCGCGGGCTGCGGTCGTGCGGGCGAGGGCAGCCGGGATGGACAGGCACGACATCGGCGTTCTGTGCCTGCGGCTGGCGACGTTGAGCCGGAGGGCGGTCAGGAACATCGGGGAGAACGCGAAGCAGCGGGCGTATTGGCGGGCGGCGCAGGCGGAGAATCGGGCGCGGAAGGCGGCGGAATCGGCGCAGCGTTTGTTCGCGCAGGCGAATCCCGAGCAGGTGGCGGCGCTGCGGGCGATGGTGATGGGGGTGAGCGAGGACTACGTGAAGGCGCTGGTGCATGAGATGCAGGTCAAGCCCGCGGCGAAGGGGCTGACGGAGAAGGAGGCGAACCGGATCCGGTGGAGGGCTATGGAGGCCTACGCGGATTTGCTGAAGATGTTCGCCGGGAAGCAGATGGATCGGGAGCCGAAGCGACCAGCGGGGCCGCGGAGCGTGGTAGTGCGCGGGTGGCCGGCGGAGGGGGCAAAGTCGTGAAGCCGGCGGCGGCGATGGTGGAGGAGATCGAGCTGGTGTTGCCGGAGTTGTGGCCGCACCAGCAGGCATTTGTGGACGACCCGGCGCAATTCACGGCGTGCAAGAGCGCGACGAAATGCGGGAAGACGACGGCGCTGGCGTGGTGGCTGGCGCGGGCGGCGGCGACGATGCCCGGGGGGTTGTTCTGGTGGGTGGGGCCGACGAACGACGTCGGGCTGATCGGGTACAAGACGGTGGCGCACCTCCTCGAGCCGCTGGTAGTGAAATCGCAGGAGCGGCCGTGGAAGTTGCATCTGGAGAACGGGGCCTGCGTGGCGTTGAAGACGGCGCAGGAGCCGGACCATCTGATGGGGGCCGGGGTGACGAAGTTGGCGGGTGACGAGGCGGGGCTGCCGGAGTACGACCGGGCGTGGCCGAACATTCACACGACGTTGCAGGCGACCCGTGGGCAGGCGAAGTTTGGGGGGAACCCCGGGGATGCTGGGTGTTTCTTCGACCGGGCGGAGCGGTGGGGCTCGGATCCCCTGATGCCGGAGTGGTCCTTCCACAAGTGGAAGTTCCTGGATCGGCCCGGGGCGACGGAGGCGGACCTCGAGCAGGCGAAGCGGGAGCTCGGGGAGGACTCGGCGGAGTACCGGCGGTACTACCTGGCGGAGACGATTCACGGGGCGGGGAGTTTCTTCCACAACCTGGACGCCGTATCTATCGCGGCGCGGCAGGAGCCGGTTCCGGGGCGGGCCTATCTGGTCGGTGCCGATCCGTGCATCCGGTCGGACTACTTCGTGGCGTCGGCGTTCGACGTCCTGGACCGCCGGCAGGTCTATTACAGCCGCTACAAGGGGACTCCGCCGGAGCAGCAGGAAGAGGAAACCGACCGGGTGGCGAAGCTCTACAACGACGCGCCGATCGTGATCGAGCAGAACGGTCCCGGCGGCCCCATCGCCCGCAACCTGATGATCCGCGGGCGGACGGTCTACCCGTTCGAGACCTCGGGGAAATCGAAACCGCAGATTCTCTACGACTACCGCTCCGACATCGCGCACGGGGTCATCACGCTCCTGGCGGACGAGTATCAGAAGTCCGAGCACATCGCCTACCAGATGCGGACGACCCGGATCGGGACGGTGAAGTTCGGAAGCCCGTTCGGCGGGCACGACGACATGGTGATGGCGAACGCGATCGCGAACAACGGGCTGCGGCGGTGCGTGGTGCCGGGGTTCGTCGTATGAGCATCGCGGAGCGGATCATGGGGGCGCTGCACGCCTTCTCGGCTCCTGGGCGGCGTAAGTCGCTGGGAAGCCAGCTGGCCTGGGACCGGCTGTTCACGACCGGCATGGACCAGTTCTCGGGGCGAGCGTCCTTGACGCAGCCATTCGCGCAGCACCCGACGGTACACGCGGCGGTCTCGGCGATCTCGTCGGCGATCTCGGCACTACCGAGGGAGATGTTCCCGGATTCCGACCTCAAGCGCGAGAAGCCGATCAAGGATTCGGTGGTGCTGGAGCTTCTGGAAAATCCCGGGAACGATATGGACGGGAACGAATTGATCGAGGGCACGATCGACTTCATGAAGCTGGAGGGGGATGCCTTCTGGTTCCTGGACGGCGTAGCGCGGCGGACGGCGGCGGGGCCGCAATTCCCGACCCGGATTGAGCTTTGGGAGCCCGGGAAGGTCCGGGCGATTGGCGGCGGGCGCACGGTTGCGACCTGGGAGTACCGGGACGGCAGCGCCGTTTTCACAGCCCCTGCGGCGATGGTGCTCCAGTTCAAGCATTTCAACCCCTACGACCGGATTCGCGGGCTGGCGCCCTTGAGCGCCGCGGCCATCGCGGCCTCGGGCGGGTACAAGGCCCTTCAGTACCAGGAGGCCTTCCTGGACAACAACGCCGTACCTTACGGCGTCCTGACGCCAAAGGAAGGGCAGATCATCCAGCCCGAGGCGATGGTTCGGCTCCGGGACGAGCTCGAAGCCCGGCAGCAGGGCCCCCGCAAGCACGGCCGGATCGGCGCCCTCAACACGATGGTTGAGTTCCTGGAATTGGGGATGTCGCACAAGGACATGGATTTCCCAATGTGGCTCGACGCGGCCTCGGCTTTCATCCTGATGGTTTTCAAGGTGCCGCCTTCGGTTGCGGGGATCCAGAAGGACGCCAATTACAACGAGTCGGTCCATCAGTCGAAGCGGTTCTGGTACAACCACGCGCCGCTGGTCGGCTATTTCGAACGCCGGATCAAGAGCCGGCTGTGCAAGGCGTTCGGAATCGCCGAGACGCTGTACTTCAAGACCGAATCGATCAAGGCGCTGATTGAGGATCAGGAGTCGGTCACGAACCAGGCGCGCAACCTATTCAACATGGGGGTGTCGTTCCGGGACATCAACGAGCGGCTGGAGCTGGGGTATGCCGCGGACGACCGCGCGGCGCGGACCCGCTGGCTGCCGTTTTCGATGGTGAACGCGGACGAGCAGGCGATGGCGCCGGCGAGCGAAGCAGTGGGCGGTCCGAGCAATGGGCCCGGCGGCGGGCAGAACCAGCCGGGCGACGAATCGACCGTCGCGGACGACCCGACCGCCGGCAAGGGCTTCCGGCCGCGGCTGGTGAAATCGGCCCAGGCGAGCCGCGAGTTCGTCCGTGCCGCCAACTGGAAGATGCTCATCGGTAGGGTGCGGGACGAAGAAGGGGCTTACCAGTCCCGCGTGTGGACCCACTTCGGCATCCTGGAGAAAGAGGTCCTGTTCAATCTGCGGGCGAAGCGGAAGGCGGTCGGCGATCCGCTCGTGATCTCGATTGACGATGTCCTGTTCGACAAAGAGAAGGCGGCGCAGGACATCCGGAGGCGCACGGACCCGATCTACAAATCGGCGCTCGTCAAGGGCTACGAGAGCGTCATCCGGGAGCTGGGGATCGATCTCCCGTTTGATCTTCTGACGCCCGAGGTGGAATCCTTTCTGCAACAGAAGCGGTTCGAGATTGCCGATCTCATCGACGGTCCCGCCGAGGATCGGCTTCGGGCAGCGCTCGCGGAAGGCATCCAGGCCGGCGAGAACCTGGAAAAGATCGCGGATCGCGTGGAGGAGGTCTTCGACATCGAGCGCAGCCGGGCGCAGCGCATCGCCCGGACGGAAGTCGCGGAGTCCTTCAACGGCGGACGCTACGAAACCATGAAAGCCGCCGAAGTCGAAAAGCTGGAATGGCTGACGGCCAGGGACAGCCGCGTACGCGACGAGCACATCATCCTGGACGGCGAGATCATCGCGCTCGGCGACAGGTTTTCGAATGGGCTTCTGTACCCGCTGGACCCGGCCGGCCCGCCGGAGCAGATCGTCAACTGCCGGTGCGTCAGTTTGCCGGCCGCATGAGGTGAACATGGAACCGAGCACGGTCACGCCCGATCCCGCCATCACGGCGATCGAAGAAGTTCAGGCACCCATCCGAAAATTCTACGTGGCCGAGACGAAGGCGCTTCGGAACGGCGATGTCGAAGCCTACATCTCAACCGAGAGCGTAGATCGCATGGGCGACATCATCAAGGCGAAGGGATGGGAGCTGGGCGCCTATCGCAAGACCGGCTCGCCGGTTCTGTTCGGCCATGAGTATGGCGTGACGCCCGGCGGCGGCATCGCCCACATCGGGAACGCTGTCGAGATGGAGATCCAGCGTAAGGGACTGTGGAGCGTGACGCGCTTCCACGAGAAGACGCAGCTTTCCAGGGAAGCCGCGATCCTGGCACGCGAAAAGCTGATGCCGGGGTGGTCGGTGGGATTTAGTCCGCTGGACAAGCCCGAGGACCGCATGGTCGATGGAGTCTGGAAGGGCTTCATTTTCAACCGGCAGGAACTCCTCGAATACAGCCTGGTCTCCGTCCCGGCGAACCCGGAGGCGGTGAGCAAGGCAGCCGACATGGCCCGGCGGGGTCTGATCGGCGCGGACATGATCAATCGCATCAACGCGGCTGCCATCTTTGCGGGGCCATCGCCCACGGGCGATGAAGGAATCCGACAGGATGAGCAGGCCATCGTCGAACAGTTCCGGAAGCGGCACGAGGAGCATTTCATCGCGGCCGGATTCACCAAGAGGTAAGAACATGGACGCCAAGGAAGCAATCGAAAAGGGCTTCGCGGACCTCGAAGTCCAGCGCAAGAAGGACCGCGAGGAGCGGGAAACGGCAGAGAAGAAAACGGGCGAGGAGCTGGCCGCTCTGCACGCCAAGCAGAAGAGCACGGACGAATGGGTCTCGAAGGTGGAGGCCCAGGTCAACACGGCCAGGACGCACGGCCCGGGCGACGGCCTTCTGGCCGCCATCCCGGACCAGCTCCGCAAGCACATCGAGTACGCCGAGCGAGCCGGGGTCGCGGAGCCGGTCAAGAAGGTGGCCCTGGGCGCCTGGTGGCAAGCGGCCATCATGTCCAAGGCTGCCGTGATGAGGGGTGAGTCGGCCGAACGCTGGATCAAGCAGCGCGAGGCGATCGAGAAGGGATGGGGCTACGACCCGGCGCTGGCCATCTCCGCAAGGGGAGCGCAGGGCGAAGTCATCGGCGGCGGGGCGAACATCATCGCCACGCCCGTCGAGGCCGAGCTGTACCGGCTCATCCGCGACAACACCGTGATCCGGCCGCTGGCGACCCGGATCGTGATGACGTCGCTGACGCACCAGCTGCCAACCGAGAACGCCAACATCACGGCGTACCTGGTCGCCGAAGCCGCAACGATCACGGACTCGGTGGCGACGACCGGCTTCTCCCAGATCGCCCTGACGGCGAAGAAATTCGCCGGCCTGGCGACGGTCAGCAACGAGCTTCTGGAGGACAACATCATCGGTCTCCAGGAGTACGTGTTCACCGCGATTGCCGAATCCATCGGCATCATCGAGGACCAGGGCGCGGCGGACGGCACGAACTTCACCGGGATCGGAGTCGCCACCAGCGTCAACTCCTTCTCGGCGACGGGCAACACCTCGGGCGGCGACGTGCCGACCTACCCGAACATGGTGAAGCTGATCTTCCTGGCGATTCAGAAGACGAGCCGCCAGAATGCTTACTTCATCATGCACCCGACGGCCTTCCGCGCCGTCGCCGGGATCACGGACACCAACGGCCAGCCGGTGCTCCAGTTCAACAACGTCCCGAACGCCATCCAGGAGCGCGTGCTCGGCTACCCGGTGGCGATCTCCAGCGCGCTCACGCTGGCGAACGCGATCAAGACCAGCTCGACCTCCATCTACTTCGGGCCGCCGACGAAGATCATCTTCGGCGACCTCACGGGGATGGAGTTCATGCTGGATCCGTACGGCCGGATGACCACCTACGAGACTCGGATCAGGGTGGTCAAGAGAACGGGCATCGTGGTGCCCGTTGGTACTTATTTCTCCATCATGCGCGGCGTGATCAACGCTTGAGCTTGATGGAGGTTCAACGGTGGGCGGGTCCAGAGCGCCGGATCCGCCCACCGCACCCAAGAGGAGACGATGAAGATCAAGATGCTCCGCAACAGCGGCGGCAAGGTGGCGGGAAGCGTCCACGACCTGAGCAAGTGGGCGGCGACGAATTTCATCCGCATGCACGCGGCGCGCCGGGTCTGCGAGTTCTGCGGGGAGGCGCCGGCGACTCTCGACGCGCATATCTGCGTGAAGCAGATGCCGGCGGGGATCAACCGCATGATGCAGCGGGGGCAGACGCGATGACCGAGACGCCGAAGACGCTGGCCGAGGAAGCCGAGGTCAACGAGATCCTGCGGAAGAAGACGGGGGTCATGATCGCCATCCCCAACCTCGGCAGCAAGATCGTGACGCCGTTGATGATGTGGATTCAGAGTCTCGACTTCAAGACCATCGACGCGGAGTGCCCGTATTTCTTCAAGGTCTTCATGCCGAACGATCTCCATCCGATCGAGTGGGCGCGGAACCAGTGCGTGCGGGCGTTTCTGGCCGATCCCTACTGGAAGAAGCTGTGGTTCGTGGACGCCGACATGAACCCGCCGTTCAACGCGCTCGACCTCCTGGACTTCGACGCCCCGCTGGTATCGGGGATGACCTACATCTGGAGCGGCGAGAAGTTCAGCGATGACGGTTTTTACGTGCCGCCGTTCATGAAGATCAACGCCTTCGACTACCGCCCCGACCATGATGATTTTCGTTCGCGGCTGCCGTCGGCGGACGGCAAGACGTTTGAGTGCGATGCGAGCGGGGCCGCCTGTCTGGTGATTCGGCGGGACGTACTGGAGACGATGCCGGAGCCTTGGTTCCGGTCGCCGCGCGATCCCTACGGGGCCACGTTGCGCGGGGAGGATCTGGACTTCGGGTTGCGGGCCATGAAGCACGGGCACAAGACCCTATACGTACCGCGCGTTCAGTTCGGGCACCTCAAGGAGGCGGACCTGAAGCAGATTTGCACCTACGGGATCGCCACCGGACGGAGCATGTTGCAGGCCCTGGACAAGCTTCCGCCGGAGCAGGTTGTCGGCCGGATCAAAGAAGTGCTCGACAAGATGAATTTCCCCGGAGAACGACCGGCCGAGGTTGAGCGGGCCGGACCGAAGACGCTGGAAGTCATTCAAGGGGGCAGGCGATGAGCAGCACGCGGATCGAGCTTCTGGCCTCAGCGGCGCAGACAGCCACGGCGCAGGGCAGCGGGATCGCGGTGGGGAACCTGAAAGAGCTGGCGATCACGGTGGACGTGACGGTCGCCAGCGGCACGCTGACGCCCTACCTCCAGAGCAGCAACGACGGGGGGACGACGTGGTTCGATCTCATGGCCGAGAGCGTCTGCGTAGTGACCTCCGGCGTCGGGCCGGGTACGACGGGAACGAACGTCCGCAACATCTTCGCGGGCTCCGCAACCACCGTCATGAAGGGTTACGCGAAATACTCCACCTTCGGGGATTACGTCCGGGCCGCCTGGATCATCAGCGGGGCCGGAGCGACGTTCACCTTCGGCGTCAAAGCGGTGGGCAAGAACTGATGGGGCTGCTCACAACCATCGACAAGGTCAAGGAGTTCCTGACCGAGACGTCCGACAAGGACGATCTGCGCCTGACCGCCTGCCTGACGCGGGCTTCGGCGATCATCGAGAAATACTGCCGCCGGACCTTCTTGCAGACGACTTACACGGGCGAGATGTACGACGGCACCGGGACCGATGTGCTCACGCTCAGGCATTTCCCGATTGTCGGGACGCCAACCGTGCTGGAATCCGGGAGCGCGATGGTTGTCGGTACTGATCCGGCGGCCTCGCCGACGCCCGAAGTTCTGGTCTATGCCACGGAAGGCCAGCTGATCCGGAATTTCTACACGTGGTTGCTCTACCGCAATTATTACAAGGTGACCTACAACGCCGGGTTCGCCGCGATCCCGCAGGAGATCGTCGAGGCTGCCATCGAGATGACGCTCATCATGCTGAAGGAAAAGGAACGGGCCGGGCTGGCGCAGCACACGACCGGGGCGGTGACTAGCACCTACATTCGCACGCTGCCCCAGGCGAGTCAGTGGGCGCTCGACCTACACCGCGACCTGACGCTCGGGAGGGCTGCCTGATGCCGGCTGAACTGCGGCTGCGAATCGAGGCCGGTCCCGAGGTCATGGCGGCGCTGGCGGCCCGTAAGGAAGCGGTTGCGGTGGCCGTCAAGCGGGCTCTCTCCGACAGCGTCAACTTGGTGCATCGGAAGATCACGCTCAATCTGACCGGTGCCGTCCTGCGCGTGCAGACGGGGCGTCTACGCCAGTCGATGCAGACGTTCATAGCGGTGGATGGATTAAGCGCGACCGTTGGGACAAACGTTGAATACGCCCGCATCCACGAGTTCGGCGGCACGACTCGGCCGCATGAGATTCGCCCAAGAGGGATCGCCTTGGCCTGGCCTATGGCGTTCATAGGATTTGGCGCGGCGAAGATGACGAAGAGCGGACGGTTGGCGAAGCGTCAACCCAAGGGCGCGCGCATTCAGTTCGCTAAAGTCGTGCATCATCCGGGCGCGGTCGTGCCTGCCCGTCCGTACATGCGGCCCGCTCTTGAGGACAGCCGCGGCGACATCGAGAGGTTCTTCGTGAGCCGCATCCTGGCCGCGCTCAGGAGGAGAGACTGATGCCCGGGCCCCGCGAACTAGCGCTCTCCAAAGTCGCCGCCCAGTTGGCGAAGATCCGGGTCGAGAACGGGTATGCCAACGACATCGGCCGTGTCTTCCGGCTGGACTTCAAGGTGGACATGCTAACCGAAGGCGAACTCCCGGCCGCCTTCGTCCTGCCGCCCCTTCAGGGGGGCCGCTTGGAGGCGCTGGATGCCGCCGGCTACATCTACCGCTGGCCGCTGACCTGCGGGGTCATCATGAAGCGGACGCCAACGGATGCCAAGGACGATCAGCGCGAGACCGACATGGAGAGCCTGGTCAACGATCTGTGGCGGGCGCTTCTGGAAGACGCGACGTTCGGGACCAGCGCCGTCTCTGGCATCAAGGACAGCGTGCTCTCGGACGGTCCCTACCTCTTCGACCCCGACCTCGGCGTCGGCCTCTACAACTGCACGTTGCAGGTGGATCTCGTCTTCCAAAGGAGCGACCTATGAAGGCAATCCTCCAGCTTGAGGGCCCGGGATGGGGTGGAGGGAACTCAACATCCGTTTCGCTCGGTGTGCATCCCTTCGTGCGCCACTTCAAGCGCGGCGAGATCGTCAGCGTGGATTGTCCGAAGGGAAGCGAAGAAGAGAGAGAGTGGCAGACTCGAATCGACCATGACATGTGCCGGATTCTTCCCGGCCCAGGAGCGCCGTTGAAACCGGCGGCATAGGAGAATCAGATGGCTGGAACCGCTGGAAATATTCTCGTCGGCGCACCGGCGACTTTCAAGATCGCGGCCTATCTCACGGCCAAGGCGGTGAGCCTGACGTACGTCGATGTCGGGTTCACGGATGGCGGGGTTACCTTCGACCCGAAGACGGAGCTTCACTTGGTCGCCATGGATCAGTACCTCGGCAACCTGGCCGCTATCCCGAAGGCCCGCGATCTCGAAATCAAGGTCAAATTCGGCGAGGCCACGCTGACCAACCTGAACTACGCCCTGGCGCAGCCGGCCGGCAACCTGAGCGGTACGACCGCGCAGTTCTACGACGCCTCGGCCGCCGAGATTTACTACCAGCTCCAGGTGGTCGGCAAGGGGAACGGGGCGCTCGCCGCGCGGACCATGACCGTCTGGAGGGCCTACGTGAAGGACATCGGCTCCATCATGTTCAAGAAGGACGCCACCCAGGAGCACGACATGACTTTCGGTGTGTGCGAGGAAACCACGGGCGGAACGACGTCATCCTTCATGCGTTTCATCGACACGTAATCATGAAGACCGTCCGCGTCCGGCTCTGGAAGCCGCTGCCTCCATTCTCGAAGTCCGTCACGGTAGGCCAGATCACCGTGGCGGGCTTCCTGGAACTCCTGCGTCTGCTCGTCACGAAGGCTGCCGCCGTTCGAGTTGCCGCCGGCCGCGATCTCTCGCCGGAGGAACTGATCCGCGAGCTGCGCGAGCCCGAGTTCAACGCTCTGGCCGATTCCGTCTGCAAGGGGCAGGAGGCCGGCTTCTTCTCGGGCTGGCTGTCCCTTCGGAACGTCCGCGCCCTCTACGCCGCGTCCTTCAAGGTGAACAACTGGCAGCGCATCTTCTCGTGCGTGGACTGGACGGGCACGAAGAAGAAACGGAAGGGATCCCTAGTCGGCGACATCCAGGCCATGTGCCTGATCTTCCGCGGTCTCGATCCGATGGTGATCCAAAACGAGTGGCCTATGGAGGATTTCCTATCCTTCATCGACGCCATGAATCTCCAGGTCGAAGAAGAAGAGCAGCCGATGTCCGCGCAGATGCTCGGCATGAT
>ERZ1292632.1895-Hain-H43-01um-R2-1895-length-18876-cov-5_pt1 | contig 18876 bp, 41 predicted proteins | sample MGYA00564407_ERZ1292632 | MGnify/ENA primary metagenome ERZ1292632 (study PRJEB36523, sample SAMEA6512637) | groundwater metagenome | collected 2019-01-08 | study: AquaDiva: Metagenomics assemblies of 32 groundwater samples | reverse complement strand
TCTTGTCCGACCTTGTACAGATTGTGCCATACGCCTTCGCGTTCGATCAACCGCACGCCGCGCGCATTCACGGTCCCATCCGGATTGATGACGCCGAGCGATTTGCCCATTTCATCTGAAATGGCGTTAGGCGGATCGACCAGAAAATATTCAATGGGTTGACCGAAGGCGGACAGACCGCATTCCGCGTAGACGCCGCTGGCTTTGCGGCGACCGCAACCACGTTCCACTGCAATGGCGTGTCCCAGATTTAGGCTCATGCTTATACTCCCCATCCACATGGAATGTAGAACACCGGTTGGTACCCTTACGCGAGGGCCTCTATCAACTCGGCTTCCGATTCCGCGTCCAATTCAATCGTCGCCTCGAACGTGGTACCCGAGTGAAAATCGCGCAGGGTCAGGTCGATGCCAGCCGAAGTCGCGTAAACGGATTGATGTTGGCGATTGCGCCAGTCATCGAACACGAGTTTGATTTTCATGCGATCCTCCAGCCCGCGGTTGCCTGCCCGGTGATCTCTTGGACAAACTGATGCGGGCGGACACAGATTTTGTGCATCGGTTCGGCGCGAGTGCTTGGGTCGAACCAACTGACGCCGATCCAGGCCACGATTCCGCCGCCGCTCTTCTTATAGGTATGGCTCATTTGGAGATGATGGACGACGTACTCGCCCAAGCGATGCCCGATGAGGCGCGGCTGCCAAAATCTCGGATGCCCGCACAGTGGGCATTGTTTGACCGACGTGAAAATCTCGATCTCTTCGAGCGACATGTGAGTTATACTCCGCGCGGCGAAATTTGCGGAATGGGCGTCTTAGATTGCTTTGCCAATATCCGCTGGCAACGCAGACACGATGGCACAAAGGTGTCTGGTTCTTCGCGCGAATTGTCGTACCACAGTGGGTCCACGTGTGTTCCACAGATCAATCCGCCATATTCTTCACAGGCGTGCTCTTTGTTGGTGCGACCGCGCCCATCCACGGTCCGTCCATCATAGGCAATAATCATCTTTGTTCCTTGCGCGATGGGATCCGCCCGTGTTTCTGGCGGACGGTTTGCCGAATCAACTGCATCGTTTTGTCGATCGAAGCATTCGACAGATTCGGGTCACCGCGTTCCGCCAAGTACGCGGCAAGATGGCGGTAGCGTGCGCGCTGGTCGGCTTGGAGGACCGGCGAATCCCTCTCGATGAGTTCCATGAGATGTTGCGTCACCAATTCGGCGCGCCGTGCGCACGCCCGTTCACCGCGTGCCACGTGTTCATTGGCGGCGGTCCGCTGAAATTCAGTCAGCGCGGCTTCGAGCCAGTAGGCGGTCTGGTCTGGTCCCAGCGCGACCGCGACCGGATCAATCATCGGAGTCGGGTCGGGAACGCGCTCGAGCGCGTCGTCCAGTTCGACTTTGACCGCGTGCCGATTCTGGTAACGCGCGCCGTCCAGATAGTTATTGCGCGCGCAGGCGTAGACGAAGGTCGCGAGGGAGGCGCCGCGGGTGGGGTCGTAATGTTCGACCGCTTCCAAGAGCGCGGTCGCCACGGCGTCCCGATCGTCGGGACCGAAGCGGGTTTGCGCCTGGATGCGGTGGAGGTCGTGCGTCGTTAGATCGTGCAGGCTAGGGTGAGCCATAGTATTCCTCCGGAAAAGTAATCCTCATAAAAACAGAACGCCCAGAACAGTGGGACTTTGTGAGTGATCGCGCGGGCGAAAGGAAACCCGTGCCTTCAACTCCCCACCATTCTGGGCGAACATCTCGAATAAAAAATCCTTTCCGTTGCACGAACACTCACAAAGTTGAGCCGATTGTAAACGAAGCCGCGGCAAATGTCAAGCAAAATCGGTTGCGGTTCGGTTGTGACTTGGTTAAGGCGCAGGATTGTAGCCCCCTGCGCGCCACTGCCAACTGCAAGATTTGCAGTTAGGTATCGTCGGGTCCGACCATCGGCATCAGGAGCGCGAGCCAGCCCTCGTATTCATCGCGGGGAAGAATTCGCAGGGGTCTGTGGTCTGGAATGCCATCTATTTTGGGCAGAAACTGAATCACGACCATATCGCGGAATTCGTTTTCTTCGTCTTCGGGTACGAGTCCATCAATGGACAGGATAGACGCCAAGAACCGGCGATTCACCTTGAAAGTGAAGACCGGCGGCTCTGTGTCGTTTGCTTTCGCCGCGAATTCAAACAAACGTGGTTCCGGTTTCAGGTCTGGGATTCGCTGCAATTCGGGATAACGGTGATCGAACGCGTGGTCATACACCACGCGGTACTGCCCATCTTCCAGGCGGCAATCTTTCACCATACGGAGTTGGAAGCTGTCGGTCGCGATGGCATTGCCGTCCTGGACATGGACATGCAAGAGATATTCGCGATCGGTATTTTTGTAGTCTGCTGGATCGGTTGGCAGTGCCGCGACCAACCAACGCGCCTTATAATCTTTCATCGTCTGCCTCCACGTTCTCTTCGTCCACTTCCTCTTCTTCTTCGAGTGGGAACAGATTCAGTCCATGCCGCCCGCCCCGAAAGAGGAGCGATTCGCCGAGCATAGACTTTTCCACAAAATTCGGATACTCCGCCTGTAGCGCATTGTAGCGTTCGGGCGGGATGAATAGTGAAATGGAGATTACCTGCGTTTCGGGGACGAGACGCAGGATGCCATTCACCATCGTGTCCAATGTGCCGAGCATATCATGAGTTTTTAGTTCCATCGTTACTCCTTTTCAGTCCAATTTCTCGCACGTGCATAACTGCCCCTGATGCGGACAGTCGCGCCGGCGTTCGGGCTTGTTCGTGATGACCGCTAACTTGGCGTGTGCCAGTGAACGTATACAACACGCTTTCAGTTGGGGATAGTCCAGCGCGCGCAGATCGCAACGATGGTTTTCGCAGAGTGGATTGTTACAAGTGGTCATCGTATCCTCCGTAGATTATACTCCGATGCCGTCGAATTGCGGAATGGCGGAGTCTTCATTGATCGTGGCGACCAGGTCGTCCAATTGCTTGGAGGTCGGAAATGCGCCGTGTTCAGCGGCGATGTCCGCGATTGAGTTGTCCAAGTCCAGTATGGATCCACGCGTGATGGTGGCTTGGAAGTGCCGCAACGCGGCGATGATCCAGTCCACTTGGCGGTCGTCCACCACGAGTTCGTAAGTGTTCATTTGTCCTCCTGTAATTCGATCGTTTGTCCTACCCATTTGACATAGGCTTTGTCGCGTCCCATCTCTCGCAGGTCGGCGGCGATGGCGGCGCAATGCGCAAAGTTCAGTTCGCCGTAATGCGACTCGAAAACGTGTTGCGCCACATCGTCGCGATAGTCTACGTAGCGGGGCAAGATACCTTCGCCCAGGTAGATCACTTGCCAGCCTTCGCTCGGATGGTCGTAGAGTTCAGCCGCCACATTTTCGTTCAAGAGCGAGATGGACGGGTGAAAGTTTCCGTCCATATCTTGCTGATACCCGACGGAATCAATCTGGAATTTCATGCCATCCTCCTTGCGGTGGTTGTGCGCCAAGCGCGCGTGCGATCTTCGCGAGCCATGTTTCTCGCACTTGCAAAAAGGCGATTTCCACCTGTTCATTCTGGGCGCGCGCCAATTGTCGGTCGATGTGCGCCAGGTCTTTGAGCAGCGCTTCAACGGGAATGGGTCGTTTCAAAATTGGATCGAGATACATTTTTCTACCGTCCTTGTGGCGAGTTAGCGCGACGAATCTACGGGCGGAGTCAACCGCACCACCAGCACGCCAACGACCACTATTGCCAACCAGCCTAAAAGATGGTTCGCCGCGAATGCGCCAATGATGCCCAGGATTACTGCGCCAGAGAGTAGAAACTTCACTGCCGCGCGTACCTGTGGAAATTCATGCAACGCAAATAGCACGATGGCAGCCCATAGCCCTACACTCAAGGGGTTCTCCCAGTCGATCAGCATGATTGATCCTCCCAATTCCAAAAGAATGGGCGCAGCGGATTGATGGATTGACACACCAACTCCGTGATCGCCGCAGCCAGTTCGGGTGAGACTTTGCGCGGGCAACCGGAAATTGCGATCGGTTCCAATATCTGGAGGGTTCGCAAATCGAGATTCGCGCGCGGCAAGTCTAGGCGTGTATTGGGAGTGAATCTCAGTTTTAGAGCCATCCGGATACCTCACGACAGCAGAATTTTGTTCTTGGAAGCGATGACGACCGAATTCACCCACTCATCGATGGATTCGGGCAAGTTCCACAGTTTACGGATTTGCCGCGTTAGGTCGGGCGAGGCTGGCGGCAGACGGAAGATCGGTGCGCTTTCATCCGCGTCATCGGGATGGCTCGTCGTGGGGGCATCGAATTTGAATTGAACCGTGCCGCGTGGCGACAGGGCTTTGCCGATACCGAAGAATTCATTTTCCAGCCCGCGAATTCTGCCGCGTTCGGAGCGGGGCAGTCCAACCAGTTCTGCGCCGCGTTCGATGTCCAAGTCCTCGATGGTGTATCCGACAAAGCGCGTTGCCGCATCCGCACGCGCATTGGCGGCGAGTTTCGCAATCCGGGTCGTTGCCATCAAAAGACCCAACTTGTGTTTGCGCCCGCCCGACATCACATCCGACACGGCGGTATAACTGGGCAGGGTCTTGGTCTCGGTGCCGGCGAAGCGGTGGGCTTCGTCCAAGATGAGGAGACACCGATGCCATGTCTCGCGTGGTTGTGCCATCAGGGTATCGCAAAATCTGGCAATCCATTCTGCGCGGGACGCTTCTTTCAACGCGGAGAGATCGCACACAGCGCTCAAATTCGAGCGGTAGAGGATTTGGGCATCGCGGGAAGCGGTTTTGACTTCCGCCAAAATATCCGCTGTCGCATCGCCCAGCCAGACTACATCAAACCGCTCGCGCAGTGTAGGAAATTCGCCATCCGGATCGAGGATAATGACTTGGCAGTATGGAATGATTCGTTCGGCAATGAGGCGGAGTGCGTAACTCTTACCGGCACCGCTGGAGCCGGTGAGAAACCCGCGTCCAGAGATCAGGCGCGCAAGCGAGAGCGTGACGGGTGTGCCAGAGTCGGTTTTGCCGAGTTGGATGGAATAATCCACTACTCTACCCTCCGTTGTTTGAATTGGAAATGGTCAAACCTCTGCCCACCGCTACGAAGCGATGGGCAAAAGTTCAATCATCGCGTTGCCATTGCTTCGATGAATCCTTGTTCGCCAATATTGCGGTCCCACGTCTTGGCGAACGCGCATTCATCTTGGTATTCTTTCGCCCAGACCTTCATCTCCGCGCCGTCCATCCTGACCGATTTACGTTCGACGCCCACATAGTCATTACGGTAGTAGGTGGGATAAAACGCGCTGTCCTTGACCATAAAGCACATTTCAGGATCGCGCATGGCGTCGCCATTCTGCTCGCCGTAGTGGGCGACCGAGATCAAGTCCAGACCGTTCATTGCGCCAATATGCTCGATCACCAGCCGCATATACGGTGGGTTCTCGATTCGGACATACTGGGTTTTCAGCCCATCCAGTCCGCCGGCTTTTTCAATGAGCCGAGAAATATTCTTGAGTTGGATCGGTTTCATGGGTTACTCCCATACAGCGCTTCTGAGATTTTCGGGGCGGTGGTTTCGCCCAAGATAAATTCGACATCCACCACATCGCCGCTTTGCAGTTCCTCCCAGTGAATTTGGATATACAAGTGGGCTTGATGCAACGTGCGTCCCCACTCATACGCATCGCTTGACCACGTGCCGGTGCCGCCATCGATGTCCATCAGCAGGATGTATTCTTCGGGCTGGCGTCCATAACCGGCTTTTCCGAGCAGAAATGCCTCATGGGGGTTCTTGATTTCGGGTCGAATTGCCAGCGCGGCAACACAAGTTCCGCGATCACGAATCTCGAAAAGTTTTGATTCCATCACTGCCTCCGCGTAAAGTGTTGCACGGCTTGGCGTTCGGTGACGGGATTGACGCGCAGCCCCGAAATACAGACTTCGCCGCCGTGAAACCAGAGTTCGTTATCCAGTTCCATTTCTTTTTCGTCTGCGCCTTCGCCCCATTCGCCTTTCAGTTCGGTCCAGGCGAGTTCGGCAGCGCGGGCGCGGGTGGAGGCGCGCACCAAGAATTCAATCAACCGTTCGCGTTCGCCGTCCAGTTCGTCGGCTTGCGCCAAAAAGAGTTTCATGGTCGTTACCGGCTCCTTTACTCACGCATAGTATTTCGTGATTTTCTGCGCGAGTTCTTCGGCGGATTGGGCAACAAGGTCGGGGCGATCCCACGTTGCGCGTTGGGCGGTGAACCAGTCCTTACCATATTTCTCAAACTGCCAATTGTTGAACATGGCATCAACGGGTTCTGCCACATGCGGCTTGATTGCTACCTCAATTGCCCGTCGTTCTGCGACAGTAAAACCATCGCCAAACGAGTATGGCAGATAGACATCGCCCCGATTATCAATGGCGCGCATCATCAGTCCTACGAGGTTCATTTTGAATCTCCTTTTTCATTCAAGAGTCCCGGTTGGTCATAGAGTGGGTGACCGGGCTTGAGTGAGCACGTGCCATAAGCGTACCAAAACGCTAGGTCGTTCGCCGCTTCCGCCAAGTGTTTGCCGCGTTGCACATTCGCGAGCGCGCCAGCGTGATCCGAGTATGGACCCAAGAGCAGCCCATAGCGCGTTCCGTCCACGACCGAGACATAGAAACGTGCGCGCGGGTGGGCGGAGCGACATTCGCGACAATGCACACGTTTTGCGCGTTGGGTGTGCGGATATTGATTATACTCCGCGCCCTTCGTTTTACGGATTGGCATCTTCTAGCCTCCTTCCACCGCATGCGCTCGAATCGTGATGGTCGGATCGTCTTTCTGGACAATCCACCAATCCGCCGGCGCGGGGTCGTGACTTGAGCGCCATGACCACTGACCGATGCCCAACACCTTGCCCGCTTGCTGTTCCATCCACTCATCCAGTTCGCCGAATGGAACGACGCCCAGCGTGCGTTCGGGAATCTCGTCCGCGTAGAGCATCACTTGGCATTGGTTTTGTGGGTCGAGGGCTTGATCGTCCGCGCGTTGCGTCTTGGACCGCGCCGCCAATTGGACTTCGGCGGGTGAATCTTTGTCCACCTCGAAGTCGTCTTTGAGATCGTCGAAATACTCTTCAAAATCAGGCATTGGAATACCTCCATTCTGTTGTAGATTCGGGAAGGCGAGTGCGTCCAAACTTGCGCTTGGGCGCACGATGTCCGCCAGAATCGCGTCTAGTCCACGATCATGCATTGGAAATTGGTGTTCTCATTGCGATTGAGCAGTTCGAGTATTCTGGCGCGATTCTGGTGCAAGCGTCGTTTGGTGGTCGCGCGTTCGCCCAGATAGAGCCAAATTTCGCAGTCCAGAAAATCCACACACCGGCGGGCTTGGAGCACCAAAGTGTCTCCCGCCTTGAGGACGCCAAGATGATAGGTTCGCATTATGCGCCTCCGTATTCAAGTTCCATCTCGACTTGTCCGCGTCGGATTTTCTCCAGTAGCGCGCGGGTGGCGGGTTCCAACTGAACGGTGAGCCGCCTTCGTCGCAAGGTCTGGGTCAGTTCGCCGTTTTTCAGGCGTTCCAGGATCCAGCGGCGGTATTCGGCTTGGTGCGCCCTGTTCCAGAAAGTGTTGGGTTGCATCGTTTCCTCCATTATTCTATTCCTATCCAAAGCCGAGTCCGCGTTCTTTGAGTGACACAAAGCGGCGGTCGCCAATCACGATATGATCCAGAAGATCAATATCGAGAATCTTGGCGGCTTGGGCGATTTCGCGCGTCAACGCCACGTCCTCCGGACTCGGACACGGATCGCCGGATGGGTGATTGTGAAAGACCACGATCGCGGCGGCGTTCCACATTGAGGCGGTGCGGAAAAGTTCGGTTACGCGAATCACGGTCGTATGGAGCGAGCCGCGATACTTGGTATCCAAGAGTAGCACGCCCATCTCTTCGCGTTCCAAACTGCCCATCGGCGCCAAGAGCGCATAAATATCCGCCGGTGATTTGACGATGGGTCGTTCATCGCGCGGCTTTTCCTGCACACGCGCGCCGAGCCACAGGGCGGCGTGGAGCCGCGAAACTTCGCCGTCGGTCAAGCCGTAGCGTTTCCACATCCCGTCGTCTTGGCGGGCGAGATTCGCCAGACCGCCAAAGTGGGTGAGCAGGGCAGTGGCGCGTGCCGCGTCCTTCTTATGGAGCAGATTCGCCAACATTTCCGCGTCGGCAGCATCGGCGGTGGTGCTTGGATTAACTGCGTTGTCTTGCATTGGGTGAGCCTCCATTGTAGATTCGGAAAGTAACGCGCCTGGATAGCCCAATCGTCACATTCGGACCGACTGGGCTACCCAAGTCCATCACTTTACTTCATCGCACGTCCACAGGTCTTGCAATACGGATGGGCGTGCTTGATTTCCACATCGCCCACCTTGATGTCCGGGCGAGTTTCTGGCTCGCAGATGTGAGTCTGCGGGCTTTTGGGTTGGCGCACGTTGCGCCGCGCCAATTTTCGTTTTGCGCTCATTCTAACCTCCAACTGCTAAAGAGATTTGCGGTGGGGCGAACGCTCCGCCCCACGCTCCAACTAGACCAGCGTGTATTCCTCGAACGCCTGCTCTGGATCATTGACAATCGGGCGCAGCATCTGGAGCACGCCAGCCGAATTGCCCTCTTCATCGCCCATTGCATACAGCACCACCCCGTTCGCCAACTGAATTGCAAACGGGGCATCGCCCAGCGATTCATCCCAAGCATCGTCCGCCAACTCGGTCAAGCGTTCCACCTTGACGATCGTGCCGCCAATGAGTAACGCTTCCAACTCTTCGGGTGTCATCTCACTCCTCCATCTTGAAATGTGTCCCATCCGTCAAAATATCTTTTGTTCGCTTGTATGGACAAAAGTAAACCAGCGCCCTTTTGTCTCATACAGATAGCCCATCGCGTGCAACCATTCGTAGGTGTCGCCCACAGAACAGGTTGGCGGAATCAAGTCCTTGACCACAGGTTGCCGATGCCGAACAATAGAGAGCACCAGTAATTCTTTTGTGGCATTGTCAAGGAATGCCATCTTCTTTGGGTCCAACTTACCTTTGGTTGAGATTGACCGCAATAGGGCATTGAATTTGCGTTTATCCATCTGGTATCACCTCCTTACTCGTTGGCTCCACTTGGAGAGCAGGTGGTAGCCATCGAAAATGTGCGATTCCAAAAACAGCAGCTGGCGAACTTTGGCATAGTCCACGCCTGCCCAGGGCTTGCCATAGTGATACGAACACATTGCGTTATTGGCGTGGAGACCGAACATCGTAGGATCCAAACCCGCTTCCTCCGCCAACTGGCGGCAACGTTCGGTTCGCCTATCGGCAATTCTATTCGCCACCGCGTAGAACTTGCTGTATTTTTCTTGCCATTCTTCAGTGGTCATTTGGACCCACCTTTTCCCAGTAATTTCCAATCGCGTCCAGTGCTTGTGGCAAGGTGTGCAATTTCTCAAGAACTGGGTCCACAAAGAAAGTGCCGCCCTTGCCGTCTGGAACGAATTTCCAACCCAACACCAGTAGCGCGTGGTGTTGTTGCCAGTCCACTTCTCGCCCCATGTCCGAACCATAATAAGGATACGGGCATTTGGGCGCGTGCGGATAGCTATTTTCGGCTCCACACATACAGAAATTTGGCATTCCGACCTCCATCAATAATGACGCACGTATTTCCACAGGAGCGCGCGCCAAGTCCACTTGAGACCGTCCAATAAACTGCCAATCGCCCGATTCAGACGCAGTTTCCGCAGGTCTTTTCGGACCCACCCAAACCTAATCTTGGCAGTCCACCAATCACTACGAGCATAGGTCTTGGCACTCTCTCGATCTGTTTTTAGCATCTGGTATCACCCCCTTTTTCTCCAAGTTTGCAGTTCGTCCCACTTGTCCGCTATCCACGTTGACCAAACGTGGTCGGGCTATCATCCGATCCATTGAGGAAACACTGGAATAGCAGGCAAGTGGGGCGGACACAGCCGCCCCCAAGATTACCGCTTGACATAGGCATTGACGCCAACAGTCACCGGCTTGCCATCCACCAGCGCGGTCGTCTTGACATTTCCGCGAGTGGATGCCACAATGAGAGTTTTTCCGCTCGCACTCGGTGCTGGCGCTTGGAGCGGGATACGGATCACCAACTCTTTGCCCTCGACTTTTACGTCCATCTCTACCTCCACCCTAGATTCCGCCAACTAGCGGTCATTGGGGCTTGCGCCCCAACCCGGACCGTGATTTGGCTACTCGCTCGCGCGTTCACCAATAGATTCGGCGCGAATTTCCGCCTTTATCTGGATCCGCTTGCTTTCGGCGTCATCCATCGCCTTTTGATGCGCCGCACCCCACTCTGCCACCTTACGATCATTTGTCCCAAAATACGGGAATGGACAGAATTGATCGTGCCGATAGCCCGCTTGCGCTCCACAGCAACAGAACTGTTCCATTATCCTACCTCCAGACTAGATTTAATTGGTTGCACACGGAATCGCCCAAGCCCTTTAACTTGGGCGATCTGCGTCTAAAACCAATCCGACAGCGTCCACTCTCGCTCACACACCACGAGAACGACCACCAAGCACAGCACCAGCAAGAGTTCCATTATTTCATACCTCCCACGAGTTTTTGGTACATCCGGTTGGCACATAACATCGCCAATCGCATACTATGGTGGCGGTGCTTACAAGCCATTACCACGCGCTTGCCATCGTAGACATATGCAAAATGTACGTATGGTCTCCCTGTCGCTTGGCGCGTTAAAGGGAAAAGTCGCATTCTCACTTTTACCTCCATTTCCTTGTGATCCTCCACAATTCACCACCCCAATACACAAGGCGTGTTCCAATTTCCTTGAGTAGGAGCGCCAATCCGCCAAGTAATCGCCCCAAGTTTGCCTCCTCTGCGCCAACTTACCGCGCCAAGCCGAGTTATCCACAGTCCCCCACAGGGTTATCCACAGCGCCAATAGACGGCGCCAAGTAGGGGATTTGCTTACACTTGCTTGCCCTTGTCAATGCCCAGCATAGGCACTCACAAGGAAAAGCAAATAGCCCATAACTTGCGCTATGGGCTATTTGCACAGAACAGCATAGCCGTTTCCTCTTTACATCGTGGATCCTAGTACCAATGTGCTACCTGTGCGAGTTAGCGCATTGGGTGAATCGTTGCGCTATCGCTTGTCACTTGTGCAACCAGCAGAAAATGTGCTATCGGCGAGAGGGAAGGCGCGCTAATCGCCCTATTCCGCGCTCGCGTCCTTGTACATACGCTCAACCGCGCCGGCATCAATCGCGGCAAGCAGATCCGGTGCCTTTTGATAGTGCGGTTTGCCGGTTGCGCTGTCATTGCTTGTCGCCGCGAACCCTAGCGCGTTGCAAATACTGCCCGCTGTCGAGTACTCAATGCCGGTAGCAGTGTCCTTGAACCCGATTGACACTTTGCGCCCAGCAACTGAACCACCACGCGCGCCCGGCAACCCCGTGCCACTCGTTGACAGATAGGGCGTCCCGTCTTGCGTCACGCGCATTTTCGCGCCCTGGGGCAATTCGCCGCCGGATTCCTTGACATAGGTTTGGCAATCAGACAGCAACCCGTCAAGTGTTTTTTGCTTGTTCGCGCGGATTGCAACAATCTGGCGCTCGAGTTCACGTTCTAGCGCGAAAACGTCATCCCTTGCCTCTTGAATCACGGTCGCACGCGCTTGGGACCATTGCGCGATAATCTGCTTGTTCTTGTCCGAGACTACCTTTTCGGCATCCCGCGCGCCCTTGTTGATGATCTTGCCCAATGCGCTAAGAGCATTAGCGATTGCAACATCAGGCAGATTCTGGGCTTGCAATGCCGCCAGCATCGTTTGACCTAGCGTCTCTTCGACGCTATAGGTAATGTCCTTGTACGTATACATCTCTTTCCCCTTGTGCTACACCTGATCGGGTGTAGCCAGTGGGCTATGCTATTCTGTTGTTAATGTGCGAGTTCACGATCACAGGTAGTATAACACCCCCCACTTCCCGCGTGTGCGGTGAGAGGAGAGGGTAGAAAGATGGCGGTAAGCCCCCCGGCACAATACAAGATTTTCCAGTAATAGCGACTAGCGCAAGTTACCAAACAAGCGACTGGCGAGAGAGATGCGGGTCACAGAAATTGTTGCAATGCGTCACGTTCTTGGCGCAGGTTGTAGTATTTCGTGCGGGCATAATCGTCTTGGCAGTCGTCTCTGAATTTCCCACAGGGTTCGCCGGGAATGTTACCGAGTTGCTTCTCAATGTGTCGAATTCTTGCCATGCGCTGGCTGCGTCCGATCAACAGGCAAATACCATAGAGGGCAGACAAGATCAAGATCGCAAGCAACAACTGGTTGTAAGTTATGGTAATCATATTATCACCTCCAAATAAGTATCACAGCAACAGCAACTGTCCCGACCTGTGGATGCGAGTTTGTCTTGCGTTGCGAGCATGGAGTTTGGCGTCGTAGTTAAGGTGGCAGAATTGGCACATGGCTTTCAGGTTATTCGGGCGACAGTCCTGGGGGGTATGATTGAGATGGGCAATGGTGAGAACGACCTTGCTCTGTGTGGTTGGATGGAGCTGATGTTGGCGGGCGGGGCAGTGTTTCGTGTGTCGGTGGCATTCGCCGACGCACTCACAGCGATTCTTGGAGCGTCGCAGAATACGCTCGCGAATCATCTTCCAGTTCTTTGGATAAAGCGACTTATCCTTGATGGGCATGTTAGGAGTTGGCGCGTTCGAAAAGAGGGTCAACGTGGCACGGAGAACCGATTGGTTGAATGCGTTTAGGCATCGGACCCCTGTCGGACCCAACCAAGTTGGTTCATCTCGGCTGAGTTGAGATGACGAACATCTGCGCCTTCCTCCAGGATGAGGACATGGGCGCGAATGTCATGCTCCCAGAAATTGAACTTGATCTCATTGCGCAATTTGGTCAGGGCGCGTTTGGGCGTGCCCTTGCGAACGCGCAGGAGGAGCAGATCGTTCGGCTGGAGCGAAAGTTTCTCGATGGATTGAAGGTCGGTGACGGAAATGGTCGTTGTTTTCATGGGTTTGCCTTTATGGAAGAAGAGATGGGTGGTTTCTGGGTTGGCGTAATCCCGTGCTTCCATTCCATGTGCTCCAAGAGCGCAGTGATGTTGGCGAGCGCCTGGTGACAAATGCGACAGATACAGTGATTCATACTGCCTCCTTTGAAGAGAATCCGGAACATTCTAAAAGCCAGACTGGATCGAAGTTAAACGGGTGATTGAACCAGCCGTTCCGAATGCCATGAGGAGAACCGATAACAATACATTGGTTGGACTGCACTTGAAGTGGTGGCAGCCTTCCAATACTCGCAAGGATAGATACCAACTCCAGCGATGGATCAGAAAGCACTTTCTCCAATGCTGGATGATGGCACGAACTATGGGTTGAGCCAGGGACCAAGCCTCGGTATCGGCATTGATAACAATCTGGTTTTTGTTGATTCATTTTTGCCTCGCGTGCGCCAGTAGTTTCCTTCGCTCCAGACGCGCCTTACGGGTCAACTGAAATCCCGTTGCCTTCAAGGTGCGACACGGATAGACCTCGGCGCTCCCGAACTTGTCCACACAGACCGAACAGTACTGACGGGGATCGGTAGGGTAAGCCTCGCCGTTCATCGGCTTGTGAATTTCAAGCACCCGAAGTTTGATACCGATAGGTTCATTCATGTTGTTCGCCTATTATACGCCGCGCCCGTGAAATTACGGAATGGCGGGTCTTGACTTTGCGTTTCCAGTATGTAATACTAGGGTAACGGAGTATAACTAATGGCAAAAGTCCGACCGCCCATTCGCCGCACGGACGGCAACCAAGCTCAGGTCATGGCGTGGTTGCGCGATTTGGGCTGTACCGTAATCGACCTGCACACGCTCGGCAAAGACATTCCCGATTTGCTCGTTGGAATTGGGGATGCGAACGTGTTGGTCGAGGTCAAGACTGCCGATGGCGAGTTATCGGCGGGACAGAAACGATTTTTCGAGGAATGGAAAGGACCGAAGGCAGTGGCGCGCACGGTCGAAGATTGCGTCCAGATCGCACGGTCGAATTTTCTCACATGAAAGATTTTACGTCAGACGAATGGAACGCGGCAGAGCAAAAACTCCGCGGCTCCGAATTTGATTTGGCGGGGCTGAAAGATTGGCTGGCTATTCCGGAGAACCAGACGCGGCTTGCCGTCGCGTTCGGCGAAGGCTGGACGCTCGATCAAGCCCTGGAACTGTGCGGCATTAAAGCGAGTCGAGCAACTCCGCCAACTCCATTTCAGGTCAAGATGGCGGAACCGCGCGATCGCTCGGATGGGATCCGCCCAACCCGCGAAGCGGTGGGCGAGATGTCCGATAAGGTTGACCTCGCCTCACTCTTCGATTCCGAGGAATTCAAGCGGCGGGTAGCGGCGCGCATCGCCGAGTATCAACACGACTTCGGCGAGATTACCACGAACGACCTGGCAACAGTGCGGAATCTGGCGGGGACCGAGATTGGCATTGATGCCGTCAACCAACTCTTGGCGGAATCTCTGGGCGATCCGCGTAAGGTCTCGCGTTACACCCACGCCTTGAAGGAGATGACCGAACTCTCCATCGCGCTCCAGAGAAGTCTGGGCATCGATCGGGTCGCCCGCAGCAAAGCCGAAGAGAAACAATCCGATGCCGACAAGGTGCTGGAGATCATGCGGGAATCCGGCGAGTGGTTGGAACGGCAGGGCATTCGCATCGAACATTGCGGGATTTTGTATGGTCTCTACATCACCGACTTTCGCGAAATTCCATTTACGATTGCGTTCACCTGTCCGCGCTGTAATGAAAAAGTGGAGATTCCGCATATTCCGAATGACAACGATTTACGTGCGGTCGAGCCGGACTGGGTGGCGCTCGAAGAAGGGCAGTATCGCGTGCGGGCGGCACTGGAAACCGCCGCGCAGGTGTTGGGCGACGAAACCGATGCGGATTTGGCGGACGTGGAGGAATAATGATTACGCGCGGAATGATGACGAGCGAGCATGATGATTGGGAAACGCCGCAAAACTTCTTCGACCAACTCAATGCGGAATTTCACTTCGACGCGGATGTTTGCGCGACGCCCGAAAATGCCAAGTGCGGTAGTTATTTTACGCCCGAAGCGGACGGATTGAAGCAGGAATGGAATAGCAATAAAGTCTACTGGTGCAATCCGCCCTATGGTCGTAAAATTGGCGCGTGGATCACCAAAGCGTTTGCGGCATCCCGCGCCGGCGCAACAGTGATTTGCCTCGTGCCCGCTCGAACGGACACCGCGTGGTGGCACGACTATTGTATGAAAGGCGAGATTCGTTTCATTCGTGGCAGATTGTATTTCAAACGAAAGGGCGCGCGATCCGCCGCGCCCTTTCCAAGTGCCGTAGTGATCTTCAGACCCACATGAAATATACTTACTATCCCCTGGAACGGCGCGTCAAGGTCGAATTCGACGTGGAAGTCCCGTACAACCTAGAACTATTCGAGGCTCAGTTTACGTGGGCATCGCCGATCACGCGCGAGGAAAACGGACAGGTCTCTTGGATCGGCGTCTACTGCGATATGTTGGAATGGCTCAAGTATTTGGAGGAAGTCCTGCCCGCGCTCGCCCAGGCGCACCCCCCGCCGCCGATTTTGCTTCAACTCATCCGCGATCGGGCGGAATACATCGATTGGTGCTTGCAACTCGCCCAGACGCCTTTTCTCAAAAACGTGCGGAGCGACTAGATGCAAGCCAAACACCCCCTCACGCGCCAACAGAAAATGTTCGGCGCGCTCCTTGCCTATCGCGGTCCGTTCATGCAACGCTTCTGGAGCGATGAGTTTACCCTGCCCCGCTCGACCCGCCAGAAATTGTTTCAGAATGACTACTCCGACCGAGTCCTCTTGGCGACCGCCAGAAAAACGGGCAAAACGATCTACGACGAAGTGCGCATCATTCAGGGCGGTCTAACCCATTACGGAGAGAGCGCCAGCGAACGGATGATGGTCACCCCCGGCGAGAAACAACTCGACCCGATCTGGGACCGCGTGATCGCACGGGTAAATCGCAATCTCCTGTTCAGAGCGATGAAACTTTCCGCCAACAAAAATGAAGGCGTCCTCAAGTTTCGGACGGGCGTGTCGTGGTTTTTCCGGATTGATGGATCCAGCGGCTCCGACATCAACATGGTCGGCTTGCGGTTGGAGGAAATCATCGGCGATGAAATGGCGTTCACGGTTCGCGCGACCCACTCTTCCCGCAAGCAATCCGCCTTACCCGGCTGCAAGTGGGTGTACTCGGGCGTGCCGAACGGTGTCCGGCATACCCCGTTCTGGTCCCTTGACCAAACCCGCGACGGCGCGAAGTGGTCGCGGCACAAGTTTTCCACATTCGTCAATCCGCTGTATTGGGCGCTAGAGGCACGCGCGCGCCTGATCGAGGACTACGGACGCGGCACGCAGGATTTTCTGACCCAGGTGATGGGCGTCTGGGGCGAAGAACTCTTTTCCTCGTTTCCACCCGGCTCCATGTTGATCGACCCGACCCTGCCCTACAAAGTGTTGCGGATTCAAGGCAAAGACATTCCGATGGAGTTGGATGAGGTTTCCTTCACCCGCTTGGCGGCGCATTTGGTTCTGCCCAAACCGAAAAAGGTCTACCAATTCGTAATTGGTGAGGATTACGGCAATCTGCAAGACCCGTCCGTGTATGGGGTTGCTTATCGGGAGTCGAAAGAATCGCACGATTGGAAAATGCTGTGCCGCGTACAGGTGTCCGTAGCATATCCACAAGCCCAAGCGCGGTTGTTATCGTGTTTGACCTGGATTCTGGGGGAGAAACTGGTCGCGCGCATCTGCCTGGATCAGTCGAACGCTGGTCTCGCGGTCGCGACCGAACTGCTGGAACAGCCCGATCGCCTGTATTGGGCGGCGCGCCTTTTGGACTTTGCCGCCGGCGGCACCATCACGGTCAAGAAAAAAGAGTTGGATGAGGAAACCGAAGTAGGCGTTGGTTGGGCGAGACAAGAGGAGACCAAATTTCATCCACGCCGCACGACCGCCGCCAATGAGAAAAAGGTGCGCCGCAAACAATATTTTACCGAGAAACTCCAGGCTGCCTTACTTGCCGCGCGCGCCGATCTGCCAGCGGAAGTGCGGCTGACCCTTGCACCGGACGATGAATTGGAACAAGAACTGATCGATACGCGCGAGCGCAAAACCGAAGCGGGGAATATCGTGTACTTGTCGCGCAGTGAGGGCAAGCATCGCCCCGTCGATCATGTCGTCGATATGCTTAGGAGTCTTATCTGTGCCGCCATCGCAGCCCAAGACGATGAGATGATCGAGGAGGGCGACGAAGACGATCTGGCGCAGTGGAGCGACCAGAATTTATTCAGCGGGGATCACGCGTGGCAGGCGCCGTGGGCGCGTCCACAGTTGCCGAGTTTGCCGCCACGTGGTTGGTAAGTGGCAAGGACGGCAGAACCGCGCTGGCGGGCAATTGTGCTGGCGCGAGGGGTTTGTATTCGCGCTCGCCGCTTGGTCGAAAACTCGCCATCCCGCCATTCTGCGCGACCGCACCGGCGACTAACTGCTCGTTCTTGAACGGAGCCAACTGAATTTCTTTGGTTGCACGAATACGATAGAAATTCGATGTGCCGATGATGCTGATAACGACAGTTGCCGCGAGCCCCAGGATGGCGTATGGAATCCAATTATTCTTTGCGGCAAGGATGGCGGCTTCGCCGCGCGCGCGATCCAGGTCGGCTTTTGCGCCGGTGAGAACCCCAGAATTCTGGATGTCCTGCGCAGCCTTGCGTGCATCGATCGCGTCCTTCGCTTTCTGTTGATCCAGCGCATACTGAGCCGCCGTGACCGTGATTTGAGCCAGTTGTGGCGCGGCTTGGATGTTGACGATGGATTGCGACGTGCGCTCCAAAATCGGCGCAACCTGCCCCAGAATTGCCGCAATCACGGCAACGATCAAGACCACGATTGCCAAGTAGAAACCCTCTTTTACCATGTTCTTTCCCCTGCTCTGCCCCAACCCGACTGTTGGGGCAGGTTACTTTTACGCTCAACAACAACAAAAACACCAACACCAACAACGCTTTTTAGCGTTTCATCCACGTTCGATTGAACAAAACATACCCCTCACTCTCATACAGTCCCTTCAGTTTGGTCTCTCCCTCTCTCAAACCAGCAACTTGGAGCGTGCCTTCACGGTTTGGCGCAACGATTCCCGAACGTTCCCACAGCGACATGATCCGCGACCAGTATGCCCAATTATCTGGAATGAGTTTGGCGTCCTTGCAGCGGCGAAATGTCCACGCGCGCCCCTTCATTTTCTCGCCGTCCTTCTCTTTCGAGTGCGCTCGCAATGACGCATCCAGAATGGATAGGGCCGTATGGAAATCCTCGTCCGCGACTGATGTGGAGGCAACCGCCAATTCTGGCTCAGTTGCTTTCTCGGTGCGGGCTTCGGTTCGGTGGGTGGCGCGCACCCAGACTACCTTGGCGATAGTTTCAATCGCCGGTTCCTTGATGATAAACGAAAGACCTATCACCACAAGAACGAGAACAGACGCGCTACCCAAACTCACAGCCAATACACGAAAAGAAAATCCAGCCACAAGAATCCACGCTAATACCACTGCGCCCGCCAAAAGCAAAATGCCGACGGCTTCCCAACGCGCGTGACGGAGCATCACTGTGTCCAGATCGTGAATCGTGGCGGGTTGCATCGGCGCGGTCGTATTCATTTTCATTTCTTTTTCCGTTTGGTCGCCGGCACCCCGGCGAGATTGATCTTGATTCCCTTGGGCTTTTTCACTTCAGACACT
>ERZ1292632.1894-Hain-H43-01um-R2-1894-length-18884-cov-5_pt1 | contig 18884 bp, 37 predicted proteins | sample MGYA00564407_ERZ1292632 | MGnify/ENA primary metagenome ERZ1292632 (study PRJEB36523, sample SAMEA6512637) | groundwater metagenome | collected 2019-01-08 | study: AquaDiva: Metagenomics assemblies of 32 groundwater samples | reverse complement strand
AGAAGGTCACTTCCACCCACATGATGCCTACTACGCGCTAGGCCACCCGCACTTACGAACTGTGGAGTGGGAAGGCCACCTAGTTGAAGCTTAACTAACTCCTTCTCCTTATCCCCTATGAGGTTAAGGTTAAGGGATTGGAATGGAAGGTTATATGGCACATACCCATAGCAAATACAAACATCCCCCTCATCATCCCATTCTCTTGAGGAGGGGGGACGAATGCGCTTAATCCCCATCTCCCTAGCTAGGGTCTTGGCGGTTCCTTTTCCATATATGAAGATCATTGCTTTAGTTCTTAGTAAGGCCCACTCTCCTAACAGGTATGGCAAAGATATTTAGCTGCCTATATGCCCTAGCCAGAAGGGCATCCTCCGTGGATTTGATAAGATTGAACTCTCCCTCTATTAGGACCCTAGGCACACACCCTAGGTCGAGTTGCTCTTCTAGATCGGCGGTGGCTTTTTCTAGGAGCTTAGTCCTTTCCTCTATAGGCCGCCCATCTCTCTCGGGCGCATTCTCGAAGTCCAAACTAAGAAACGACACAAATGTCTCCGTTACACCCCTATTAGCTTTCCAAAACATATTCCTCCCCTCCCTTTATGTAGTAACGGTATATCTAGGAATCAACTTCCTATATATCCCACTAGTTAGCTGCTTTAGCTCCATGATAGAGAAGTCCTTAGGACCGGGTGTATAGATGGGAAGTTCCTTCCCTACCCTCTCCCTCTCTAGGGTGGTGTAGTGGGGGATGGGGTCCCACATCTTTGCCCTAAGATCAACCCCCTCAGTTAGTTGTAACCCCCTATATCTACTATATGGATCCGCATATCCATCTCCATACTCATCATCATCCCACTCCGATGAATAAAGATGGTGGAGCTTCCCCCTCGCCTTCTTAGAGGTTGGCCCCCTAGCGATCCATAGGGAGGAGGATTGCCACAGCCCATCCTTAGGGGGCTGCCACTTATCGGGATTATGTAAAACTATCTTCTCCATAGTCATGGTTGCTATCCGGTTAGAGTCGGGGAGCATTTCTAGGGTTCGATCAATCCCAAAGTGCCCCATCAACCACGCCATTACCCTACTATCCGAGTTAATGCCACTTAATGGTTGTAGCCCAATGAGGGAGGTGAGGATCTTCTCAACCCTATTCCACTCCCCCCAGTGTCCATTATGCATCATTAACCCACTCGCTGCTACCCCCTCTAGATCAAGCTCCACGTTTTGGGTAATGGGAAATGGATGGGTTAGAAGTTCATTCTTCCCCCCAACCGAGGCACTTCTAAAGTGGATCAGCAAAGGCCCATCCACTGTCTGCATTATGTCATAGATGTTATCTGCCTTGAGGGCTTTTTCATATCTAGGAGTAGGGATACCATTTATGTTGTCATAAAAGGCTATCCCCCCACCATCACTGTTGCATAGCTCCGAGAGTTCGAGATCTTCTTTAGTAGGGCGGAGGGTATCGAGGGCGGCCCAGATTACGCACACCGTGGATACCCCCTTCTTGCCTTAACCCAGGTTAGGATAGAGGCGGGGGATGGTGGTAGTGCTCCCACCGACCACTCAAACGCAGCATACCTAAGCCAATTCACCACGCTAGTTGCAATTGCCCCCGCTACACAGCGTTGCCCAAAGGTAGTAATTACTCTACCCGTATCCATTATCCCTTCCCCCCAATCACCACCCTCGTCTCCACTATAGGCTTATCCTTATCAAATGGATGAGCATCTAGATACTCCTCTACCATGTTTATGTAGTAGGAAAGCGCCCTTAGCCCTATCTCCTTATCCTCAAACATAGGAAGCAACCTACACTCTATGGTCTTATGCAACCCATAGCAATAGTTAAGATGACACCTCCTAGCATCCCCCTTCCCCTTCACATACAGTTGTTGGAATGGTATCCACACCCTATCAGCATATGCAGAGGAGCTAGCACTAGCAGGCTGACCAGCTAACCTCCTAAAGAAAGTATCCGGAAGATCCCTCCTATTAACCTCCCCCCACTCTTCCCACTTCTTGAGAAAGAAGTGATAGAACTTCATGGAGATTAGTTGCTGATAGTCACCTTTGGAGAGACTAATGTGGATGTGGAAGCCACAACTAGGACCTACTCCATCCGGGTAGTGAGCCGCCAACCATGGGAGGATGGTGGAAGTGGTGAGGACTGGTGAAGGGATCTCTCCCCAGTGGCCAGTTTCACTATCTATCCCAGATGGTTTCCTAACCGACCCATCCCCTAGGATAGTGATATCCTCAAACTCCTCACGCCACCCACCCTCTAGTTCAACTCCAATTTCTATGATGTGGGACATTAGAGAATCCTTATATGTTTAGTGTAGACAGCTATATAGTTCCGACTCAGTTGGGCATAGAACGCTGCGTAACGACTACTTGTAGCACCTTGCCACCCAGCTATTTGGGCATTTCGAAGGTCTATATTCGTAGTTCTTGGCCGTGGATAGGAGATCATTATGCCACCCTCCCCCTAGTAACCTCAACCGTAAACTTCATCTCAAAGCTCCCGGGGTTGATGTGCTCTAGGTACAAATCTGGGATGATCTTCCTAAGGGCCTCCTCCCAGAGTTTAACCTCGCTCTTCCGAAGGAATGGGCCAAGAGGGAGGTTAACCCCCTCACCAATCCCAACCACCAAGAAGGGTATAAGGTTTATGCCCCCCCTATCCGTAATCAACTTACTCCCCGCCGTCCCCGTCCAAACACACCCATCTATGATGGGAGCATCAAAGGTGTAGATGTTAATGTATGTTCCTTCCCACCCTACTCTAACCTGCCGCCCTTCACTCATCCCCTGCGCCCATCGTTCAAGGAGAGGAGACTTTAGATAGAGCATCATATTCTCGGTAGGGGGATCTAGGTAGACCTTTAAACTTTCAATTAGGACTACCTCCCCCACCTCCCCCACCACTTCCCTATTAACCTCAATTAGCTCCGGCAATATGACCTCCCGTTAATTCCTAACTTCCTTCCCAAGAGGAGAGGAGAATGGGGTTATTGTGACATCCTCAATCCTCCCTTCCACCAACCTTATGTGAAACCTTAGAAGTTTAGCGAGTAGTATATGCGCGCACACACCACAGAGGGTTAGGGTGTCTTCAATAATGGCATACCAGCCATCATTAATAGATGTGCACGCCCCACACCCACTTGGCGCCCCCGCTTTACTAACCCATATAAGGGTGGGTGAGGTGAAGGGGCCTTTGTCGGGGACTAGGCCAATGGTGGGGAGGGCTACCTCTTTTGCCTCTATTAGCTCCACTCCCACCCTCACCTTCTGACATAGAGAGCAAACTGAAGTTGAACTATCATTAAACCTCCCACACCTACAGGCCCATTCCATTTTTAACACTCACAGTCGAACAGGACTGCGTCCTCGTGTGGGTAAATGCTTCCCACTACTGCTCCACCCTCTCGTAGGTGATGGTGATATCTCACGCTTGGGCGCCAAGGGTGAATTATGAACTCCCCCACCCAAAAGTACCAATGTCTAGTGAATAGATAGCGTAGTGATTGCATTACAATGCCACTCCCAAGTCCTCGGGCGTCATCATCCCCTCCCCCATTCCATAAAGTTATCTCGCAAGGTAGCTCCTCCAAGCAGCCCTTCTATTCTCCCTCTCACTAAAAGCCTCCAAGGCCCTTGTGAGAGAGATCTTCCTCCCCACCTCCTTAGTGAACTTATCAGAAGGTGAACAATCCGTCCACCCAATCTTCACATCCTCGCTGTTAAGGTCCTCCACCTTTTTGATATAGCAGATGGTGCGTTGACTAACAGCCATCTCTACTATGCCCCTATGGAGAAGCACTGGGTAGAGAACCTCATCGTACTTCCACCAAATCTTCCACTTCTTCCCATCTAGGGTTTGGAATGTCATCTCGTCCGTCCTTTCCTATCGACCTTTAGCTCATCTGCAACTAGGACTCTAAAGCCATCCTGTGTCCCCCTAGTCCGAACGCCCCTTAGGGAAACGCGATAGATGAAGGTCGCCAGCGGCCAAGACCGAGCGCAGTTCGCTCTAGCCTCCCTCCTAGTTGCATAGGCGTGGAAGCCGAGGGGGTAGTAAGGGAAGGGGTTATCGTTATTTTCGGCCCTTAACCATTTTCCAAATGGGATGGGAGAATGTGTTGCATACATGTGGACAAAGTGCAAGGCTCCCCTGCGTCTAAAAATCTTCCACGCCCTCACCACTTTCTTCTTATCTGGCTCCCCAGTTTCCCAACTCACAGTATCAAGACACATCTTTCTTCTCCTTCTTATAGACGAAGAGGGATTTGCCTACATAGACTTTATGCTTATCCTGTGTCCCTACTGCAACCAAGCCCCGGAGGCGGACCTTACGAATGTCCAGCACCCTGGCTAGGCATCGTGGCCGCAAGCCTACTGCCGCGTCCTTAGATTCAAAAATGTGGAAGCCGGCTGGGTACGTACGCCATCCCCTATACTGTATTACCACCTTCTTTTTAGGATCCCTAGTCCACTTCCCTACCCTAACCCTTATCCCCCAAGAAGGACCGGAGTAGAGGGACTTACTCTGAACCCTTAACACCTTCCACCCAATAACCTCTTGAGGCAGCTTCTGCCCCTTCCATACTGTATTAAGACACATCTCCCCCACCCCTATTACTTAATGCATCCTACCTTCCCAGATAGGATAACCAAACTCCTGACTCCACACCATTCCCATTACTGCCTTCCCCAACCTCCCGCCCATCGCCCTTCCCCTATCCTGCAAAAACCTCACCCACCGCGTGCAAGAGAAGCAATAGGAGAGGAGGAGTACTGTGTTGGGGTTACCACAAATGTCGCAGTTCATCTATTCCTCCTATAAACCTCCATCTCCCTTTTCATTAGCTCTAGGTAGATGGGGTTCTGGGTGGCCTGCCACTTTTTCGCATGGAAGATGGCCCTAGTTCTAGCCATATCGCCGAGGTAGTGTGAAACTCTCCTCCTCTTTTGCTCCCTCCTCCCCTTAATCCACTCCGAGAGGATCATCACACATGCTAGGAGGGTTAGGAATAGGAGGAAGGGGTCAATCCTTAAAGATCCCATGGCAGCCACCATGGTTCTCCATCATTATGCCAATCAGTTCAAACATCTCTAGCTCCTCTTTCGAAATGGTGCCCCATCCTGGAGTCGAACCAGGATCTATCTCTTATAAGGAGATTGCGCTAGGCCGTTGTGCTAATGGGGCATCTTTAGCAACTAGGCCCTATCCCCCTCCGCAACACTAAACCCCGCCTTCTCGATCTCCGCCACGATGAACCGGAGGGAGTCCTTCCTTAGGCGAGCCTCGATGGCCTTATCTATGACAGAGGCCAGTTCCTCTTCGTTAGCCGTCCCCTCCTCCTTCCTCTCCAAGATATCCGCGATCTCCTCCGCATGGGCGGCGTGGGCCTCTGCCCTAGCCACCTGTGCGTTAGTGAGGTCAAGGGACCACAAGGTAACCCTCTTCCTCCCAACGGCCTTATCAGCCCCCCTCACTACCTCCCCACTAATCTCCACCCTCCGAAGCAAACACCCCTCGGCATAGGTTAGGGAGTCGAGGAGAGCTTCACTCGCGTGTAAGCCTTTCCTACACAACTCCACCTTCTCCTCCCCATCATAGGCTTCGATGGTGCCTGGGAGGGTGGAGATCTTTGCTCCATCCTGTTGCCGAATCATCGTGTCAGGCTCCTCTGAAGTGAAGCCCCAGTGATAGCCGATTACTTTGTCATCGAGTCTCATAGTATTCATTCCCCCATAATCCTGTTAATCCTTTCCATGGTAGTTCGCACCTCGCTTAGCCACTCCCACCCTCTCCTTCGTATTGAGCAACAAATCTGGTAAGCGAGGTAGCTTACTATCTGCCGCTTAATCCTCATACCCCACCTTATACCCCCTAAAGAACATCTTCTTAATGGAGGTAGGAGCATCTACGCTAGACGCAGAGATGACCTTTCCATCGGCGGTTGGCATCTTCCCCTCCTTCGCCAACCTCTGCATGGTGACTTGATAACGCTTCTTCTTATTAAGGGACTTCTTAGGCACTTAGCCCTCCTCTTGCCTTTTTATTTGGTATGCCCACCAGGGCTCGAACCTGGGACCTAGAGGTTAGGAACCTCTTGCTCTATCCATCTGAGCTATGGGCACATTGCATGAGTTACTCCTCATCAACCATCCTCACCCATCTTCCATCCGCGTCTTGCCCCTCCACAACTAGATTTCCCTTAACCATAGTTGCCTCTAGCGCTTCCTTAGCCCTAGCTACAGCCCCTGTCCTACGTGCAACCTCCATTGCATGCCACCCTCGCCATTCTGGTGTGGCTAGGAGGCGTTGAAATGCAGCTAGTCGATTCTGGTGCTGATGCCGAGAGTCCCTGGCCTCCCCTCTCGCGCCGCTAGCACGATGGATCAACCTTACACCACTATTGACTTTGTTCTGGTTCTGTCCACCCTTTCCACCTGAACGAAAGGTTTGGATCTCAAAGTCCTTAGCGGTGACGCTGAAGAGGAGGTGCTTTTCCACTAGTATTCCACCTTACCCGTTTCTACCTTATCCGCAGCATCTTGGAGGGCTAGCTCAAAGGTTTCTCCTTCCCCCTCCACATATCTGTTACTGGCCCCCTGTCGCCAGTTACGGACTTTAACAAACCACAGCTCCTTGGCCCGGCGCTCGATGCTAACGATCTCGAACTTACACATAGTAGAGCCCCTTCTCAGCATCAACCTCGTTCGGACACTCCTCCCTGCTAGCCGCTTCCTTCCAATTAAACTCGGAGGGGCCGTTGGGAGTCATTAGCCCCGTAAGGATCATTGGCCCACTACTCCAAGGGGCTGCGATCACGTACTCCACGGCGCGAAACTTCCCATCCTCAGTGTAGTAGCAATCGAGAGGGATGGGTTCATCGAACATCCCGAAGGTTTCCCACCCCCTCACTAAGGAGACGGCGGTAAGCCCCTCAACCTGCTTCCTGCACTTATCCGTCAACCCAATGAACTGTGTTGTGCGCATCTAGGTTACCTCCTCCTAGTATTCAAAATCATCTAGAGGGTCATGCAGCTTGTCGTGGAAAGTGGCCGCACTCTCTAGGCGCCTCAGGAGGTCGTTGATCTCTTGCTCCTTCACGTAGAGATCCTCTTCGAGTTTCTCGCAATTCTTACAAGGCTGGCAGAAACGACAGTCACAGAACATCTTACCCTCCTCTAACCAAAAACTAAACCTTATATGAGGGAATAGATAACCCCTTGACAGGCAGCTATCTCTGCGCTTTAACCGGACTTTGTGGGTAAGTTGCTCTGGCAACTGTCCGCGCAGCCTAGGGTAGCAGGCACGTCAATCCGTGCGGTATTCCCTCATATAAGGTTACTAGCATATTATAACCGTACTAGTGCGGTTTCCTAACTAGGAGGGATATACGATATGGCAGAGAAGCCACAGACCCCCAACGCCAACCACGATCATGAGTACACTAGCCAACAGTAGTCCCATTTTCTATTCCTTCCTACCTAGAAATCAAAAGCCCCCATGTCAATGGAATCCTCAATCGCCTCCCTCATGTTCATCCTCAGGGTCCGCGGGAGTTCATCCAACGCGAAGTGATGCCTTGATGCGTCAAGGGACTGCACCCCTTCTGCGTGTTGGATGATGTGGGCGGCCTCCTCCTCAGCGAGAGCTTGGCTGGGGTAGGGGTTGGATCCGATCTTGTTCGTGAATCTCCTCATTGGCTATTCTCCTCCTATGCGCCTTAGTGAAGAGGCTCCAAAGTAAAACCCCCTCAGCCAATAGACATTAATGCCTACCAACTAAGGGGGTTTTACTTCTCGCTGGAGACACGCTTAATGAACTTGCCAGCTAACACTAGGGTCCCCCCGTGGAACCACAGGAGGAGACGCCCTACTTGCAAGCAGGGCGGTTGCCAATGTGAGCCAAAGTCGTGCTGTGTCCACGTTACCCTCCTAGACTTACTGAAAAATAACCCCTCCCACCACTCCTCCAACCACTCCAAGGATAGCCCCAATGAGAAGGGCTAGGAGGAGCGCAATTTCTGGCTCTGCCTCAGGATTCCTTATCACCTCAAGGTAGAAACGACAGAGGTTTACCATGGGAACCCATACCACCTTGATCCGCAACCTACCGAGGTAGTAGAAGGTGGTGGGGTGGCCTTTATGGTTTGGAAAGTGAACCCTTCGCATTTACCTCACCTCCATTGGATGCGCCCGCGCCTTATGGACAGCATAGGTATAGAGCGCACCTTGCTTAGTAGCAAAATCTCGCCACCACCCGCATAGGCCACACGTTATTCTGAAGCGCCCGTGAGGTAGTTGCCGTAGGTAGAGAGTTAGGTTTCCTACCTCAACCTTATGGAACGTGGGAACCATTTTACCTCACCTCAAAAAGAAAGGGGCGGCCGGGCCAGCGGTAAAGTTCCCGGAACCATGATTATTCCGCCTAGTTACGTCTCGCCGCGCCCCATTTGAAAGCAAGATAATGATTAGCTTCCTCTCTGTTACCCCTCAAAGGGGATGATTGCTACAGAGCAGTTTGCCCGTAAGCGCCCGGGCTTTATAGCAATCATCCCCTTTCAAAGGTAACGCAAAAGTATCCCATTGAAGGGCTGTGACTATCCAATTAATTGGATCGGGTGCGGTGTATTGTCAAACCATACGCGCCTAGGTTCCCACGCGGGAGCCTATGCGTCTATGGTCTACTAGGGGGGTTAGGGTCTATGACAAGAATGATCTAACCCCCCTAGTAGTCTGGCGTGTGCGCCCTATGCCGCCGCTCTGGCGGGTTCGGGTTCGGGGGTCGTGATGATGGGCGCCGGCGTCTCGATGGGAGCGGCCTTGCGCGCCTTGCGAGCGGCCTTGGGAGTCGCTCCGGTCTCGGCCTTGGCTTCCGCCTTTGGCGTGATCGCCTTGGCACTCATGGTGTAGTTCAGGAGGCTCGAAAACTCCGGGCTGTGCGCCACGAAGTCACGGATACAAGCGCCGCACAGGGGCGGGGCCGCTTCCTTGGCAACGTAGAGCACCGGGTGATCGGTCCCCTTGCACTCGTAGCCTACCCGCTTAGGCTCTTGCTTTGGGGCGATACGAACGCTCATGATGGAGACGGGGGGCGGGCCGATACGCTGTGCCGCGACGGCCAAGGCCGAAGCGACGTTCGGGGCGAGAGCCTTCCCGCTGAAGAGGATCGCGGCCAGGGCCTTGGCTTCCGGTGGCCGGTGGGCCAAGCGGGTGTGTCCCGCATTGGGACCCTTGCCAGCCGTGGTAACCAACTCGGGCGGGAACATCAGGGCGAAGGCTGCCCGGAAGGCCCGCTCAAGAACCGTGGTAGTAGCCTCCCCGTCGGCCGTCTGTGGTGCGTCGATTGCGACCGTAGGGCGGCCATCACTTGCAGCCTGCCGGAGCCCGCGGCCGTTATAGTCCGTGCCCGTGGCGACCGCGCCATAGAGCACTTTGTAGCCGCGCCCGACCGGTGCGCCCGGCTTGGCTTCGTCAAGTTCTGCCTTAGTGTCCGCCGGCGTCAAGGTGAGACGGACCGTCTTCGCATTGGGAGCCACGCTCCCGATGTTGGCCATGCGCGTGATGTCGGCCACTACGGAGCAGGCCGCTTCGAACGCCAAGGCAAGCCATGCGAGCGGCTTAACGGTGGCTTCGTTCAAGTTATCCACTAGGGTTATCCTTTCGTTTGTTAAAGAGTACCGTGCTACACAGGATTGTGCGGAGTTGCCGAAGGCCGTAAAGCCTTTGGCGCCGTTGCACGGTAGGTTTTGAATGAGCAATGACTTAGCGTCACTGAGTGTTACTAGGCGGTAACACTAGGAGACTAGCTGTAACCCGTTGCAGGGTATCAGTTAGCTTCCTGCTGCTACCAGTCTACTTAGGGGAGACTCGATGATCTCGCGCAGCATCACGGGCCGCTTCGAAGTTTAGGCGGGTGATCTTAACCCGCGCGCTATTTGCGAGGCTCGCGTCCCGTCGCCAGAGTTTCATGGCACGTTCAAGCGCTAGGCCGGTTTCGCTGGCCACCTTGTCTAGGTGCGCTTGCTCGGTATGCCAGTCGTCCTTAGCGGTTAGGAGGTTAGGCGGTAGATCCTGCCGCTTGTGGTAGAGACTAGCGTCTTGCATCACCCGCTTTTGATTTGAAGCGTAGGTTGCAAGCGTTCGGGGCGTTAGCCTTCCAAGGCTGCCATTGGGGGAGCGTTTCAGGATGATCATGAATGCGCCATGTTGGAGTGAAGCTCAGCAAAGTAGGCATCCTGCCATTGGGCATCGCGGTCCGTGATGTGCTCTTGGCAGTTTGGGCAGGTTCCACTCTGCAACCACGCGAGTTCTTGATCGGGAGTACGGGCATGTTGCTTGGCCGACAGTTCCAAACCATCAGCCCGTAGGAGTGTGGTGCAACCACAAGAGAAGCGAATGTGGATCCAGTCTTGAGGCATCAGAGGACTCCTGGGAAAAGAGGGTGTACACCGCCTTTTCGCTTGATCCGGAGCCAAAGCCCCGAGCGAAGAGGTTAGGTGGTGAGGTAGGTTGCAAAGAGCAAGAGCCCTTCAGGCTCGACCCGGTTAGGTGCAGGAATGGTGCCAGGGGATGAGTGTTGATTCTAAAGGGCTTACGGTAATCCAAAAAGGCCAAAATGGAGCCCCGGCTCCAGGCCACCAGGGAAGGTGACCTATCTTATTGATAACATTAGAGTTAGGGATGGAGCCCTGCCTCCATCCTATGGAGCCCTAACTCCATCCATTCCCCTGGATAATGGTAAGCCCCCACACCAGGTAAATGGATGGTTGGTTGTCGGTGTTGAACTTTTGAGATGGTTGGGGGATATGGGGGGCAGTCAGACAATTGATTTTTTCAAAATTTCCCATCCCCCACCCAGAGTTAGCTCCCAAGGGCTAAGGTTAATTCTATGGAATGGGTCAACCCTACCTACCTTAGGATGATCCACCTGACCCTTCCATAAAGGGTGGAAGGGTGTCGCCTAGCGGCGACCCCTAAGTTATATATGTATATAGTGTTTAGGGATGGCTATAAAGGTAACCTAACCCTAACCCCCTAAGCTAGATAGGTCATCTCTAAGGAGGCTCAACTAAGTCCCTATGCGGACTAGTGATCTCCTACCCATTGACCTAACCTTAAGGACTAAGCCACATGTGATGGGTCAGGTCACCCTATATGTATATATAGAAGGTTGGACCACTTTGGTTTTTTAATATTAACCCCTTTCTTTTGAAGGGGTTAGGGGGAGGGGGAAAAATGCTCCAAAATATGACAGTTGGTCCGTCCACCCCATCCCCTTAATTCCCAAGCACTTAACCCATAGAGAGCATTAACTTTAATATCCCTTGCTTCCAGTCCCTAACCTATGCTACAATTCGCAATTGGAGCTAGGGTGGTGGGTTGTACCCTCCTACCCCACCTTAGTTGGTCTGAGTTTCCCCCTCCTAGACCAACTGACAACCCCCCTACCTAGCTCTCTTTAACCCATAGGAGGTTAGAAGGATGGATCAGAAGGGATTAAAGGTGGTGGCTGCCATTATTGGGGCAGGCCTCGTCTATGAGGCCCTAGCCCTTGGATTTGGGTGGCAGCTCCTATCAGAGGGTGTATGGGAGATCAGTGATAGGGTGAGTGTGTTTAAGTTTTTAGCTGGTGTGTTGTGTGGGCACTTTTTCTGGCCCCGCTCTTTAAAGGAGAAAAAGTAAGATGAGTTTTCTTTCGAAGCTATTAAAGGTTCTGGCTGGATTGTTTAAAGACGAGGATGGTATTAAGACTTCCTCACCTACCCCTGTCACATCTAAGCCCGCACCAGTTGATCTACCACTAGATGAAGTACCACGGGTGGTTGAGCTAAGTGTTGTGTCGGTGAGGAGTTATGGGGAGTTGGTGACGAGGGAGGTTATGGCGAAAGGTGGTGTGTTACCTGCAAAGGCAAAGGTTAGGGTAGATTGCGGTTTGTTCTTTGAGGGTGGCCGGGTTCCGGTGCCAGATAAAGATAAGACTCCAGCAGAAGATATCCTCTATCGACTGTATTATGGCGATAGCCCCAATCCCGATCTTGAGGTGCGTGGGGATGTGTATCGGAACTGGGATGGGAAGGATCTATGTGGTAAGCATTGGGTGGTGAGTCATCAGGGGATCGCGGAGGATGGCGGCATCGGTAGCCTCGCCAACACCAAGGGCTTTGGCCTCATCGCTAAGCTGGCGGAAGGTGTTGAAGGTACGAGTGAGTGGCGAATTACCTGTGAGCATGATGGCGTGGTGAGTAATCCAGTTGGTGGTAGAGCGGACTAACATGGGAGTAAGTCCCCTAAGGTATGCTAGGATTAGTTCCCCAGTTAATGGGGGGTTAGCGGTTGGAGCACTATCCTTTTGGCGCCCCCACACCCTAGGCGAGAGTTATCGTAAAGAGTTCCCAGGTGAGCCCTATAAGCATTGGGCTCTGCCCATAGATGCGGCTTCGAGGTATAGATGTAAATATGAGTGGGAGGTGTTGGGACCAGATGGGAAGCCTGCTCGCTTTGCCAGACAATCAAGTATCCCCTTCTGCTACATACGGGTGAAGATTGATAGGGCAGGGCTGTGGGTGGTGAAGCTTAAGGTGACGGATCCATTGGATGGGACCTCAGCATCGTATGTGGTTAATGCCCAAGTTCCAACTCCAAGTAATCAGGTCGGGGCGTTTAATTGGCGGATGTATCCACATTGCCCGAAGGAGTTTAATGTTTGGCCATGGCCATGGGATGTGGGTTGTAAGCGACCAGGCGCACCACATGTGCTACCGTGGTTGTAAGGTAAGAGGAGGGAAGTAGTGATGAAAGAGGAAAAGGGGCCTACGACCTATAGGATAGATATCACGGTAAAAGCCACCCTTAGGGCTAGGCTAGAGAATGATGATCTCTTTAGGGTTATTAGGAGGGATGTTTTAGAGGAGCTTGAGGCGTGGGGAGCTTTGCCTGGCACTTGTGAGGTTGTTGTTAATGGGTATGAGGAGAGATAAATGTTGGAACTAGGACTTAGTAAACTAGATGAACCTCCGATAAGTAACTCTCCCCCACCCGATCCTAATTGGACTTGGTGGCAGAAGTTACTAGGGGTGGTTAGGAAGATTCTGAATCTAGGCAATGCGGCTGGGTTCTGGCCATCCCAGCGACCAAGGCTATAAGTGGGGCTTATAGGGGATATAAAGCTCCTATTGAAAGCCCGGAGTGTGCTGAATAGGTTTAAGGATGAGGTTAGGGATATGGGACTAGGTAGTGCATTAAAGACGGTTGGAGTGTTGGTGGGTCCACCTGTGGTTGCGTATGTGACTGGATTCTGCCCAGCGTTGTTTAGTGTTAATGGTGGGATTGCGGTTGGTGCGGGAGTTGTAGGGGCGGTGCTCTCTAGGGGCTCTTCGTTAGGGGCCGGGAAGAGTATGGTGGCGGGAGTTGGTCTTGCTGGAGCGCTAGGTTTAGCCTACTACCAAGCAATCGCGGAGATTGGGAAGTTGTGTGGGACTGGGTTTATTGAGCAACTACCAACCATCCTAGCCGCGGCACTAGCTATTGGTATCGGGGCATACATCAATGGTAGGAAGGTGTAATGGGGAAGCATAGTCATCCGGAAGGATGTGAGCACGAGCTAAAGTATTGTAAGCATTGCGACACGGCTTATTGTACTAAGTGTAGCGTAGAGGCGAAGATGAATCATATTTGCTCCCCGTGTTACCTTAGGCATTATCCATATGGGCAACAATGGATATATCCATATACCGACCCTTATATTTCTCCATACATCACCTATGCGAGTAACGGTTCCATATTACAAACTAGTGGTAATATCACACCAATCAATACTATTTCTTGCAAACACGATGGGTCTGTTTAAGGCCCTCAACCCTAGTGCATCGGCATTAGATAGAATAGCTGATTCTCTAGAGCTACTAGTTGCCCATTTGACTAGAGGTGGCACCTCTACCACCCTCCGAACCACCGACGAAGATTACACTAAGGATGGAAGTTCGGTAGGTTATGTAGATGACGCCCTTAGCTTTATGGAAGAGACTAGGCGGATAGAGCACTTTGCGCGGACTGGGGTGTTGCTTAAGGAGGGTGATCCTATCCCTGGCCCAATCGACGAGACGGGGAGGGAATGGGGTTCCTCTTAAATGCAGTTTGGATTGAGCGGCCCTGCTCCAGTTCACGAGAAGATAATGTGGAGGACTTTGAAGAGGATGGGTGTGACTGAGGCTGAGCTACCGAATGCCCTAAAGAATACCATAGTTAAGAGGTCCAAGAAGGGGCCTATTGGGGCGATAGTGGTTAGGAAGATGACAGGGGTGGATAACAACTCCGCGGCGAAGACCCTTAAGCAGTTTGAGAAGAATGTTGGTGGGAAGGATGATGTTGCGGAGAAGCTGGAGGCGGTTAAGGATTCGTTAAGTAGGGAGCAAACGATGCTCCTAGCACTCCTAAAGGGGGATAGTAAGAGATCCCTAGCGCACCTAGCGGCGGATGCGAAGGCAGAGCCTACGGGGATACTTAGAGCCTATGCACAGGGATGTATTGAGCTTGGGAAGGTAGGGGCGGCGATAGAGGCACATAGGAACCTTCCGGGGTTGATTAAGGGCCTCTATAAGATGGCTATGGATCATGAGAAGGTGTGTGGGGTTTGTGGGGGGACGGGATTCACGAAGAATAAATCTACGGATAGGGAAGATAAACTACCATGTCCAATCTGTAATAATGGGGTAATAACCGTTGAGAGTGACCATAAAGAGTTTGCTATCACCAAGTTACTCGATGTAACAAAGATGACGGAGAAGGGGGGGCCGACCGTTAATGTTAACACTGCGATAGGTGTTAGGGTAGATGGGAAGGGGAACGGGGATTTCTTTTCCCGGATGGTCAAGACCTCGGATGAGATTTTATATTCTAGGCCAAGGGCTAAAGAGGATGTGGTGGATGCAGAGATTGTGGGGGAGGCGTAAAGATGGTGTACACCAGAAATTGTGGAATTTGCAAGAAGAAGATCCCTACCACGGCTAGGTGTGCGATCCTTGCGGAGGATATACTAGTTAGGAAGGATGGGACCTTTACCCTATATAGTGAGGACTTTAGGTATTTTTGTAAGAAGTGTATGACAAAGGTCCCTGATATCAAATAGAATGGGTTATAGATAGTGTATTCGGGGAAGGTAGTTGCCATCACTAGGGCTAGGCTGGAGAGGGCTCTTAACTTAGAGTTAAGGGATTACTCCCTAACTGAGGTCCAAGATATGGCCTATAGGATGAAGGATATTGTTTGGATCCCGGGCGAGACGGAGGCAACTATTGCAGGACTACCCACAGACATCCAGAACTATATCGTTAATGAGATCTCGTTATCTAAGATAGACTTTGGCTATTGGTTTAGGAGATATGCTAAGTTTCTAGATGATAGGAAGAATTTAACGGTGGTGGAACCATGGCCTTCCCAACAAGTAGTATTAGATAAGTTGGCGAAGTTAGAGGATGAGGGACTTAATAAGCTTAAGGTTATAGTCCTAAAGGCTCGCCAGGTTGGGGAGACAGCCCTATGGGAGGCGCTTATTGCCCATCTAGTCTGCCTAAACCCCAACACAGCAGGCATTATAGCATCCGACCACCCCGATAACTCATTGAAACTTTGGCAAGTCATGATGAGGATTTATGATAATCTCCCTGGCTGGATGCAGCCTAGGAGGGATGCCAAGGTTAAGGCCATTAACCTCCACTTAGATCAAATAGATAGCGATGTACAGGTAGCGAGTGGGAACCAGAAGACTACTATAGGACAGGGGATGACCGTAGACGCGGCCCACCTAACCGAGGTTTCTACTTGGGAGCGGGAGAATGCCTTTAGGATAGACGCAGATATGATTCCTGCCTTCGACTCCTCCCAAAAGCACCACTCCATCTTTGGCCTAGAATCAACCGGCGCGGGTGGGTCGGGGAATTGGGTCCACGACGAGTGGCAATCTGCTATTAATGGTACTAGTGAGTTTAACCCCATCTTCGTGGCTTGGTACATGAGGCCCAATAGGAATGAGAGTGCGGAGGGGGTGGAGTTTAATGCTAAGACTCTTAACATGGCGGAGAGGGTTAAGAGAGAGGTTGGGGTTGAGCTTAGCAGGGAGCAATTAGCGTGGTATCAGAAGAAGAGGGTTAGTGCTGAGGCGAAGAATCAATTAGAGATCTTCTTTCAGGAGTATGCCTCTACTCCTACTGAGGCCTTCCAAACGGGCTTCCGCTCCATCTTCCCCATAGAGGTGGTAGATAGGGTTAGGAATAAGTGTAAGGTGCCCATTGGAGTCTTTGAGGTCCTCCCCTCCATTAAAAAGCTACGTAAGGTTGACTTAGAGGAGTGGAATAGGGATTCATCACCGACAAAAGCGCAGGATAGGTTATTGTTATGGGAGAATCCCCTTCCAAATTCCATATATGTCATCAGTGCCGATGCATCGTATGGGATGGTGGGGAAGGATAATGCGGCTGTACAAGTGTTGAGGGTTGGTAATAGATCACTTCCAGATGAGCAGGTAGCGGAGTGGTGCGGGACCTTAAGTCCAGTTGACTTAGTAGCTCCCATTTGGATCCTAGGACACATGTTTAGTGACAAATATCTACAGTTACCTGCTAAGGTTGCAGTGGAATGTAACCCTGGCAGCCCAGGGATAGTGACCCAAGTGGAGCTTATTCGGCTAGGTTACCCCCATTTTTATGTTTGGCAGCGCCCCCTTAGGCAGGATGGGGCATATTCGAATGAAACTGGATGGTGGACCACCCCCGGGACGCGGCCTCTTTTAATAGACAAGGGGGTGGATGCGGTCAATAAGGGGGATTTGCTCATAAACTCCATAGGACTCACGGATGAAATGCGGGCCTTTGTCACCACCTTCACTCCAGGAGGGCAGAGGAAGGTTGAGCATGCCCCTGGAATGCATGATGATAGGCTCCTTAGTCTATTCATAGCCCTCTACGTGGCGCATGAACAAGACTCCGCCTCGATGGCGGAGGAGAGGCATAGACAGGAGGCTCTAAAATCAGCCCCGGCGAAGGCAAAAAAGCAACTTTATGAACTCTCAGCGGAGTGGAAAGTGGGGGATAGCCTCGAAAGTGAGATGGAGAAGTGGGAAAGGGCCATGGGACTAGATGAACAGTCGGTGTTTTATTAGTTTTGTGGTATAATATAGCTATAAAGTGAGGGATAAGTGATACTTACGCTGTCAATTCCAGATGATGTGTATAAGCAGTATCTTGAACACTCAAAGACTAACCCACAGAGGGTTATGGAAGGGGTTTTGAAGCAATATGCGGGGGTTGCGCCGGAGGATAGGGCTCTAGTCCTAACCAAGACCCAAAGGAAGAGGTTGGAAGGGGTATTTCAGCTCCCTATCGAGGACTTTGATAAGGTTATTGATAGGGTGGAGAAGCTACATCAGGCTAGGACTGATGAGGTGAGCACTACCCTAACAGTAGCCCAAGTGTCTAGGTTGCTTAGTGAGGCGAAGTTCTACAATAAGCCCTATCCTGAGTATGTAGCGGGAAGGATCAAGGCTATTATCAGTGGGAGTCTAGGATAATGGGAATGTATGGCAATAATCGGCATGTCCATATGTGGGGGGAGAATGAAAAGTGCTCCTTCTGCCTAACTTGTGGGCAGGTAGTGTTGAAGGCTACTGGTAAGAGGGATCCTTTTATGGGAACTCCAATGTGTGATCCGATGTTTCCAGATGGGGACTTCGTGGAAGACCTAAAGGATCACCCTAAGTCGATCTACTAATGCCCATCTTTGATTTTGCCTGCCCCACCGTTGGGTGTGGGGGGTTTAAAGTTGATGTCTACCTCCCCCTTAGGAGTAGTGAGAAGCCTCTTTGCCTAGATTGTAATACTCGGATGGAGACATGTTTGGCCCTTGGGAATCAACACATAGCCGCCTCGGCCTTCCCATATGTGACTAAGAACATCCATCCTGATGGGAAAGCGATAGAGGTTAGGAGTCCTGGACATCTTAAGGAACTATGTAAGACCTTCAACGTGACCCCTAGGGACGATGCGGCCTTTATCGAAAAGGAATGGTTGGGATATGATATGAGGACCAAGAAGCATGTTTATAGGGAAGGCGCTGGGGTTGGGCTTCCGGGCTGCTGGGTGTAGATGATGTCTACTCAACTTCCTGCCATCCTATATCCTGAGTATGAAAAGCAAGCCCTAGAATGGACGAGGCTTAGGGCTAATGAGGGGCAGGTTATACTCAAGAAGGAAAAGGCCCTCGCTGAGATGGCCGCCGCGATTGATTACATTGATGGGAATCAATTTCCTGTTCGCTCAAGGGCCATTTCAAATATAGTCGATAACCGCATCCGGAAGGTTGTTCTAGAGATGGTGGCCGCACTCACGGATGTGAGGCCCATCTGGAACTATGAAACAGTGTTGGAGGCCTACAAGGATCAAGCAGCGATCCTAAATAAACTCGCGCGGGGTTGGTGGAGGAATAGCTATGCGGATAGGAAACTAAGGAGTGCCTTAACCTATAGCGCGGCGGGCGGGAGCGGGTATATTGCCTTAACCTGGAACCCCGACCTCCCAGGTGGTGGGGATCTAGAGTTGATCCCATATGACCCTAGGGATGTTATTCCTATTGGCCCAGTCTATAGTGAGTCTATTCAAGATTGGCAGGGGGTTATACTAAGGCAGCGCCTCCCAGCGGAGCAGGTTAAGTTCATGTTCCCCTCTAAAGCGGCTAAGTTAACCCAAGCTAGTACGGCGAGTTGGTTTAGTAGTGAGTCAACTTCTGGGAAGGCACTAGGGGCTATCACAACCGTATGGAGTGTGTTAAGGGGGAAGAGCAGGACTTCGGAAAAGGTCCCCTCCGATT
>ERZ1292632.1893-Hain-H43-01um-R2-1893-length-18897-cov-7_pt1 | contig 18897 bp, 6 predicted proteins | sample MGYA00564407_ERZ1292632 | MGnify/ENA primary metagenome ERZ1292632 (study PRJEB36523, sample SAMEA6512637) | groundwater metagenome | collected 2019-01-08 | study: AquaDiva: Metagenomics assemblies of 32 groundwater samples | reverse complement strand
GATCCCGATGCCCCCGCGCGGAGCCCGGCCTACTCGTTCCTCCGGGAGAAGGGGTATCGACTCAAGGGGTTTGCGCGACCGACGCTGGTTTTTGTCAGCGAGTAACGCTAGGGCATGTTTGAAAGTGTTTAACCGGAACGAGGGGCGGGCCTCCCTGCGGTCTTCGCAGGCGCGGCGGCGCCGAGACCGAGCGCTGCATCAGCAGATGCAGATAGCGACCGCAGGGAGGCTCGCCCTGAAGTGCAGGTTTTCAAACATGCTCTAGCGCAGGACAGACAGGATGCTACAATGCTGCCCATGATTCTCGAAAAGACACTCCGGTGGACCGTCCTCGCTTCAATATTCCTCCTCACACTCATTCCTTTTTACATCGCTCAATCGCTCTTCTTTCCTTTCATTACGGGAAAGAACTTCGCCTTTCGCATTCTTATTGAAGTAATGACGGCGGGTTGGCTCGCGCTCGCGCTCGTCTATCCCGCATACCGTCCGCGGCGCTCATGGATACTCGCCGCGTTCGCGCTTTTCGTCGTCGTCGTTGCGCTCGCCGATGCGCTCGGTGCGTACCCCTTCAAAAGTTTTTGGAGCAATTACGAACGCATGGACGGGTGGGTAACGCTCGCGCATCTCTTCATGCTTGTCGTCGTCGCCTCGTCGATGCTCAACACCGGAAAGTTGTGGAAGGCATTCTGGCAAGTCGAGCTTGTGATGTCGCTCGCCATTGCCGCATACGGCTTCATGCAGCTCTTCGGCATTGTGAGCCTTACGGCGGGCTTTTCTTCGCTTGAGCGGCTCGACGCGACATTCGGCAATCCCATCTATCTGGCAGTGTACATGCTCTTCAACGCGTTCATAGCGGCGCTTTTGTGGGCGCAAGCCTGGGAGAAAAGTGCGCCGGGCTCACGGCTCGGAATATCTTTCGCCTATGGAACGGCGCTCGGAATTGATTGTTTTGTGTTGCTCCTCACCGGCACGCGCGGGACCATTCTCGGACTTATCGGAGGGATTTTTGTCACGGCGGTATTGATTGCGCTCTTGGGGCGCGGGTCTCATAGGAGGCTTGCCCGTGCGGCGCTCGGCGTCGTCCTCGGCGTCGTCATTCTCTCGCTCGGCTTCTTCTTCGTACGCGATTCCGCATGGGTGCAGCGCGTCGGTTTTTTGAACAGGCTCGCGACTATCTCCACAACGGACAGCACGACCAAAGCGCGTTTCTACAACTGGGGTATGGCGTGGGAGGGCGTAAAAGAACGGCCGCTTTTGGGCTGGGGGCAGGAAAACTACGCGGTCGTCTTCGACAAGTACTACGACCCGCGCATGTACGGACAGGAGCCGTGGTTTGACCGCGTGCACAATATCGTCTTCGACTGGCTGGTTGCCGCAGGCATCCTCGGACTCTTGAGTTACTTGAGCATTTTTGCCGCCACGCTTCTGGCGCTCTGGCACCGTTCGCGCGCGGCGGGTGCTCAGGCGTTCTCGGTCGTCGAGAGCAGTATTCTCACGGGAGTACTCGCGGGATACTTTTTCCACAATCTGTTCGTCTTCGACAATATAACGAGCTACATGCTCTTCGGCTTCATCATCGCCTACGTCATCTGGAGGCGCAGCGAAAGTACGGCTTCGCCGCGGCTCTGGGGCGCGTCGCTGCCCGAACAAAGCCTGCCGGTCGTCGCCGTCATCGCGGCGCTTGCGCTGTGGGGCGCGTCCGCATGGATAAACGGCTCCGCCCTTGCGCAGAACCGGCTCCTCATCAAAGCCATAAGCCCATATCCCGTAGGTGTCTCGAAGAATCTCGACTACATCAAGCAGGCCGTTGCGGAGGGCTCGCTCGGTACGCAAGAGGCGCGCGAGCAGCTCGTGCAAATGGCGACCAAGGTGGCTTCCGCATCCGGAATCGATACGAAGCTCAAACAGGAGTTTTATGATTTCTCGGTTGCACAAATGGAACTGCAGCAAGCCGCGTCGCCGCTCGACGCCCGGCCCGCGCTCTTCCTCGGGCTCTTGCACGATTCGTTCGGGAATTACGCGGCGGGTCAGGGGGCGCTCGCGCACGCGCACGACCTCTCTCCGACCAAACAATCCATTCTGTACGAAATGGCGCGCAACGCGCAGATGCGCGGGGATATCGCGGGCATGCTGCGATACTTCAAGACCGCCTATGAGCTCTATACCCCCAACGTGCAGGCCCGCATTCTCTACGCGGCCGCTGCGATAGCGACCCGCAATGACGCACTCGCAGACGGACTACTCGCACCCGTCATTCCGACGGGCGAGGCGGCGGACCCGCGTATCGCGAGCGCGTACCTCCAGTTGAAACGCTTCGACAAAATTGCCGTCATATGGGAAGCCTACGTGAAAGTCCGTCCTACTGACCCGCAAGGATATTTCACCCTCGCTGCCGCATACTATTCGATGGGGGACCGCACAAAAGCGATAGCCGCACTCGAAGCCGCGTCCAAGATATCTCCCGAGGTGGCGCTCCAGGCGGCCGAGTTCATCCAGCAGATACGCAACGGCACGCTGCGGCTGGAGTAACAGTTGCCATCGTACGGGGCGGGGGTATACTAGCCCTATGAGTGCCACACATTCGTGTGAATGTGCGGTTCTATAGATTGAAAGTCGTCAAAGCACCGTCCGCAAGGAGGGTGTTTTGATTTACGGCTCGGCACATTCCGATGCCCTTGTTTATAACTCACCATGGTGAGAGATAAACAATGATAATATTTCATCCACATATGCACGCTGTCACGAAGAGAAGGTTACCGAGCGCAGGAAATTACCTTGAAGCCTCTGTCCGCCGGCGTGCGCGGCGCGGTTCGATTGAGCGGGCTCTCATTGGAACGCTCGCGCTTGGCGGGATTTTGACTATAGGCGTGATGGCGCCTAAGGTCATGGCGTTGATCCGGAAGGAGCACATCGACGCGATACTTCCTGTTGACCCGAAGCAGCGGTTGCGCGAGACGTTGTCTCGGCTGAAGCGCAGAGGTCTCGTTGCGTTCGAGGAGCGTGATGGAAAGAGATATCCTCGCCTTACTAACAAAGGGTTCGAACGTGCCGAGCGCTTGAGTCGCGAAGGGCTGTCCATCAAGAAGCCTGTACGGTGGGACAGGCGCTGGAGAATTGTTATTTTCGACATATCACAGAAGCAACGTGCACAGCGGGACCGTGTGCGCGACATTTTAAAACGGCTTGGGTTTTATCGACTCCAAAATAGCGTTTGGGCACATCCGTATGATTGTGAAGAAATCGTCGCACTTCTGAAACTCGACATGCGAATTCGAAGGGAAGTGCTGTATATCATCGCTGATGCTATTGAGTATGACCGGCCATTGCGGGAGCATTTTGGTTTGCCCCTGGATTAGCCCCTTGTTTATAACTCACCATGGTGAGTTATAAACAAGTAACGCTTGGTAGCGAAAAAGGGGAGAATCTCAACTATTGCGCCGGGAACCCCCAGTGGTACGATTATGCGAGGTTGGGCATAGTGTGGAGGGCGGCGGCACTCATAAAAGACTTTCACTTTGGAGCTCGCACCCGTCCTCCACATTGTGCCTACACAATGTGGAGCGCGAGCTCCAAAGTGTCGAAGGGGGTCGGGGAAACTGTAGTTTCCCCGTGGAGGAGATAATTAAGAACCGAGAGGCTCCCGATTTGTCTGCGCATGCGCAGATACAAATCGCAGTACCCTTGGGTGTTCTTAAAGCGGAGCTCTTTGCGTGCTCGCACCCGTCCTCCACGTTGTGCCCGACGAAGTTTTAACGAAGTAGGGTTGTGCTGTGAATTTCATAATTAAGTGTTTCAGAAAAAATCCTGACAAATATTTCATTGAATCTTTGTTGAAAGCAAAATAAAAGTTATCCACATTACTGAGCGATGTTTGTGGTGTGCGGGCAGGGTAGTGCAATAATGAAATAGTAATCGCATCTTCGCGTTACTGCGTAAGTGCGGGTCGAACTTAGCCACTCAAACAAAATATTTATATGGCAAAGAAAAAGAAGGCCAAGAAGGCAAAGAAGAAGGGCGGCAAGAAGAAGCACCTGTAGTCGCTTCGGAAACGGCTCTTCACTCAGTCCGGGTGAAGGGCCGTTTTCTTTTGGAGAATCGCATGAGGAGGCGATTTGAGGTAGGATTGTCCAATGCCTTTCTGGAAAAGACTTTTCGGCGATGAAAACCTCGGTGCGCTCCGCGCTGCCGAGCCCGTTGTCCCTGCCGTAAATGCCAAGGAGGAGGGGATGAAAGCTCTTTCCGACGGGGCGCTCAAGGAAAAGACTACCGAGTTCAAAAAGCGCTTGGCCGACGGCGCCACCCTCGATGACCTCGCCCCCGAAGCTTTTGCCGCGGTCCGCGAAGCTTCACGGCGTACGCTCGGCCAGCGCCACTTCGACGTCCAACTTATCGGCGGGATGATACTCCACCGGGGTGACATCGCGGAGATGCGCACGGGCGAAGGCAAGACCTTGGTCGCGACGCTTCCGGCGTACCTCAATGCGCTCACGGGAAAGGGTGTGCATATCGTCACGGTCAACGACTACCTCTCGCGCCGCGACGCGGTCTGGATGGGGGAAATCTACTACGCAATGGGATTGTCGGTAGGAATCATCAACCATGAGGCGTCATTTATATACGACCCGGCGCATGTATCCTCCGAAGCTTTAGCGGAGGAGGACGTGACAAGAGATACTATAGGGTCTTTCAAAGTGATGCATGATTTTCTGCGGCCCTGCACGCGCCGTGAGGCGTACGCCGCGGATATCACCTATGGTACGAACAACGAGTTCGGCTTTGATTATTTGCGCGACAATCTTGAATACGAATCAGCCGCTCTGCGCCAGCGCGAATACCATTTCGCCATTGTCGACGAGATAGACTCTATTCTCATAGACGAGGCGCGCACGCCGCTCATCATTTCCGCTCCCGTATCCGACGCCGAATCGCTCTACGGGCGTTTTACGCAGATAGCCGGGTCGCTTACACCCGAGGAGGATTACACCGTTGACCGCAAGCACAAACAAATCCAGCTCTCCGATAGCGGCATCGAGAAGGCGGAAAAAGCACTCGGTGTTGACAACATATACACGGATGCGGGTATCAAATACGTACATCACCTGGAGACTGCCGTACGCGCCAAGGCGCTTTTCGAGCGGGACAAAGAGTACGTCGTGAAAGACGGCGCCATTATCATCGTAGACGAATTTACAGGCCGCCTGCAGCCGGGGAGGCGTTGGTCGGAGGGTCTGCACCAGGCTATTGAATCGAAAGAGGGCGTGGAGATGCAGCAGGAATCGCGGACGTTTGCGTCCATTACCTTCCAAAATTACTTCAGGCTCTATGAGAAACTCGCCGGCATGACAGGTACTGCGGTGACCTCCTCGGAGGAGTTTTACAAGGTCTACGGGCTCAATACCGTGGTCGTACCGACCAATAAGCCTGCCGTTCGTAAAGACCATGAGGACCTCATCTTCCAGACCGAAGCGGGGAAGTACAAGGCCATCGCACGGCATGTGCGCGAACTGCATGAGAAAGGACAGCCGGTCCTGGTAGGCACCGTATCGGTGGAAAAGAACGAGGTGCTCTCGGCGTACTTTAAGCAGGAGGGGATACCGCACGAAATACTGAACGCAAAAAATCACGAACGGGAAGGTGAAATCATCGCGCAGGCGGGCAAGTATGGGGGAGTCACCGTCGCGACCAACATGGCCGGCCGCGGCGTCGACATCAAGCTCGGCGGCAATCCGGGGAGCGACGAGGCATACGAGGAAGTGAAAAAGACAGGCGGGCTTTTCCTCGTCGGCACGGAGCGGCACGAGGCACGCCGCATCGACAATCAGTTGCGCGGACGCAGCGGACGGCAAGGCGATCCGGGGGAGACGCAGTTTTTCGTCTCGCTCGAAGATTCGCTCATGCGCGTATTCGCGTCCGATGTCATCAAGCGCGTCATGGGTACGTTCAAGATTCCCGAAGACGAGCCTATTTATAATTCGATGATTACGCGCGCGCTCGAGAAGGCGCAGAAGCGCATCGAGGAACTAAATTTCGACGCGCGCAAGCACGTGCTCTCGTACGACGACGTGCTCAACATCCAACGCCAGAGCATCTATGCACGCCGCCGCTCGCTGCTTGTCGGCGATACCTCCGCGATAGACGAAGAGTTTGCGCGCATCGCGGAATCTCACGAAGGATTTTCGGAAATGCTCGAAGCGAAGAAAAATGAATTGGGGGATGCCTTCTACCCGATGACGCGCCGTTTCCTTTTGCAGACGGTTGATTTCCTTTGGGTGGAACATTTGGAAGCGATGGAGTATCTCCGCAATTCGGTGAACCTCCGCGCGTACGGTCAGCGCGACCCGCTCGTCGAATACAAGAAAGAAGGTCTCAAACTTTTCCAGATGATGGAGAGTTCGTACATGGCACAGGTTGCGAATGTGTTGCCGAATCTCAGTACAGGCGGCTTTGTTAAGCAACCCCGACGCCCCGACGGTACGTCGGGGGTCGGAGTTCCGACCGAAGCGTCGGAAGTTATCCACAAGGCGGTACGGTCCATTTCCGCGCCTTCGGGGGCTCCTGTTAAGACGGAGCACGGTCGCAATGACAAGGTCGTCATCACCAACGGTACCGAGCGCCGCGAAATGAAATTCAAGAAAGCCGAGCCGCTGCTCGCAAGCGGCGAGTGGCAGATTGCCATCGATTAAGCTATCTCGGTCGCCGAGATGGCTTTATTTTCCTCACATCTCGGATTCTCGAATGTGCGAGGTTGATTGACCCACGCCTGCAGGGGTTCAACCGAACCCGACGTTTGAGTAAACACTGAACGGCATTTGTAAGCGATGCCTGCCCCGTAGCGAGCTTCGCTCTGCTATGGGGTTCTCTGAACCCCTGCAGGCGTGGGTCTTTTTTAATGTTGTCGGGCTTTTTTGGTGTTGTTGATTGGAGTGGTAGAGTGGCGATATGAGCGAATATGTCCCGACCATAGGCCTCGAGATCCACCCCAGTAGTACAGCAAAGCTGACTACGGGGCAGGTGCGGAACTTTATATGAGCGATTACGTACCGACAATAGGGTTGGAGATTCACGCAGAACTCCGTACAAAGACCAAGATGTTTTGCTGCTCTAAGAACGATGCGGATGCTACGGAGCCGAATGTGAATATCTGTCCCGTCTGCATGGCACATCCGGGGACGCTGCCGGTCATTAACTATGATGCGGTCAGGCATGTGCTTAGGGTAGGGGTCGCTCTCGGAGCCAAACTTGCTGATTACACGGAATTCGACCGCAAGAATTATTTTTATCCCGATTTGCCGAAGGGCTACCAGCTCAGCCAATACGAGTACCCGCTTGTCGCGGGCGGGGAATTGAACGGGGTCGAGGTCACTCGCGTGCATCTCGAGGAGGATACTGCGAGCTCGGTGCATACCGAGGACCCTTCGACAGGCTCAGGGCAGGGGGGAACGACGACGATAGATTACAACCGTGCCGGAGTTCCGCTCATGGAACTCGTGACGGAGCCCGTCATCAAAAGTTCGAAACAGGCGGGCGACTTCGCACGCGAACTCCAGACGCTTCTGCGCTATTTGGGAGCGAGCGAGGCGAACATGGAAAAGGGTCAGATGCGCGTAGAGGCGAACATCTCCGTTGCGCCCGCGGGCGAACGGGGGACCAAGGTAGAAATAAAAAATCTCAACTCCTTCAGGGCGATGGAACGGGCCGTTGAATATGAGATACAGCGCCAGACAGCAGCGCTCGAAAAAGGCGAGGCTGTCGTGCAGGAAACCCGCGGGTGGGATGAGGGCAAGCAGGCTACATTCCCGCAACGCATCAAGGAGGGGAGCGCCGATTATCGCTACTTTCCCGACCCCGACCTTCCGAGTCTGAGGCTCTCCGAATTGCCCGAATTGAGCACCGCCTCCCTATCTGCAACGATGCCTGAACTCCCGTGGGAGCGCAGGGCAAGGTACCTGGCGCTTGGCATCAAAAGCGACGATGCGCAGCTCTACGTCCAGGAACCGGTCATTGGGAGCTTCTTTGAGGAGGTCTTGTCGCTGTTGAAGGATGACGCAGCACGCCCCGCCAATGGCGGGGCACGCGTACTTCTCGCCAGTAACTACATCGCGAATGATTTAGTCAAGATAATGCGAGATATCGAGAAACGAGATTCAGGATATCAATCTAGAATCACCATCTCGGCGGATAATTTTCGAAAAATCATCGACATGGTTGCGGACAAAAGGATATCCTCGCGTACCGCGAAAGACTTATTGGTTGAGACGGCAAAAAGTGGCCGGGATCCGGAAGAGGCCGCCAAAAGCGGGAATCTGTACCAGGTCAGCGCAGGAGGCGATTTTGAGGCTGTGGTGACGGATGTCATTTCTAAAAATGCCGAGGTGGCGGAAGATTTCAAGAAGGGAAAGGCCGCGGCGCTTGAGTACCTCGTGGGTCAGTGTATGAAGGCCTTGAAGGGGGCAGGCGATCCGGTATCACTTCGCGAGCTCCTCAAAGAGAAGCTGTCGAAGTAGGTTCGAGCTTCCAGCTTCGAGGTGCCAGGTTGGATACAGAATACGGTCCCGCATGCGCCTGGAAGCTCGCAGCTGGCAGCTGGCAGCTAAACTCGTCGTCCCCACAATATCCACAGTATCTGCTAACCGATATTGGCACTCCGAGGTACACTTCTCGGATGTCTGACTCCATGTGGATACAGGGGAAGGAGTACATATCGTCAAAACGAGCTTCGGAATTAAGCGGTTATGCACAGGATTATATCGGACAGCTCGCGCGCAAAGGTTTAATTGCCGCGCAACGGGTCGGGGGGCTCTGGTTCGTATCCATGACCTCTCTCACGGAGTATAAATCCAATGCCGATACTTACCTCCCGCAGCTGCCGGAAAAAAAAGAAGCACCGGATGTTGATTCGCTCATCTCGTTTGATGGAAAAGATCATATCTCGGCATCGCGGGCGGCAAAAATAACCGGCTATCACCCCGATTACGTAGGGCAGCTTGCGCGCTCGGGCGCCATTATTTCCCGGCAGGTGGGCAATCGTTGGTACGTCGATAGGGCGGCGCTTCTAACGCATAAAAAAGAGAAAGACGGCCTCCTCGGGGCCGTCCAGGCGCAATCCGTGGGGCTCAGTGCTCCTAAGCCTCTAGAGTTCAGCAGTGCGCAGGAAAGGGTGCCTGAGCCGGCTTTGGACCACCGCTATAGCGGTCCTGGGCCTTTTTTGACGTACACTAGAGACGACGGAGACTTACTGCCGGTTATCGAGAAATCCGCCCCAGTGTCACCCCCACAAGAGCCATCGGATTCGGATGAAGAGCATTCAGTACCAATTCGCGTACTATCAAAGGAGCGAACATTACAACACACGATGCCTGTCAAACGTGTCAAATCGCGTGGCTCGGTACACGGAAAGACTATATATTACGGCACATTTAAGAGCCTCGCCGCGGCAGCTCTGACAATCGTTATCGTATTATCATTTGGGTTCGCCAGCTTTAAAAATAGTTCCAACTATGCGACGGGGGCAAATCCGGCCGTACAAAGGAATATGCTCGCCAGTGGAGCAGCTGCGGCAATCGAATGGATAGGTGAGTTTGTGCAAAATTTTCTTGTGAAGGAGCTCGTGTACAGAAGGGCCGAGTAAATGTTGTCCGTCCGCTATCGTGGCCGATACGTGCTCCGAGAAGTATATCGGGTTGCCGAGAAATATCCGAGATAAGATGTAAATACGTATCTTGATACACCGAGATTCTATCGAAGCGGAACGTTCAGTCGTTGTTCGCTAGAACGCAGGACCTCAATTTTTGATTAATTAGAGGCACGTTATCCTTCTTGAGGCGGGTTTAAACTCCGTCCACCAGTCGTTCCCAGAAAACATCAAGGCCGGGCCTTGATGCAAACTTGAATTTCGATAAAACCGCTTCGCGCACCCTTATCCACATATTTCTCCACTCGATATCAACAGGATATCCGAAAACACTAGTAGAATACTAGATATATCGGGCATCCGCATTGGCATGAGTGATGAAATTTTCTTTGACGGCAAGCGATACATTTCCGCAAACGAGGCGGCGGCCTCCTCGGATCTCACTCGGGACTATATAGCGCGTCTGTGCCGGGACGGAAGGATTTCCGGCCGCCGAATTGGCAAGAACTGGTACGTCGACAATGCCTCTCTGAAGCACTTTCTCATCACTCAGGAATTTACAAAAAGCGTTCGCAGCGAAGCTCTCAAGAACGACCGCGCTCGCGAGTACCGCGGCGAAAACACGGTTCGTCTGGTGCAAAACGTTGCACCCGTCCGCCGAGTATCTTCCATTCCTGTGCCGTCATTTGCGGCACAGGACGTTTCGCGCGTCGTTTCAGGACGGGCAGATGAAATAAAAAAGAAGCTCACCGCCGCCGTTGCGAATCAGACGCACGGTGACGCGAAAGCGAAACTTCTTTTCAGCGCGCCCGGCGGATTTGCACACGCCGCTCTTTCAGCGGCGCACGTACCTGTTTATGCGCTTTCGCCGGTAACGGAACTCCTCCACAAGATCACCGCACTCACACTCGCGCTCATGCTCACCTTCGGCACGTACGCCGCGGTCGACCCTTCGTACGCACGCTTCGCGGCAAACTCCGTGCGCGAAAGCGTCGGGAGCGTGCTCGATTCGTACCGCGGACTCGATGAACTCGCCGCACGCACACAAACGCAAGTAGCTGCCGTAGCGGAGAACCCACAAGCCGCCGTCGCATCCGTCGGTAGCGCATTTACCGTGAGTATTCCCAACTTCGCCGCCCGCCTCGCCCGCGCCTTCAACGAGAGAGTCAACGACTTGGCGTACGCCGTCGCCTTCCCGCTCGACCTCGTCGGCTCGCGCAGTGTCGCGGGCAACGCCTCCGTTTCCGTGGAGGTCGCACCCTACTCGAATGTCGCGAAGAGCGGCATTCGTGCCGAACCGAGCACGGTTCGGCCGTCCCTTAGTGCTGCCACGCAAACCGTCATCACAAATCCCGTCATCGAGCGCGTCGTGGAGACCACGCGCCTCGTCACACAAGGCGGCATCACCGAAGAGATACTCGACCGCAAGCTCGCCGCGCTCGACGCCAAGCTCTCCTCGCAACTCTTCACCTCCTCCGCCGCACAGACCACCAACGTCACCAACGTCTACGCCGCCGCCGCGAGCGTCGGCCGTATCGAGCACCTTGATGAGCTCGACCTCACCAACCCCACCATCACCAATGCAGGCATCTCCGGAGGCTCAATCTCAGGCGCTTCCGTCTCCGCGACCACGCTCTCTTCCTCGGGAGACACAAGCCTTGCAACGACTACCGTGACGGGCGACCTCACGGTGTCGGGCGCCGTCAATTTCACAGGCACCCCGTTCTCCGCCACCAACGCGACCTTTACCAATGCGACCACCACGAACCAGTTCAACACCAACCTCGTCGCAACCAATGCGACCTCCACCAACTTCTTCGCGACGAATGCCTCCACCACCAACGCCACCTCGACTACGCTCTTCTCCGTCCTCTCCAACTTCACCACGAGCATCATCGCGACCCTGACCGCCGCCGCCGCGACGATTACCGACCTCGTCGCGACCACTGTCTCGGGTACCAATCTCACGTACACCAACGCGACGACCACCAACGCCACCTCAACGAACTCCTACATCTCCAACCTCGGTGCGGTTACGGCATCGACAACCAACCTTACCTTCGTGAACGCGACGGGTACCAGCGCGACATCGACGAATCTTTTTGCGACGGGTGCAACCTTCACGGGTGCGACAAGCACGAGCCTGTTTAGCACGACCGCAAGCTCGACGAATCTCTTCTCGACCAGCGGTTCAATCGGTGTCCTCTCGGCGGGCACGCTCTCGCTCACCAACGACCTCTCGGTCGCAAACGGAGGCACGGGCACTTCCACCCTGACCGGCCTCCTGCAAGGCAACGGTACGAGCGCCTTCACCGCGATTACCGATTCTTCCACGGTGGGGCAGCTCCTCCGCGTCACCGGCGCCTCCACCTACGCTTGGGGTGCTCTCGACCTTGCGGACACCGACGCCATCACCGGCGACCTCCCGTTTGCAAACCTCGCGCAGGTCGCCGCCAACAGCATCCTCGGCAACATCACAGGCTCGACAGGCGACGCGGCGAGCATCGCCACCTCCTCGCTCTTCACCTGGACGGGCACGGGCGATGTCGCCCGTACCACGAGTCCGACACTCGTCACTCCCGCGCTTGGCACTCCAAGCAGCGCGACACTCACCAACGCCACGGGCCTTCCGCTCACGACAGGAGTCACGGGTACCCTCCCGGTCGCAAACGGCGGCACGGGTGCCGCTACGTTCGGTCAAGGTTGGATCTATTCCGCGGGCGGCACGGGCGCGCTCGCCGCCTCGACATCACCCACGGTGAACTACATCACCGCCACCTCCACAACGGCGACCTCAAGCATTTCGACGGGAGGGTTTGCGGTCGGCGGCTCACAGTTTGTGGTACAACAAAATAGCGGACGTGTCGGCATCGGCACCGCATCGCCCTCGACCGGCCTCGATGTCGGCGTCGCGACGAAAATCTCGGGCGACCTCACCGTCTCGGGCGGAAGCGCGCTCACCATCTCGGCAACCGGCCCCGTCAATCAGACGGGCACGGGCCAGGTCACCTTCGCCGGCAATGTGGACGCGACCAATGGCCTTGATGTGACCAACGCGAACTTCACCGTCGGCGGCAGCAATTTCACCGTGGCCCACGGGACGGGCAACACAATAATCGCCGGGACGCTCGGGCTCACGGGCGCCTTCAACGCCTCTTCCACGCTCCAGGCTACGGGCGCCGCCCGCCTGTATTCGACGCTCCAGACCGACGGCGCGCTCACCGCGGCGGGCACGGGCACGGGACTCTCCGTCACCAACAACGCCTCCATCGGCGGCACGCTCGCACTCACGGGAGCGGGGACATTCGCGAGCACACTCGCCGTCTCGGGCGTCCTCACCGCGGCGACCTCGACCTTCCTGGGCGACGTCGCACTCTCCGGCAAGAAAATCACGGGGGTCGCAACACCGGCTGCCGACACGGACGCCGCCAACAAAACGTACGTCGACTCGGTCGCGCAAGGACTCTCACTCAAGGATTCGGTGCGCGCAGGTACCACCGCAAACATCACCATCTCGGGTGAACAGACGATTGACGGCGTCTCGCTCGTCGTCGGCAATCGCGTGCTTGTCAAAGACCAGACCGACCAGACCAAAAACGGCATCTACGTGGTCGCCTCCGGCGCGTGGAGTCGCTCGACGGACGCCGACGCAAACTCGGAAGTGACCTCGGGCATGTTTACCTTCATCACCGAAGGCACACTCAATGCGAATTCCGGATGGGTACTCACCACGACGGGTGCCATCACGCTCGGCACCTCCCTCCTTACCTTCACCCAATTCTCGGGCGCCGGACAAATCACCGCGGGAACCGGCATCACGAAGAGCGGCAACACGCTCGATGTAGTCGGTACCGCGAACCGCATCACCGCGAATGCGGACACCATCGACATCGCTTCCACGTACGTCGGCCAGACTTCCATCACGACGGTCGGGACGCTCACCTCGGGCTCGCTCGGCAGTGGCTTCGGCAACATCAACATCGGCGCGTCATCCATCACGGGCGGCGTCGCGACCTTCTCCTCCATCGTCGGCTCCGCCATCAACGGCACGGGCGACCTCACCATCTCGGGCTCGGGCACCTTCAGCAACGCACTGTCGGTCGTCGGCACGCTCTCGGCAGCGACCACCTCGTTCTCGGGCGACGTCGCGCTCGGCGGCAAGAAGATTACGGGCCTCGCCAACCCGACCGCCGCGCAGGAGGCGGCGACGAAAGCGTACGTGGACGCCATCGCGCAGGGGCTTTCGGTAAAAGCCTCCGTGCGTGTCGCGACCTCATCGAACATCACGCTTAGCGGTGCGCAGACGATTGACGGCGTCTCCGCCGTTGCGGGCGACCGCGTCTTGGTGATGGGCCAGACGACCGCATCTGCAAACGGCATCTACACCGTCGCCGCGGGCGCGTGGAGCCGCTCGACCGATGCGAATGAGAATTCGGAGGTAGTGCAGGGCATGTACACGTTCGCCACGGAAGGCAGCGCCTATGCCAATACGGGTTGGTCGCTCATCACGCCGAACACCATCACGCTCGACACGACCTCGCTCACCTTCACGCAATTCTCGGGCTCGGCCGAGACTACCGCGGGCGACGGCCTCACGAAAGCCGGCAATACTATAAACGCCGTCGGCACGACGAACCGCATCTCGGTCACCGCCGACGCGATTGACATCTCTTCCTCGTACGTCGGGCAGAATTCCATCGTTACCGTCGGCGCGCTCACCTCGGGCTCCATCGGCTCCGGCTTCGGCTCGATTAACATCGGTACGGGCGCGCTCACCGCAGGCGCCGCGACCTTCACGTCGACAAACAGCGTCGGCTCGCTCCTCGTCGGCGGCACCGCCACCACCACCATCGTGGGCAACAGCGCGACTTCCACATTCTCGGGCGGCATCACGCTCGCGGGAGGCAACGTAAATCTCGCGACGGGCGGCAGTTTCCTTATCGGGAACGCCTCCATGTTGAGCGCGACCGCGCTCGGCTCTAGCGTCCTTTCCTCGTCGCTCACCTCCGTCGGCGGTCTCGACTCGGGCTCCATCACGACGGGTTTCGGTGACATCAACATCGGCGCCAACACACTCGATGCCGGCACGACGACGCTTACGAATCTCTCCGTGAGCAATACTTCGACGAGCACGTTTGCCGGAGGGCTCACTATCGGCTCAACCCTGCTCACGGTCCAGAAAGCGACAGGCGGCATCGGCATCGGTGCGACGGCGAACGACGCTTCCGCGCTCCTCCAGCTCGACTCCACCACCAAAGGCTTCCTCCCGTCGCGTCTCACCACCGCGCAGAAGAACGCCATCGCCTCACCCGCCGCCGGTCTCACCCTCTACGACTCGACGCTCAACAAGCTCAACGTCTACAACGGCTCCGCATGGAAGAACGTCGGCTCCACCGAGATAGGCGGGGAGGTGACGAGTGGCACCACAGGTTCCGTCCTCTTCATCGGCGATGGCACAGTCTTGGGGCAGGACAATACCAACTTCCTCTTCTCGACATCGACCAACCGCCTGCTCGTCACGCAGGCATCCTCGACTCGCCTCTCCGTTTTTGGCACCGCGTACTTCGGCGGCACGGCCACAAGCACCTTTGACTCGACCGGTGCCCTCTCGCTCGCGGTCGACCTCTCGGTCGCAAACGGCGGCACCGGTGCCTCCACGCTCACAGGCCTCTTGCAGGGGAATGGAACGTCGGCATTCACGGCAACTTCCGACTCGTCAACAGCAGGCCAAACGCTGCGAGTTACGGGCGCTTCCACGTATGCATGGGGAGCACTGGATTTGGCTGACACCGACGCGATTACCGGCGACCTTCCCTTCGCCAACCTCGCGCAAGTCGCCGCCAACTCCGTCCTCGGCAACATCACAGGCGCGACAGGAGACGCGGCATCGATTGCCACCTCCTCACTCTTCACATGGACCGGCACGGGCGATGTCGTGCGTGCCGTCTCTCCGACATTCACTGGTACACCCGTACTCCCCGGCACTTTCACAATCGCCGCCAACAGTCTCATCCGCTCCGGCGCGCACGACCTCACTCTCACTACGAGCGGCACCACCAACATCACGTTCCCGACTTCCGGCACGCTCTATGGCACCGCTGCTTCCTCTATCTCGTCCGCGAACCTCGCGAGTTCACTGAGCGACGAGACGGGGACAGGGAACGCGGTATTCTCCGCATCACCGACATTCACCGGCAACATCACTGCCGCATACGCATCAACAACCGCCATCACCTCAAGCGGTTCCGCATACTTCGCGACCGGCGGCGGCAACGTCGGCATCGGGACGACGAGTCCGATGTCTACGTTTTCCGTCGCGCCGTCGGCTGGCGGGAGTTTTGTTGTCGGCAACTACGCCGCCGCGGCGTACGCCGGACTTTCCTTGAACGGTGGCGGAGTCGTAAACGAAGGGTACAACCTCCTTAGCGGTACCACAGACAAAAATCTATATATCAACCGCCCAACTAACTACGACATCAATTTCCGAATGGCCAATTCTGACCAGATGATTATCAAGAGCACCGGCCTCGTCGGCATCGGGACGACGAGTCCTTACAAGATGCTTTCGATTGGCGGTGGTGTAGTAGTCGGAGCGGCGACGGCAGGCGGGACGCTCGGTGACCTCTATGTGCCTGCCGTCGCAAGTCAGTCGTGTCTCGGCACCGACTCGGCCGGCAAGTTGCAAGCAGGCTCCTGCAGTGGTGCCACAGGCACAACCGGCCAAGTCCCGTATTTCAGCGGTACCAACACTACCATCGGCACCTCCACACTCTTTATCTCCACCGCAAGCAACGTCGGAATTGGGACCTCGACGCCGGCGGCGAAGTTGGATGTGGGTGGAATTAAGGGGACTTGGGACGGCAATAACACGGGACTTGCCGCAGCAATTTCTGGCGCTGATTCTCCGATAAACGGCGGCGGCAACTTCAGAGTCTTGGGCAATACAACGGCCGCTATAGACAAGGGGGGAACGATGACGCTGGGCGGAATGTACACTGGCGCCACTAATTCGGTTGACTTTGCAGAAATAGGCGGCCGCAAAGAAAATGCTACGGATGGAAATCCATTAGGGTATTTGGCCTTGGCAACGAGAAACCTTACCGGGTCGCATGAGTGGATGCGCATCACCTCCGCCGGCAACGTCGGCATCGGGACGACGACGCCGTGGAAGATGTTTAGCGTCGCGGGCGACATCATCGGCACCAACATCACGGCGACAGGCACGCTCGCGGTCTCGGGTGCAACGACGCTCTCCGGCGCACTCACCTACGGCGGCGTCACGCTCTCCAATGCGGTGACGGGAACAGGCAACATGGTGCTTTCCACTTCTCCGTCCCTCACGACCCCCACCCTCGTCACCCCCGCGCTCGGCACGCCATCGAGTGCCACCCTCACCAACGCAACGGGGCTTCCCATTTCAACTGGTGTCTCGGGATTGGGAACAGGAGTGGCCACTTTCCTCGCCACGCCATCAAGCGCCAACCTCGCTTCTGCGGTGACGGATGAAACCGGCAGCGGCGCTCTGGTCTTCGCCACCTCTCCTTCGTTCACGACTCCCGCCCTCGGCACGCCCTCCGCCTTGGTCGGCACCAACATCACCGGCACCGCCGCCAGCTTGACTGCAGGCACGGCAACGAACTGGGGGGCGTTTGGCGCAGTCCCGACGGCAGGTGCGGTGCCTGGCGCAAACGGCATTGCACGCGCAGACGTGAATGGCTATACCTACTTTAATTACATCAACAGCAATACTGCCAACGCTGAAAATCCCACAGTTTCGCAGGTTATCGTCACAAATGGCTCCGATAATTACTACCGTAAGTCGGCGATAGGTAACTTCACGACGCAGCTCACCGGCACCGCCGCATCGCTTACCGCGGGCTTGGCGACTGCTCTTGCGGCCAACGGCACCAACTGCTCGGCGGGGAGTTACGCGCTCGGAGTCGACGCCAGCGGCAATGCGGAGGGATGTACCGTGGCCGGCGGCTACACCAAGCGCCTCGCCGCTATCTACAGCAACGGCACCGCGCAGTCCAATCAGACCGTGCAGTTCGGCGTCGCGGCCAACGCCTCGGGCTCCTTTACCGGCACGCTCACGCTCCCTGCGACGACGACCGAAATAGTGGTCGAGGTGTGGGGTGGTGGCGGCGGCGGAGCCGGTGCCGCCGGCAGCAACGGCGGCTCCGGTGGTACAACATGTTTCTGTACGAATGCAACTGCCTGCACCACGCCACTCCTGCAGGCAACGGGCGGCGGCGGCGGCACCTCCAGTAATGGTGGCGCAGGCGGCACCGGCTCTAGCGGTGATGTCAATTTATCCGGGCAAGGAGGTGGCGCAGGCGCTTCCGACACTACTGATACTCTATTTTCAGGCGGCGGCGGCGGCTCTGCCCCACGCGGCGGCGGTGGTGGTGCCGGCGCCAACGGCGGCGGATCAGGCACAGCGGGTGCCGTCTATGGCGGTGGCGGCGGCGGCACCGCCACCAACTCCTCCTCCGCCGGCGGAGGCGGCGGCGGATATTCGCAAAAGCTGATTGTTTCGCCGAGTGGCACGTACAAATACACCACGGGTGCCGCCGGCAGCGCCGGCTCCAGCGCTGGAGCCGGAGGCGTAGGAGGCATCGTCATCACCGTATACGCCACCTCGTCCACCAACTCGCTCGGCAACGACTACGCCGAAATGTTCCCCGTCTCGAGCCCCGGCATCGGCGCGGCCGACATCGTGGCGGTAGACGCAGGACAGCCTGTTTCGATGAAGCTTGCCGAGCGCGGCGACAGGGCTCTCGCCGGAGCCATCTCGACCGACCCTGGCCAGACCTTGGGCGACATAAGTGCGACGGGTATGCGCCCGGTAGCGCTCGCGGGCCGCGTGCCGGTCAAGGTCAACATGGAGGGAGGCCCCATCGCGGTAGGCGATCGCATCGCACCTTCGTCGATGCCGGGCGTCGGTATGAAGGCGAGCCCGTTTGACGCGAGCGTCGGCATCGCCCTTGAGCCTTTCTCGGGAGGTTTAACCTCCCAAGATTCCGGCACCGTGACGACCATGCTCGACATCCAGCAGGGAATCAGCATGCAATCACTCGGCGACGCGCTTCTCGGCGCCGACACTCCGACCGCGACTTCAACGGATTCGACCACTTCGACAAGCTCACCGCAAGCCGCGAGCTCAACTCCCGGCGTCGTTACATCATTCCTGCAGTCACTCTTCTCGCGTCTCGTGCAGTGGTTTGCCGATGCGGCCAATGGGATAGGAGATTTCTTTGCGAACG
>ERZ1292632.1231-Hain-H43-01um-R2-1231-length-25783-cov-11_pt2 | contig 18905 bp, 21 predicted proteins | sample MGYA00564407_ERZ1292632 | MGnify/ENA primary metagenome ERZ1292632 (study PRJEB36523, sample SAMEA6512637) | groundwater metagenome | collected 2019-01-08 | study: AquaDiva: Metagenomics assemblies of 32 groundwater samples | reverse complement strand
CCTCAGAATCAGACGGGGAGAGGACTACGCGTCATCCCCGTATAATTTCAGGTTAGGGAAAAAGGGAGGGGTAAGATAGAGATGCTGAATATGACGGATATTTGGGTATTAGTTTCTCTAGGGGTGAGTTTAATAGCGCAGGTTTTACTTATCGCTATAACTTGGGGAAAAGGGGAGTTGTAAGATGGAGATGGAGATGATGGTGTTTATTTTTATAGAGGCAGTGCTACTTATTATTTTAGGGTTTTTAGCTAAGAATTTAAGAGATAAGAGAAGGGTTAAGAGAAGCGGAGAAAAAGAGGAGGCTTGAAGAGGGGAAGAAGGAGGGAAAGGTATGAATGGAGATAAGGAAGGGGAGGCGGTAAGGGTTAAGAAATGTCCTTTGCTCGGGGAGTGGTGTATACAAGAGGGCTGTATTATGTGGGTAGAGTTAACGCAAAGGATGGGGGGGATGGTGAAGAGGGCGAAGTCGTGTGTATTTCCGATGATGATGGTTCAGTTAGTAGAGATAAACAACAAGACAGGGGGGGCGATGAAGGAGGACAGGATTATATTACCGAGGGATATAAGGGCGAATTAAGGGAGGGGTTATTATGTTAGAAGAAGAGAGGCGACAGGAGAGGCAGGAGCGAGGGATGGTGAAGACAGAGCCAAGCACGGTGATGTATTCTGTGGGTGAGAAGGGAGAGATTGTAGAGCATAATGTGCCGTGGGACCGGAAGAATCCGTTTAGTGCTGAGAAGTTTGCCAGGCTAATGGCGCGGGGGTTCACTTTTGAGAGACCTAGGACATCCCAGGGAGACCCTCATAACATTGCTGGGAACATTGAGACAATCGACTTATCTAGTTCAGTGTCTGGCGATATGAGAGAAATTCTCGAAGAGGCAGTCGAAGGAGAGGGATTGCCGATACTGGAGCCGTTCCAGCCTGCTAAGGTTGTGAGTGAAGCGGAGATTAAGAAAGAGGTGGAGATTGCTTTATATCCGTGTCCTGATTGTGAAAAGCGGTTCAGGACGATAGCCGGGGTGATGACACATCGGCGGGTACACAATCCTAATCGCAACAAGAGTGGTCGGAAGCCGAAGGGCAAGAGTAAAAGGGCAAGAGTAAAAGGGAAGTAACTAAATGACAGCTTATCGGGAGATAGTCAGGGGCAAAAACGGGGAAGATAGCCTGCGTGTCAACATGCATGCTGGGCAAATTAGTGTTTGGGATTCTAAAGCTCGTTTTCCAGTTTTATTTGGTGGGTCTCAATCGGGGAAAACCTGTTTTGCTGCTGATTGGATGGAGCGGGAAATAAGACGGCGGGGGCCGGGTGATTACCTGGCAGTGACGGCCACCTTCCCACTTCTTAACTTGAAAATGCTCCCTGAATTTCGCTATGTTTTTGAGACCCTTTACCGATATGGTGTCTATCGGCAGCAACGAGGTAGCCATCTGATTTCTTTTTATCGAGACCCGCAAAAAGGTTCGGTTCTCTTTTCCGATGAGGAATATGAACGGGAAGGGGTACAGGAGACGCGGATTATCTTTGGCTCGGCCACGAATCCTGAGTCGATTGAGTCGGCGACGGCCAAAGCCGCGGTGCTCGATGAGGTCGGACAGAAAGGGTGGAAAAGGGATGCTTGGGAAGCTACTTTAAGAAGGTTAAGCCTATCTACGGGTAGAGCTTTACTCATTACAACACTCTACGGATACGGTTGGTTAAAGACGGAGGTCTATGATGAATGGCTTAAAGGCAACACTGATTTCGATGTTATCCAGATAGATTCGATTGTGAATCCAGCCTTCCCTAAAGAAGAGTATGAACGCGCCAAGAGGTCAATGCCAGCCTGGAAGTTTGACCTCTTTTACCGGGGGAGATACTCTAAACCGGCCGGTATGGTTTATGATTGCTTTGATGGCGATTGTATCGTTGATGACTTCGCTATTCCTGAAACCTACCCTTGCTATGTGGGGCATGACTTCGGCACAACCAATATGGCGGCCGTCTGGCTCAGTCAAGACCCGGTGACCGGTTATCTTTATATCTTTCAGAATTATAAGAAAGGCAATCTGGCTACCCATGAACATATCGAGAACTGGAAGGGTATGTCAAGAGGGCTAAAACTGATTAAAAGGGCTGGCGGTGCTCCCCATGAGGAAGGATGGCGGGGTGACTTTACACAGGGGGGATGGCATATTAGCAAACCCACGATTAGTTCGGTCGAAGAAGGAATACAGAAAATCTACAGTCTCTTAAAGTCACGCAAGCTCTTCGTCTTTAGAAGTTGTCTGGATATACAGGACGAGTTTCAGAGCTTTAGCTATGAACTCGATGACAACTATAATTCGACCGATAAGATAGCGGATAAGGAGCGGTATCACCTTCTGGATGCTTTACGCTATATTGCTTCAGACTTCAACCCAGTGGAGTCGGGAGGCACTGTCGGAGAAACAAGTTGGGATGATGCCGGCAGGAGACCAAATAGAATACTAGACCGAGTAGGGAAGTGGTAGCTATGCCATACCTGGGAATAATGAGTAACAGCCCCCCGTTAGCCATTTGAGCATAGATAGTAACATATTCACTTACGAGGGAGAGACATCATGGATATAGAGAAAGAGTTCGACTGGATTAAGGAAACCGAGCAGGACTTCCGGCCTGTCTTTGAGAGGATGGATACGGATGCTAACCTCTACAACCAAATTGAGTATTACCTCAAGGATTTGAAGGGACAACCAGCGAAAGATGTCGTCAACGTCACCATGAACGACCCGAAGGTCTTTGCTGATAGAGCACAGGCTTTTCTGAACGAAGCCTCGCTACAAGTCATCGCTGAGGGTAAACATCTCAGTGATAAGGAAACTACTCTATTGGAGAACTTCGATGCCGATATACGCTATGCCATTGACGACCGGCTCATCTTGAGGGATGTTGCCGGGCTTTATCCCTTTGCCATAGAGCAAACCTGTATTCGTGGCGTGGTCGCCATGAGATATTTGACGTGGGAAAATGATGGTTTGTTTACCCTCGACCCATTGCCATGTGACTCTCGCTTTCTGCTGTATGAATACGGCGACAAAGACCTTGAAAGAGCTGCCTTTAAGACTGTCAGGACAAAGAGTTCCATTCAGAAAAAGTATCCCCAGGCTGAGTTTAGTGGTTCGTCAAAGCAAGGTGGCATCTGGGAAGAATGGACAAAGGAATCCTTCCGTATCTGGCTTTCTAATCCCTATGAAATGGCCGAACAGGGACAATTACTCAATGAAGGCGGAGGCGAAAATGTCTTTGGTTATGTGCCCTTTGTTATTCAAGGGGTTGATGCTGGCTCGATGCTGCAAGATGCCGATTCTAGAAAACACCGCCATGAATCTATCTTCGCTAGTAACCGTCTCTTATATGAGCATCTTAATATGCTGGCATCTATCCTTCAAACCCTCAATTATATGAGTTTTAATCGGGTTCATCTGTGGGAAAGTGAAGCTGGCACTATGGGTAAGAACCCTCCTTCCCCAACCTCACGAAAAACTATTGCTATCGATAAGGGGACAAGGGGACTCTTCCCAATGGATGTAGCTGATGTCAAGAATGCTACTCGACTTTTCTACGCCCTGATTCTGGGTGCTATTCAACGAGGTTCATTGCCGAATTTAGATTATGGCAATCTTACCTTTCCTCTTGCTGCGGTAGCCATTAAACTGATTTCCCAGAAGGACGCTACTTTTGCGCCGAGATTACAGGCTATTTCTCTCTTTCTGAGGAAGCTCCATTATATGATACGAGACCAATATGTGAAGGGAGGATATGAGGCTGAGCTGGGTGAATCTGGCTTAGAAAGAACCTACCGGGCTTCTGATTTAGATAAGAAATATAAGATAAGCTATAAGTTCCATTCTGTCTCACCAGAGCAAGATATTGCTAATTACGCTGTGGCTCAACAAGCACTAGGAATCGGTATGTCTCGGGAAACTGTCTATACTAAGAATGTTAAGCTAGAAAATCCGGCTGGTGAGATTATGAAATCGAGGGCTGAACGGGCAGAACAGCTAGACCCGGTGATTGCGCTATTCCGCTATGGACATGCTCTCATCGATGAGGGCACGGAGGAGAGTTTCCTTGAAGCAGACCTAATAGCTATGAAGATTGAGAGGTTATTGGGGTCGACGGAAGCAATTCCGCCTCAAGTGACCGCACGGCAAGCACCGAGTGGTAGAAGTCTTGTGCCCCTCTTGGAAGGCGGTGGAGGACGAGGGCAACCCTTAGAGGAAGAAGAAGGTTGGGTATCAGCCCCGGAAGAAATGCTTAGAAGGGAGGAAAGACGGGAAGAGGTGGTGCGAAAGTCGGAAGCGGAGGGTTAATATGGCAAAAGAACAATAATCAATTCGTTCATAATGGAGGCGAAGATGGACACAGTAATTGAAACCCTTGAAGAATGGTTCGACAGAATTAGTAATATGCCTGTATGGAGAGAAATAGCCTGGAGCATAGAAAAGCACACCGCAATGGATAATGATGAATATCAAAAGGCTTTAGCGATATTGGTTAAAGCCTTTTCAAAAGACTTATTATCCTTACGATGGACAGACTGTCCTAAGCAAGTCAGTTTTGAAGTTTACGCAGATGCTTGTGATGTTGCTCAAGTGTTTGTTTTGAGTGCAAGTGCAGAGATTACCAGGGAAGTTCCATCCAAAGAGAAATTGTGGAGGGCTATGCGGAGCTTGTTTGAAGAGATGACGGAACTAAAAAAGAAAAACCTTTACCTTTTTTACTCTATTGCAGCATTGGAAAAGGAATTGGAGGAAGCGAAAAATGGAAATAACTGATGATATGGTTAAACGAAAACATAAGGAGTTTAATGATAGGGTAACAGCGGCTATCAATAAAAGCCGTGGTGATATAGCATCTCAAGAGTTTAGCCCGGCCATTCAAAGATTACGGCAACTTGTCCAGTTGCGCCGTCCTACCTTTGAGAGACCTACTGGGAGGTAAAGGATTCCCGCTCTCACCCTCTAGCAATTGGAATGGAGTCAAAGATGGTAACAAGAAGTAAGAAAGCGTTTAAGCCAGACTTCACTAAGGCAAATCCTTACGAAGATGCGCCTGATGAATACCTGAGACTTATCAAAGACACACAGGCATACAAGACGGCAGTTGAGAATGGTTGGATAACTGCTCTCCCTGAGCCTGAGTCTGAGATTGAAAAGGCTGTTATCCCATCACCCGATTTGGGAGAACCTTACTTACCGATTGAAAGAGCGCTCCAGCAAGGGCGAATTAGTGAAGAGCTAATGCCTGAGCTACCCGCGCCTAGCCTCCGTGCTGCCAGCTTGATTGCTAAAATCAGAGGGCTACCTGAAATTGAGCCGCCAGCACCAGTGATTTCTACTGCCGAAACTTCGGATAATGTTATTCGGGAACTTTATCCCGAATTCTTTGACCCAGCACGTTCCTACGGCTATTCTCCTGAGCAAATGCCAGGTATGGCACGGGAACAGTTGGCTCGGCGGATGGGCACTGACCCTCAAGGTTTCTTAACTGATTTGTATCGGAGAACTGACGTTGAACAAGCTGATAATTTCCTCCGTTCAATGGGTGTGTTGGAAGAAGATATTGCCACACTCAACCTATCCTTTACTCGGCGAAGCGAGGTTCAAGGAATTGTCCAGGCGGTATTTCCCGACCTTGATGTAGATGGGTTTCAGGCTTTTATTGCTGAGAATACGGATGCCTTTTTTGAGAAAATGCAGACTGGGGGCACCTCCGTTGCTAAAAGGCAATTACTAAGTCTGATTGGCTTAACACCCGAAGAGACTAACGAGATTCTGTCAAAGCAAAAACTGATAACGAATGTCAATGGAATTCGTTCGCTTGTGTGGATGGATGCTTTCACCGGGCGGGCTTTTGACCTGGATGGTAGGTTCATTGGGTCATATAATCCTCTCACAAGGGAAATTCAAAATTTAACCTTTGAAGAGAAAGTCAGTGATGTCATCAATGCCTGGAAATTGGCCAGCTATGGGGCGTGGGAGAAAACTAAGGGTTTTGCCCTATCATTACTTCCAGGTATTATCTTCCGAGATATGACACCATTGGAACGGAAAATACAGGGTAAAGAATGGGCTAATGAGACCAACCGGCGTAATAAGGAGCTAAGGGATGCCTGGCGGTCAAAATATGCCCAAGAGCAAAGAAAATACGAGGATTATATCAGTCGTCATCGGGAATTACAGCCACGCACTGATTATGAAGAGGGGGTTTGGGAGCATCCTGAACTGGGGAAAGACCCTTTCTACTGGGCTTATGAATCTGCCAGTATGGCGCCGGTCACAGTGACAGCACTAGCCGCTTTTTCACTGGCTTCTCTGGCAACAGGTGGTAACTTTCTGGCTGGTGCCGCTGCGGCTGGACTGGTTATGGCTCCAGTAGAGATGCAGGCATTGAAAGAGGACTTGCTGGCTAATGGTATGCCGGAAGGACAGGCGGATGCTATGGCTCTGGCTGCGGGCAGTTTGATTGTCATGCTAGAAAGTGCTGGCAGATTACCCGTAATGAAGTCTATCTCCCCAGCATTGATGCGGATATTCAGGCGGGAAGCAGGCAAGGAAGTGGCACGCCTGACTATGAGACAGATGGCAAAAAAAGGGCTGACGACTTTTACCCTGAATCAATTTTCGGAGACGGCTACGGAGGTGTTACAGGAAGCAGTCGGCAATGCTGCTGTTAAGATGGCTAACTCCGACAGAAGTCTCTTTGAAGGTTTGCCTGAGATTGCTGCCAAGACCTTTATTGGGGTAGCCCCATTCTCGTTATTCGGTGGGGCTGCCAGTTTTGTCCAGGTCTCCCCATCGGTTACACGGACAATGACTGATGCTGAGATGAAAGCGAAGGGATGGCAACAAGACCCCAAGACCGGTAACTGGTATGAGAGACTGGCTGAAGAAGCTAGAATAGCCCCTGAACGGGGTGCAATCGGCGGTGAGTTTATTTCTGGGGAGAAATGGGACGCTATGTCTGTGGAAGAGTCACTGGAGATAGCCAGGAAAGCTGGTATCCCTGATATGAGTGCCTCTATGAAATGGGCGCAGTTGCCAACAGCACAAAAACAGGCTCTAGCACGACAACAAGTTCCTGAACCCGAAGCGGTTACACCTGCCCCAGAGGTTACAGTCCCCAAAGCCAAGCCGGGGATGCCTACTAATGTTCAGCTTCCTTCTGGGACTATGGCTGAGATTATAGAAACAGAACCAGGGCGAGTATGGGAAATTAGAGTGTTGGGTGAAAACGCTGGGGAACTTATTGAGCAGTATGGGACAGTAACGGTATTTGGTGGTGGTCAATCTTTCAAAGTAACAAACAGAAGTGAAGGGTTTGCCAAATTGAAGGAATTAGCTACCCAGCAAGAAATTGGCATAAAGCGTAGACCAGTAGTAATCCCTAAAGCTGAACCTGGTATGCCTGCGCCAGAGGGGACAATACCAAAACCTACTAGACCTTTAACTGAAGCAGAAAAGCCAGCAGTGGCAGAGTATTATCGCAAGGAAGCTAAAGAATGGCGTCAACTTGCTGATAGGATAACCCGCACAGAACCAACCAAAGAAGGTGAACAAAGATATGCGTTTGCCATTCAGAAAGCAGAGGCATTTGAGAAAGCTGCGTCAGAAGAGGCAGTCCCTAAGGCTGAAGCCAGGGCTATCAAATATCCTGCTACTCCTGCTGGTGCTGAAGCTAGGGCAAAAGCTGAGGGTATATCTATTGCTGAGGCTTCAAGACTTAATGCTGAAGAAGCAATAGCTAAAGTCCCAGCAGTTGAGGAAGCCGAACCCACAGAAGAACCATCTTTACCGGAATCTTTACGGTTAGCCTATGAGGAAATCAGGACTTTAAGAGACCAGAAAGCTACTACTGAGCGTGTAAAAGAGTCTTTAGTTAAGGCAATCAGGAAGTTTCTACCTTTACCAAGACAGGGGGAATGGCTGGCGAAAGTCAAAAATGTTAAAACACCTGAGCAATTAACTGAGGCTATTGCCAGAGTAGAAGAAATAGCAGAGGCGCAAGCCGAAAAGACTCTCCGTGCCGATATTATCAGGGAAGTAAAAAGAACCGCCCCTAGAGTTGAAAGGGGTATCACTGTTGGGCGGTTAGTGGCAGAAATCCAGCCTATCATAGACCAACTCAGAGCTAATCTTCTCATAGGTATTAAAGGCGAAGGTGGTATTGCTCGGAATGTTGAGGCTTATGAGACAGCTAGAACACAGCTTGAAGATAACATAGCGAAGTATCGGGATGGACAAGTTACTTGGGAAGCCTTGCTAGAAGCTAATGAGGACTTGAAGTATATCGGTATGTATGGGATGAACTCAGCACAACTTCAAGAGGCTTTAGATTATATTCAGGAGATGAAGCGACTTGGTAAAGACCTCCGCAAGATTAAACTGGATGAAATCAAAGAGCAAAGAAAAGAGGTTGTTGATAAAGCTGTTACTGAAATCACAGGTGGAAAGGGTATAAAGCCTGGTGTTGGCACTTTACGAAATGAGGATTTAGCCGGCACTAAGAAAGTCCTTGACCAGCCAGTAAACTCACAGTATGGCTTTGTCAATCTGCTTGATAAGCTAGGAAAGTTCGCTACTGGCACGAAGATGTATAAGGGATTTCTTATGCGCTTTGCCGACCTTACACAGCGAGCCACCAATACTGAGAACTCAGGTAGAGAAGCTACCTTTAAGATAGTCAGGGATAAGTTCCGTGAAATCTATAATGTCAAAAGCACCAGAGATGCTACTCGGTTGCTGGCTACGCTCTCCCAAGATGATGTTGACTTAGGCATTATGAAGAATACTGAAGGCAGACTATTGCCATTAAAGCTAACTAAGGCTCAAATGATGGAGATTTATCAGCTCTATAAAAATCCAAAGAACTTAGAAACCTTTAAGACTGGTATGAAGTGGACGCCAGAAATGATAATTAAAGTAGTGAATACTCTTACCGACCAGGATATTAAGTGGGCAGATTGGCTACAAAATGAGTTTTACAGCAACTATTACGACAAGATAAATCCATTCTATCAACAGGAATTTAACATTGATATGCCTAAGAACCTTGATTATGTGCCTCAATCCAGGGATTTTGAGGCTAAGGTTGATGAAACTGATGAGGTTCAGATGCTTCTCCGAGACCAAGGGCGTTATGCTTCGGTAACTAACAAAAGCCTGAAAGCCAGACAGGAAAATATCCGTCCATTCCAATTCAAGGGTGTCTTTACCGTCTTGACCAACCATATCATTCAGATGGAGCATTTTATGGCGTGGGCAGAAACAATGCACGAACTCCGCAGCACTTTTGGTAATACTGAGGTTCGCACCGCTATTAGGCAATATCATAGCAACGATATTCTCAGACGACTTGATGACTATATGAATGACTTTGCCAGAGGGGGGGTTGATAGGGCCCAGTTCCTCAACATGCTGGACAAGTTAAGAAGCAACTTTGTGGTATCGGTTCTGGCGCTTAAACCTTCTATCGGGTTACAACAGATATGGACAGTCGGCGCATTTATGACTGAGATGAGTCCTAAGGAGCTTGTTAGCGGTGTCGCTTCATTCTTCAAAAACCCGGTGGCCAACTATCAGTGGATGATGAAGAACTCAGCTTATATCAAAAACCGTTACTCTGGTGGTAACTATGAGCGTGATATTCGTCTGGCTCAACAAGCTAAAGGCAAAAATGCTATTGCCAAGATAATGAGTGGACAAGGCAATATCACCCAATGGTTGCTTTGGCAGGTTACTCAAGGCGATAAGGTTGGTGTTATGCCGGGCTGGTGGGCGAAATATCAGGCTGGATTGAAAGAAGGTTTAAGTCAAGCCGATGCTATGCTCAATGCTGATTCAGCTTCCGAGAGAACCCAGAACACCTCGGAGCTATCTAGCTTATCGTGGCTACAAAGAGGTAGTTCGTGGGGCAAACTATTGACTATGTTCCAATCTCAGCCCAATAAATACTTCCGTATCGTAGCTGATAACATCCGCAATATGCAGTACGGACGGCAGAGCAAGGTCAAAGGGATTACCAATCTATTGATAGTTTGGGTGCTTTTACCAGCACTCTTTCAGTGGGTGGCTGATGCTTTCCAGCTTAAGAAGGAAAGACAGGCAAGGATATTACTACTCGGGCCATTGAATAATATCCTAGTTGCTGGACAGCTAATTCAGACGGCATGGGGATGGTTCACAGAGGATAGCTTTGACTGGCAAGCAAGCCCTGTTCTCTCTACTGTGAGGGACTTCCAAAACTTCTCAATGAAATTAAAGAAGATTATGGGTGAGATTGCTGACCCCTATACAGATGTGGCGATGGATGATATTGTATCTGCTTTAGAGTTCTTTTCTAAGGGATTGGGACAACTGATTGGTGCGCCTACTCCTTACTTGATAATGGTGGAACGGGCAATCAATGATGGCGACCCTAGAGAACTTGTATTCAGCCGATGGTCGTTAGAAGAACCGCCTCCCACTTTACAAGGCAAAACTTCTAAACTCGTAGGTCAATTAGGACAATTGGATGAAGATATTACTGACCTACCAGTGGATAAAATACCGCCAGTCTACAATACGAAAAAGGCTTTCTCTGAAGCTAAGCAAGCGTTAAGCAAAACTCTACTCTCTGATGTAAGTGAAAAGAATGGTTTTGACCCAAAGGTAGTTGCTATCGCTCAGACAATAATGGCACAAGATAAATTAGAGACCCATTCGGGTAAGAGATTGTTTGACATCATAGATGATATTTTGAGTGACAATACACTTAACTATACCTACAGTCAGTACTATATGGATTATCAAGACCGCCAAAAGATAACCTCTCTGGCGAAATTACAAGAGTGGGATGCTTACCATCCAAGATATAACCTCGGCAATGTTACACCTGAGCAGTATAGGCTTATGAGGCAATATGAAGCCCTTGAAACTGAAGCGGATAGAAAGCAATTCCGTAAAGACCATCCTGAAATGGCTTTTAATCCGAGACACGAATATCTCAGGACTCACCCTAAAGAAAATGCTCTCCTGTCCATTCATGGTCAGGCAAATATATTGACTAAAGAGGCTTGGACTGAGTTCAAGAAGTTGGTTAAGGAATTGGACTATCCTGAAAATGCGCTACCTTTGGATATATTACCTCCTGAAAGCTCCATAGAAACCCATTTTCAATACCTGGATATGGTCAGCGAAGGGAGACACGCTAGTTGGGAAGCTCAGTTACTGCTGGCTAAGGATTACAGAGAAGCTCATCCCACTGGGGAAGTCAAGGCAGGTGAACGTCAGTCTTATCTGGAATTCAAGGGATTGGAGATATCTGAATCACCGATTGAAGCTCTGGAACTCAAGGTCAAGAACCAAACCATCTATGACGAATATGAAGCTCTGGCAAATGATAGTGATAGGAAGAAATTCAGAGAAGAGCACGTGAACTGGATGGAAGATAAAGAGCGCATCGAGGCGATTGAGAGAAATGGCCTGGAGCATCAGGAAGCGTGGGTAGAACGCTGGCGGGTAGCTGCTCAGTTTGGTGCTAATAGTTCAGAAACAAAACTCTGGTTGATAGAACACCCTGATATTCACCGGTGGGCTTTGGATAATTCACTCCTTAAAGATGATGGCTCTGATTGGAACGAGGCTATTATTCGGTTAAATGTCCAGCTGAACACGTTTAAGAAAGGTTCACGTGAATACCAGATTGGCGAGCGGAAGATACAGGCTCATTCAGAGGGTTTTACCAGGATTGACGAGTTTGTTGCTTTTTACAGTCTGCCGGAGGCGGGATTTAAGCGAGACAGATATTTGGTAGAACACCCCCAATTCGCTTTGGAAATGCGAGAAAAGAAGGACATCGTGCCTCGTGATTATATCCCGCCAGAGGAATATGATGTCCTGAAGGAAAAAGAAACATTGACACCTGAAGAGGAACACAGAATCAAGGCTTATGATAAGAAAGTGCCCTTTGAACATATTGATAATTATGTTTCTTACTTCTCTATTACCCGACCAGCCGACCACCCAGTAGGTGAATTTTACGAAGATGATTGGTTCTTGATGGAGAACAGGGATTTTTATTTGAATGTTTATCTGACTGCTTTGGGTAATGAACGCCGGGATTTTAGAGCTGTTCCTTCGAGAGATGTATTTGGGCATTATTTGCGTTATGGTGCCGTGGTGGGTAGCCAGTCAAGGTTGGATTTTCGGCGCAGGCTTTGGCAGGATGGGAACAGGGAGTTTGAGGATTGGATGCTGCTCAAGGGAAAATTTACCAAGCCTATCTGGGAATATAAAGAGGAAAGTCTGGAAAAAGAACCATCAGAGATGGAGCGATTCCGCAGAAGATTAGCTGAGGCGAGGAAAGGCACTTGACAAATCTAAGAAATAATGTTAGCTTAAAAAAAGAGGAGCTAACAGAGGCACAGTTACACTTCCTGGCTTGCTGTCGAGAGTTGGGTTGGGGTAAGATGGAGGTGACTGTGCAGAATGGTGAGCCTGCCTTTAGTCGGGTATTGGAGGTAACTCACCAACATAAGAAACATTAAAATTAAATAGCTGGCAAATAGAACAACTATAGCCACTTTATTCCTTTGGGAATGGGGTGGCTTTTTTATTGAGGTGAAATATGTGTCCTGCAGTTAGTAAGCGCCAGCAGAAATTCATGGGGGCCGAGCTTGGCCGTAAGCGTGCTGGTAAGAAAACTAAGACGGGCATGTCGGAGAAGCAATTAGGGGAATTTGCTGGGACAAAAAGGAAAGGACTCCCAGCTAAAGCTAAGAAAAGGAAACAAAAATAGGAGGTGACCTAAATGGGCGATGACCAGGAAGCACAAGGCGATGTTTTGACCCTTGATGCAGAAGGTGGGCAGACCCCGCAGAAACCCGAGACTTTTACCCAAACTCAGGTCGATGCCGCGATAGCTAAAGCCAGAAACAATACTACAACTGACGTTGGCAGATTACAAAAGGCACTTGACGAAAGTAATCGAATTGCTCAATCTGCTCTCCGAAGGCTGAAGGAAGTGGAAGACGAGGATTATCGCCGGCAAGAAGAGGCTTCTAAAGATGACCCTGATGAACTCTCCCGTATTCGACAGAGAAGGCGAGATGCCGAAAGGCAAGCTAACCTTGAGGAGAGGGAAGCTAAAGTGAAGACCCAACTTCAACATCTGACACAAACGAATGCTAAAACACTCGCGTCTGAATACAATGTGTCGGCCGACATGTTACTCAAATATGCTGGTGATGATGTCAACAAGATGGAAGAGTTGGCGAAAAGCTATGGCGAGAGGCAAGGCAAATCGGAGAAGCCAGCCAAACGGATGACCGAAGCACCTGATAGTGGTAAGACGATTGGGGCAAGTAAAGGCTTAAGAAAGGAAGATGTGGCGAAGATGTCCCCTGAAGAACAAAATCGTAGACGGGCAGAAATCGCTAAAATCTCTTTCTGAGACTTCCTAAATTAAGTAAAGGAGGTAATATATGGCATGGCCAACTGATAGGAGACCATCTGATGCCTTAACTGGAGAACTGGTCTCAGAAGTTTGGAGCGCCAAAGTCCTAAATCACCTGCGTAATTCCCTGGTAGCAGAGCAGGTCATAAGCGTTGATTGGCAACCATTACTGGCTAAGGGCGACATCCTGCATATACCAGTCATGGCAGAGCTAACTGGGGCGGCCGTTGATGTTACTACCGATGGTGTGCTGACTAATCTGAACACGACCTTCACGACTACTGCCGAGACTATCACTATTGATGTCTGGTGGGAAGTGCCAGTGCCAATTGATGATAGCACAGCACGTCAAACACAGGTTCCGGCTCTTCTCGAGATGGCTACCCAAAATGCTGCCTTTACCTGGAAAAAGAAACTGGATACGGATATAGGCGCCCTGTTTTCAGGGCTTCGTTCCACCTGGGCGGGCAGCGATGCGCAGACTTTTACGGATGACTTGCTGATTGACCTCATGGAAGGTCTGGATGAGGCGGATGTTCCCGAAGAAAGGTCTTTGGTCTGTGACCCGTCATCTGTTGCCGACATGCGAAAGATTGATAAGTTTATGACCTTTGACTACAGCACAAATCCGCTTCGCATGGCAGGCTACCGTGGTAGGATTGATGCCTATGGTTTACCAGTGTTTTCAACCACTAACCTGACGGCAGCTACTACGGGGGGATATGGGGCGCTTCTGGCAAAAGAGGCAATTGGTCTCATTGTCCAGTCACCAATGGATGTGGAGAAGTGGCGTGAACCCCGCCGGCATAGCTGGATAGTCAACACCAGTGGTTTCTACGGGGTTGATTTGTTACGAGCTTCACCCAGTGGTGCCTACTTCTATACTCGTAAAAAATCTTAAAAAGTAATGAGGAATAATGCCAGTTTACTTGTTTGAATGTGAAAGGTGTCGTGGTAAAAAAGAAGTTCTCCAGAACTTTTCTGGTGAGGCTCCGATATGTTGTGGTGAGCCTATGAATAAATTACCAACGCACCCAACTACAATAAAAATCAAGGCAGCTGGCGGAGTTTCCATCCACAGCCCGGGCTACAAGGAGGATTACGCTAAGAATTACCGGCGTAGACTTCGGGAGTCCAAGTCGTAAGCCCATCCCTTGGCGATGCGACTCATAAATAATATAGAGGGAAAGGAAATGGAATATGGCTGGTTTTCAGCAAGTAATAGTTCTTCGAGACCTTGATTTCAGTCGGGGAGCAGCTGCTTATCAACCGAATGTCAAAGGCCCAATAATGACGGAGCTAAAGATATTCGATGAGACCTTTATGGCTGATTCCGACGAACACGACTGGAACGAAGAGGAAGTTAATGGAGTCACCATCGCCCACTCTGCTGCAGATGCTGGGGCAATGACGATGACCGCTGGTGGCACGGATGACGATTGTGGGGAGCTTTCTCATACCGCACAATGGACTGCTGCTAAGAATTGCGGCGTCGAGGTCTGGCTCAAAATAAGCCAGATTACGTCTATCTGTGTCGCTGCGGGATTCGTTGATGCTAAAACGGCAACCAATGACCGCATCGCAATGGAGATGGATGCTGCCACACTCAAGAATATGACTGGCACGGCTGATTGTTGCGGTTTACTCTTTGATACGGATGCAACTACGGGCGTGTGGTATTGTGTGGCAGCTAACAATGGGACGGAAGGTACCCCAGTAGCAGCGCTTGGTTCACTGGCACCAGTAGCGGCTACCTATGTTAAGTTGCGGATTCAAACCGACTCAACTGGGAAAGTGGCCTACTACTACAATGGGGTCGCTGTTGGCTCTCAGGCGGCCGCGATCGCGGCTGCTTCAACCGACCTGCTGACTCCGTATGTCGGGTTCATATCAAGGTCAACGGCTGCTGCGGTGTGCACAATTGCTCGGATAACAACCTGGCAGGAGTTCTAGGAGGCATCGTGAATAGAGTTTTAATCTTTCATCATCACGAATACACGGCGAACTCTGTCAGGATGGCTCCAGCAGCTTACTATTTAGAGAAGGATTACAACAAAGTGGCGGTGCGAATCTATGCTGAACGAGTTCCACAAAGGGATGCTAAAATTGATATCTTCGATGATGGAGTCTCTATCTTCAAGAATCGGGCCGTTGACGGAATTAACCGAACCACTGGGGTGCGGACATCAGCTCCCGCAGTCACCGAGGCGATTCTCTCTAAGGACAACAATGCAGCCGAGATTGCAGGGGATTTCACCGATGATGTTATCGCGGGAGATTCTTGGGTTCACTGTAATCTGGTGGATGCCGGGGGTGGTAAAAACTTCACAGTCCAGCTTGAGCTAGAAGAACTCGAAGGCGAGAGCGAGTCTTTGTAGTGCTAGACTTAAAACAAGCCGATTTTTTGTAAGGAGAAGAATCAAAATGGCTGTAAATCTAAAAGCAATAGCGAAACAGGTAGGGAAAATAATTGCCGGGACTAATGGGCAGGATGTGGAACTAGCATCCTCGCTAATTGGGGAACTCTATACGACCGGACAATGGGGCGCCCTATTGAAGGGCGGTTTTCTGTATAGCGTCACCGTTGGCGGTTTGACCGCTGGTGGCGATGTTTCCCGGGTTACTGGTGGTGGCTCCGGCACAACGATTGACCAGGACCAACCTGAGCTAATCATTGGTGTGGATTCTGGTTACTCCATTGCCCCGGTCGAAGCGGATGTGTCGGTCTATGTCGCCCTGGTGGGAGGTGGCCAAGGACAAACGGCTAACATCTATATTATGGGCGATAACTCCGTTGGCGTGCCGACATCGGTGACAGGAACAACCGAGACGCCGACTAACTTACTCGATGGTGGCCCTAACTTCCCGGGTAGGGCTTACAGTGCTATAACCGCCGACATCACTGACCCAGGGGTTGAGATACTCCTTGGCTCAAGAACTGTCACCTACCAGAAAGTAGGCACTGATGTTGGCCCTGCAATCTTCGACCTCAACCTGAGCAAGCAGTGGAGGACGCCACACTGGATTGCTGGTGCTGGTTCAATCTATGTTTGCTATGGTAGTGACGTCGCCGTATCTGGGACTATCAACCTGATAGTAGCCTGCGTTCCTTCCAGCTTCGTCCCAAGCTCATAGTGATACAGGGGAGGGGTAGTTAAATTATCTACCCCTCCCCACCGTGGGGAGACAATGTTTAAGAGGGAGAAAGCGCTAACGGCGAAAGACTTGAATGTGACCTGGGTGGATTCTCCTTTAAGACGGGATATTATTCTCGACAGACGGAGATTCTTTCAGAAAGTCAAGGCAGACGCTATGAAGGCCCTGGTGTGGGCTGCCCAGAAGCGAACTAAATCGGGTAGGGTAAATGCTATCCTCGATAAGGTTCGGCTCTTTGGGGCTGTCTGGGGTATCCTTCAGATGGTCAATCGTTACCCGGAGCCGACACGACAGAACTGCTACGAGCCGTTGACCTTCTGCCTCTTCGACTTTTGGGATGAGTTCTTGAAGTGGGAAAATAATCCAGAACATCCAGAGAAGGAGAGGTATCCCTTATTCGGCAGAGAACAACTATGGAAAGCTGTCAGGAAGATAGAACTTTGTCAGGCAGAACATGATTGGTATTACCGACAGAGAGACCACTGGCGCATCATGTGGTTTATCAAGGCATACCTTGAGGGTAAAGTGCCTGAATTGTTGCCGACCATGCCTGATAGAAGAATATGCTGGGACGAACCATTGCCGAAGGAAAGACTTTTGACATGGCTGGAGTTTCAGCATTACAAGGAAAAAGCAAAAGCAAAACTTGTGGAGGCTAGGGACAATGACAAGGAAAGAGCAACTAGCGTTTCTTGAACAAATAAAATATCTAGCTCAGTCCCAGGAAACACTTTTGAGTGCCATCAATAACTTGCGCCGTGAAATGGAGATAGACCGAGCTAGGCAAGCCGCATTCGTCTTTGGTCGACCAGTCGCGGACAACGATGAGGTAGACCTGGAAAACATCAGGGCAGAGGAAGAGACTGAATTGGCTCAGGTTCTCGTGAAGGAGGACATGGCGAGATGATTAGTATGCTTGAAGCCTTACAAAACCTACTGGGACTAATCACTGTCACAGCCGAAGTAACCGACACGAAAACGCTGGCAGCGTCAACCGATTATGCAGCTGAGGATGTCCTCTCGAATGACGCCAGTAGCGGCACCTACTTCATCTTCGACAACATGGCAAAAAAGAATGGTGGTTCAGGTAAGATTGAAAAGGCGGAGGTCATGCTGTCGGTAACCGCATTAACGCCCCGAATCACGCTTTACCTCTTCAATAGACCGCCCACCAGTAACCTTAATGACAATGCTGCTAACGCAGCGCCGGCGGTCGGCGATTGGGTAGGTTATCAAGGCGAGCTAAACTTTCCTGCCCTCAAAGACCTGGGTGGCGTCTCTAGCACCACAATCACGGCCAATACTATCGGCGGTCTGGAGTTGCCCTATAAGTGTGGTGATACGAAGAGACTATACGGCATCGCTGTTCTTGAGGATGCCGTTACAGGCGAAAGTGCTGGTATGCTACTGGGGTTTAAGTTACAAATAAGGCAGGATTAGCCCATGATAGCTACCAGAAGAGTCAGCAGAAGCCTGTGGAGCTATAATCCACTACCAACAGGCTGCGTGCTGTATCTGCCTTTATGGGCACACCGACTCAGCACCGCTTTGAAATCCACTGACTTTTACGGCTATGAGTTTGTCAGAACTGGCGGAACTTTTGATGGTTCAGGCTTCGTTCTGGATGGCGATGATTACCTCCGCTATACCGTAGCTGCATGGCAAGTTTTAGATAATGTCGGTAGTGTCAGTGGCTGGGTTAAGACCTCCGATGCTGGGTCACAAAGTATTATTTCCAGTGCTGACGAAACCGCCGCCACTAATATGGGTAATATGGCTGCCGTTAGAGCCACGACCGGGGAAATCTTTATCAATGTTTATACATCAGATAACGATGGTGTTAAAGGTAGCACCGCCGTTAATGATGGAGTCTTTCACTGCTGGACTGTCAGCAGTAATGGTAGTGCCTGGAGAATTGATGTAAACGGAGCGACCGATAGCCTAACTCTCTTGGTGGGGGCTAACACAGGCACCTGGTTAAATGACCTGAATAGTAGGGATAATCTGATAGTAGGTGCGGTAAATTCAAATTCGGCTTATAGCTCCTACTTTAATGGCACGATTGGGGAGATAGTAGTCCACAACTACCAACTATCCCTGGCCGAGCATCAGTGGTATTATAGGATGAGCTATCCGAGGAGGTTCAAGTGAAGCTCAGGGTAATGGTAGAGGGTGAGGACAATCAAGACTTTGACAATAAGGTTAAAGCTCAGCAGTATGCGGAAGAGAGAAAAAGTGGGACTGCCACAAAACGCATTGTTGATGTTGGGGAGACAATCGGTAG
>ERZ1292632.1724-Hain-H43-01um-R2-1724-length-20351-cov-4_pt2 | contig 18935 bp, 34 predicted proteins | sample MGYA00564407_ERZ1292632 | MGnify/ENA primary metagenome ERZ1292632 (study PRJEB36523, sample SAMEA6512637) | groundwater metagenome | collected 2019-01-08 | study: AquaDiva: Metagenomics assemblies of 32 groundwater samples | reverse complement strand
ATTCCGGTGTCGTGATCTTTATACTCACTATCATCAATCCAATGCTCTGCATAGATAATATATTTATCAAATAACGTTTGGCCGTATTCATCATAAGAGTCAATGTATGCTTTCTGTATATCTTTCTCTAGCAGTTCAATGTACGGCGCCGTAATTGATTCTTTAATACTATGATGATATCTATCTGTCACATCGTTCGAAAACTTTTCACGAGCAATTGTTTTCTCAAGTACAATAAGAAGATGTACCGGATCAGCAGCGATCTCGGTTGGGTCATAGTTATAGACATCTGCCAAAATCTTATAGGCAAGCCGTGTAGATATCCCATAAAACCCCTCATTCTTTTCTGACAACTCTGTATACTCTTGATATGACTTAGCATGTACGTCATGCTCTTTAACATTTTCACCGTCATACACTTTAAGCTTCGTAAGCTCATTTACATCTTCTAATTGTCCGATCCGACTTAACACACAGAACTGTGCGAGCATGTTTAACGTGTATGGAGCGCATGGAGACTCGGCCAGTGAGCTTTGAGCCATTAACTTATCATAGATTTTTACTTCTTGTGAAACCCTAAGACAATAAGGTACTTCCACAATAAAAACGCGATCAAGAAACGCTTCGTTAGTTTTATTGTTTCGAAATGTAAGCCATTCTGATTCGTTCGAGTGAGCAACAATGATACCGTCAAATGGGACGTCACCGATTTTTTCATTCGGCGCATAATTTTTCTCCTGCGTGGCAGTTAATAGTGGATTAAGAATTTTGATTGGGGCCTTGAACATTTCAACGAAATCTAATATGCCTTGATTGTATAAACCTAGACCACCGGAATAGTTATATGCGTCCGGATCATTCTGAGCAAAGAACTCAAGTTTACGAATATCAAGCTTCCCAATAAGAGTAGAGGTGTCTTGGTTGTTCTCATCACCCGGCTCAGTCTTCGATATAGCTACTTGATAATGCTTAGACGGATATACCTTCTCCACTTCAAATTTAGTTACGTCACCACCATACTCCTGTAACCGCTTTAAGGCCCAAGGCGAGGGAATAATCTTGAGATAACGTTCGGGTATTCCCAATTCCTTGGCAAACTCTACGCCCACTAGACCGAGTGGAGATTCATTTACAGGGGAACCTTTCAACACATAGATCGGTTCTTTCTCCATAAGCTGCTTTAGCCGTTCTGCTAAAGACGATTTCGCGGAACCTACGGGGCCGAGGAAATAAAGAATTTGTCTCGATTCTTCTAGGCCCTGTGCAGCATGTTGAAAGAACGATACAATCCGCTCAATAACTTCTTCAAGCCCATAAAAATCAGAGAACTCTGCATATTTACGTATTGTACGGTTCCCAAATATCCGCGACAGGGAAGGTGTTTTAGCTGTATCTACCAACACAGGCTCACCTATAGCCTTAAGCATGCGCTCAGCTGGGGACGCATATACACTAGAATCTGATTTGACCCGATCAATATACTCCTCAAACGATAACTGCTCTCGCTGTTTCTGCGTTGTTGATTTTTTTAGGCGTTGTAGGAAATCACTCATTCAAGTCCCCTTGTTCGTCTTACGTAACCCATTAGTGCTCTGCACGCTAAATGCAATCCATGGTCTAAACCACTTTCTGTATCTAAATAATCTTCGGCTGTCTTAGCTGTTTGTAAGGCCGCTAGGTGGTGGAACATGTGGTCCTCATTTTCTTTTCCTTGGAATGTAGTTCCTTCATTCAACCAATTGGCTCCGGGGTACTTCGTCTCACCCATGACAACTACAGCCACAACATCAAAAAATTCCCTAGGTAAGGTGAGTTCCCCTCTATAATCAAAGTGCATGGAAATATCTTCACCCCAGTCTTCTTCTAAATATGAATGATCTCTATATTCTTCTAACCAATCTGTCATTCTTCCTCCACCATTTGTTTTGCTTCTGGATCATAGAACTGTACTGGAATTAAATTCTCTCTGGCAAATTTTATTTCAGCCTGTACGCCAACAGATTTATGCCATCCTTCCATTAATGCTACTACAAGTATATCACACCTGCTAAGTAATCCTAGATCCTGCTCTCGCCACGTCGCCCAATTTCCTGTAAGCGTTCCTGAAATATTGGCGGCGGTGTGATTATGTAATATCGGACAAAACACAATATACTCTGAAATTAAATCACAATATATCCGTGCCACCTCATCATGTCTAGCCTGCATTACCTTTGGATCCACATGAGAATATGGTGAGGCTAAATAAATAACTTGCTTAACATAATCAATCATATATGGTATCCTCAATCAAACCAATAAACGAATCTAAATTCTTTATGATTCTTGTTAGTAATTTTTAATATATTATCGTCGCCTAAATATAAAGCGCAAAATTGTTCGAAAGTTATATTATATTGTTCCCTGCCTAATGTATCTCTTTTAAAAGCTTTTTTGTGGGCATCATATACATCTTTTAGTGCGACCAGCCCTAACTGTTCATAAGGTCTGCGAGCGCAATAAAATGCTAGCTCACTTGGTATACCATATACTGAATGGACTCTAGCAATATCATTTAAATTATCGAAAAATGTATAATTTGGGTGATGGAGTTCTTCATAGTCCTCTGAACGTCTACTAATACTAGAGCACCACAAACCGACCCACTCGCCATCTAGGTCCCTTTCTAATACAAAATTTAGATATACACTCATTTCTGTTTCCCATATGTCTCATATAATGGAATATCACCGTTCTCTTTAATCTTTGTATCTTCGTACGGAACTACAATACGTCTATTAAATTCTCGTAATACTTGTTGAAATGCACCTTCAATATCATTAATAGTTTGATAAGATAATTTTCTTATAGTTAAATAATCATTAATTACGTCATGTAATTTAAAATTCAGTTCTCCACAGTTTTCAGGGAACTCCTCAGCTATAAGAAGCTGGTCGCGCGTAATTACACCTTTAATATATGGCATTAATCTTCTCCATGCTTGCACTCATACCACGAGGTCCCGACTTTACAATCAACTTCAAGTGGCACATCAAACTCTAATCCGAATTCCCTTTTAAACTCTCCTTTAACAGTCATAAGAGTAGTGTATACCAGTTCTTTGATAAAGTCAACATGTTCTTTCTTGCAATCTATAATTACAGAGTCATGAACTTCATTAACTAATAAACACTTATCTCTATGTGGTTGTAATACTAGGAACAATTTACCTACCATCATAGCCACTAAATCGGCTGCTAAGCCTTGTACTGGATAATTTTTGATATCAGTAGAAGGCCAGTACTTCCTGGCTTTACCTTGAGAGTCTAATTCCACTATCTCAGTATACGCATATCGCTTACCTGTGATGGAAGGTATGATACTAACCCCCCTGGCTGCATTGGCTTGGACTGTCTGCGCTTGTATCTCATAAAACTCATATAAACGAGGATAGTTGAGTCTATCGGCGGCTAAAACCCGTTTAACAATTTCAACATCTAAATTAGCAGTTTGTGCTATTTTAGTCGGTCCAGCACCATACTGTTTACCAAATGTGATGCCTTTCCCAACCTGACTACGTAATTGGTCCCAACCTGCATCATGATTATTGTAATGCCTGACGGCCTCTTCATAAGTAATTCCTTCTGAAAAGGCACAATTTACTAAATGAATGTCAACTTTATTGTGCCGATCTTTTAGCATTTGTGGACAACCAGATAACCATGTAAGTAAGACAACCTCTAATTGTGAATAATCAAATTCCAAAATAGTCCCGTTCGGGCCGAATCGACTAGTAAACATCTGTAAAACCTCTGAATGCTCCCGAGCGGGAACATTTTGCACATTCGGTTCTGAAGAAGATAATCTCCCAGTTGCAGTATAGGCTAGCTTATATGAGGTATGCACACAACCGTCAGGGTGGCGGGCTGTCTCAAACCCATCATAATAAGTAGATCTAAGTTTAGTTAAGGTCCGATACAATAAAATATCTTCAATAACTTCCCGATGTTTTGTATTAAGTAAGGTCTCTAAGGCCTCCTTATTAACTTTACAGAGTCCGTTTGCATTACGTTCTAGATGTCCGCCACGTAGCTTTAATCCTGCAACAAAATATGGTTTCTCTTGTATTTTTTCTTTTATCTTACCATTTTTAAACATCTCAAATTGGCCAGACGCCGTCTTAACTGGCCCTTTTTCTTTATTTTTTAATGTTCCACCAAATAGTAAGAAATGTATATGCCCATTAGAAGCCACATTAAAATCTATATGAGGGGGCCAGTCTGTAGTATTGACAACAGATAATATTCTCCATATCGTATCTGTTATGTTTTTATCTAATTTTAAACGATTCTCTTTTAAAACTTCTAAATCTATATAGACGCCATTATATTCCATCTCAGTAACGGCTAATAAGTGGCGGTTATATACCCGTACAATATTCTCTAATCCCATTTGTTTAACAATAGGCGTTTGTGCCTTTGCGACAATCTCAGTATTTACAACATCAGCTTTACAATACTCTATTGCACGTGATTTCTCAATCTCATAAAACCATTTAGTTTTCAATTCTTGTTCGATGAAATCGTCTTTTAACGTTCCACCATACTGTGTAGATAATGCATTAAGATTTCTAGGCGTTTTCTGTTGAGCGTCAATTAGATATTGAACTAATTGTGTATCCCAAATCTTTCCGCCATCAGCAATCCACGTTTGTAATGATTCACTTCCCCAAAACCAACTTAAATCAAATTTAATATTTTGCCCTATAAGATATTTAAAGGGTCCAAAATAGTCAGATGGATTTTTTTCAAATATATTTGAAAACACAGATGTACATCTAAGATCGTCCTTATATGTTAAACGAGGATTCTCACAACCATTAAATTCGCCTTCGGCAGTCATAACATCTGCTGGCAGATGAGGAAATTTATATCCCAATAATGTTATACGATGTTTCTCATTAAATGGATTACAGAAATGATTATATTGATCGTATTCATCGCCGGAGGTTTCTAGATCCAGTACTACATAACTCATACTTCTTTCCACTCTTTAATTCTAGTTAATGGAAGGCAATAAAATTTACAGAAATCTTTTATATATTCATATTCACATGGCAACCGTTGTAAATCTACACATTGATAATAAGGGTGTACTGGCCTAACCCACTCGACCTTACCTGGCATATGATAGTATTTTTTAGACATCTTCATACCTCGAGATGCCGCCGTTAAGTCTAACCACTGATTTAATATTACGAACGTTTGGGTCATTCGATGGCCCTATCTTATTCTTAGATACATGAATATACCGCAGCGAAGGAAAAGCCTGATCCTTCCCGATACCAACAATAACATCAAACTCTGCAGGTGCGGCAACGTGGCTTGTCGCCATCTGAGAGAAGTCAATATATTTTATATCTACGTTCTCTTTTGTTTTCCAATCTTGATACCTAACCGACTTATCCGCCTGTGTAATTGCTATTATAGGGCAATATTCTTGTGCTAGCTGCCTTAGTTGTTGGCATATAAACCCAAACTGCTCATGCTTTGCGGCTTTGGCTTCACGGCCGCCTGTCATAATCTTATCAATACGGTCAACAATTACAAGCCGCGGCTTGTAATGCTCGAGGCACTGCTTAACATGATTCAAGTCTTGACCATGTATATCTACCAGCAGTATGCGATTTAAATCACCGCCAAGCAGCTCTTTATATACACTCTCATAGTGATCTAGATCTTCCTCATACTCTAATCGGGAAGTTCCTAACACCGCCTGCTGTATCATCCGCTTTACTTCGCCTTCTGGCTGCTCATTATTCAACCAAAGGATTGAACCGTCAGTCACTTGTAAGGCAAAGTTCGCCACTTCAGATGCTGCCAGCGTCGTCTTACCCACCTCAACATAAGCGAAGATGCCTATGAAGTCGCCTTTGATTATGTTCCCCACACTTTTCTGTAGACAAGATAGGCCCCAATGCAGGCCATTGGTACGATCAGTTGCTAGATGTATGTCTCTGAATGAGTTACTCGCTACTTTAAATTGACATTCCTGGTCAATAGTACTATCGTTCATAGTACTAGCGACCAGATTTGTCAAGTAATCTGGGTCAAAACCCTCTTCAAGATGTTGTTGTATCTCTGCCTTAACGCAGCTTATTTGTAACTGTTTAAGTAAGTGTTCATAAGCTACGTCAGGGACGTACTTCTCTACTAAGTCAAATATCTGATTGAACTTCTCAGGTTCAGAGGTGTGATATAATATAACATCTCTCAACCCGTGAATATCTGTCGCTCCTTGTAGCTTGTTCATATGGTGCAATATGAATTTAATATCGTCATTCAATAGATGATGAGGAACGAAAGGACTTAGTTTCCTGAAGTCCTCCTCGCTACGTAACATCATATGTAGAAATGATATACTATTCACCTACGGAAGCCTCCACGCCGCCACGGAAATCCGCTGCACATTATTTATTATATATCCGCAGACAAGTCGGTACCCGTACTGCTCTACGTCCCATCCTCCGGCCTCATAATATTGTATTTTTAAAAGCATTCAAATATACCTTCTAGTTCTTCATCTGAATACCATTTCCAATCTTTCTGTGGAATTATCGTCTCTAAATTGGGGTGAAACCATAATTCCTTTTTAATATCTAACATGGCTTCCTTGCCAGCAAAATCATTATCTAATGCTAATATAACTCTCTCATACTGGATAACTGTGCGGATATTAGCGCCATACAAATACGTTCCCCTAAGCGCCATAACTGCATAATTATGCACTAAGAATTGCTTCAATCTAATTGCAGATATAATATCCTCAACAATGATAATCGTGTCTAATGGAACTGGCATTGGTGCACGTACTCTCTGCTCCTCCAAGACATGATACTGATTCAAGTAAAATGGAATAGCCTTGGTACCTATAGTTAGGTATTTAGGCTGGTCGTTATCTTCTATACGTCTAAACTCAATACATCCTGTGTCAACGGTAAACCCAATATAATGTGTGTAGCGCTGGTTACCATATTCAATCTCAGCTACATAACACACTGAGCACGGCAAATTACCTCTATTAATATTTCTGTCTGCTAAAAACTGTTTGGCCTGTAATGGCCAGTCCTCAACATCCCAAAACAATTTAGTTGGTTGGATCACTTCTTCAGGTAATTTAACTGTCTGTTTGAAATAACCCATACCCACTCCTATAGCTCACGTGAATGTGTTGGAGGCCCAGTTAACCATTTGTTAACTGAATCTTGAGTGATCATATCATAGCCATATAATTTAGCTATCTCTTGACCACGTAAATTTATAATCGTAAGGGTCATATCCCCATGTGCGTAAATATCTCCGGGTAAGTTACCATATTTATCTAAGTGCGTTTCCTTAAAGGAAGCTTGATCTGCTAATAGATTTGGGAATGATGTATATACTTGCGTATCAAACACAACCGCATGTTCCGCATACGGCGATGGTGTATGTGATTTTTTATACGCTTTGTATATCAAAGCGGCCGCAGCAATAATTGTGCCACCAGGTAACGCGAGAACACCAAGAGTTGTGGCAATTCCTAAATCCATTTTAATCTCCTAATCGTTTATTTATATAGTCTAATAAATTATATGATTTCTCTAGCTTTACTAGCTTAGTCACGTACTCTGGATCAGTAGCGTAACCTGCTACATGTATCTCGGCTAAAAATGTGACCCAATCGTCCACGGTATGATTGAATGCCGCTTTATATCGTTTGTTATTAACTAAAAATTTAGCGTGATCTGTAATACTATCGCCCTTAGTTCTATATTTACGCCACAACATTTTTGCGTTAACACGCTTTCCGTTTACAATTTCAAAACCAGGCAATTCAAGTGTGGCGCCTTTCCACCCCTTATTTGCTTTTATCCCAAATAAGTTATGAGCCTGTTTAGCTAACGCGCTATCACCCCATCCACTCTCTAATATCGCTTGGAGCACTGTTACTATTGCTGGAATGTTATGAACCTCTTGGTTTAAGTTCGCAGCTGGTATAATAGATCCAAGAAATTCTTTTTGCTTACTGGATAACTTCGCCACTCTCTAGCCTCCTCTTTATTTCACTGCCCTCAACATACACATCCTTGCCTAATGCGAACGCGGCCTCTTCTTCATCTGTTAAAACGGAGGTAAATAATGGAAAATAACGTGACATAACCCACGTATAACATGACAAAATGTCCTCCTTCATGCTGTCAGAAACGCCGTCTTGGGCAGCGGCAGCAGGGGAACAAACATAACGAACATAATCATCGCCGGTGCTGCCAGTATGGAAGGCAAATAAAGAACGAACATCAACTTGCTTATCCTCAAAACTAAAAAATAGCATCGAAGCCATAGACATTACAGCGCCCTCACCTAATACTTTCACATGACAGGGTGAGGATTTTAACGTGGAGATGAGTTGATCCCCTAAATAACCTATACCTCCATGTGAATTAATGTGCACGTTTATAGTACCAACATTACAGGACTCTACTTTATCTAACACGCTGTTAGTGGCCTCTTGGCTCAGGAATGTGTTATCAGTGACATAGACATCCGTGGGAGTAAATAACAGTGACAATAAACTAAATGCATAATTTGCTAACATCAAATATCCTCTCTACGGTCATAATAAACTAGGTTATCAACAACCCGCTCACACTCATCATTAGCAGGTATATCTTGCTTTAGGATGGCTATTATTTTGAATAGATTCCAGATTGTAAATCCGTGTTTCTGAAGATAAGTGTATATCTCATCTGTTTGTCTTTCAACAAACTGTACTGAGTCTACAAACTTATCAGTCTCTACAAAATCATTTTGATCGAACGGTTTTCTATTCATATATGTTTACCATACCACATCCTAAAACATTTGTCAATCATAACCTGCCTTAATACTGAGATTACATTAAATAACATACCAATCTCAGCCGCCTCTTTTAAATTTGGATGAAATCCCCAATAAGGTAATAAATAAATCTGAGCTAATATCATTAGTACATAGCCCACTAATGTATTTACTATTGCTCTCAACCAAGATTTAAGTCTCATCATTATCCTTTGTCATTAAATAATTCTGTAACCACGTTGCAACGTTCTTTCCAATATGTCGTTTAATTAACTTCGTTAATTGCTCTTCAAATATTTGTCTCATGTCATCATTACACTCGGCTACTATATCGTGGTGTAATTCTTTAATGACTGCAGACACATCTTTCATATCATTAATGACTACACCAGATTCAGTTAAATGTTGTATGGCTTTATAGAAGCGTGCTTCAGTTCTATATTTCTCTACTAATTTAATTGCTAATGAATGGAGTGTTTCTTCATAATGTTCACTCTTTATTTTATGTGTAGATATCTCTTTAAATTCTTGATTAACTATTTTAGCCATTTTCATTTCTTTCATATCTTTTGAGTATTGTTTTAACACAATACCCTCTATCTGACACTCCCCAAACTTTGATTTGTTAATCAAAAAACAATCCAAATGTAATTTTAAATTTTTCCACGGCTGTTGTGCTAAACATGGAGTCTCATTAGCCATCCATATGTGGTCAAATACATTAAATGCATTTAATACAATCAAGGTTGGCTCAGTTATAAAATTATAATTTAATCTATTGTGTTTTCCACGTTTGAAATATTCACAAATATACACTACGCCAGGCGTCTTACGTTTCTCAAATGCTAATTTAACTGCTTCATGAAATAAATGTTTTGAATTTTGTAATACTACATCTAAATCTAATTGCTCATTCTTAGACCAACAAAATAATGTACTGTCATGTGCTAACATATATGAAAATTGACTGCCATCAAATTTCTCTTCAATATGTATATCTAAATCAGAATCAAACGTTGGAGCGTTTACTGAGCCGTAAGTGTATATTTTACCGTAGCCAGGGGCACGACTCATTTCTTTTTCTGTCCTTCTAATTTCTTAACTCTTACACTTAAATTTGCAATATCATCACATCTATATGTATTCATCGCTCTGGCATTAGCGGCATTATTTTTCAGTTCCTTCTTTAGCTTTGATAATGAGTCAAGTACTGTCAATAGTGGTAAGAATAATACTACACTTACTAGTATGCATAAAATAATAATCTCTGTCATTTCTTCACCTCTTAAACTACTTTAATAATCGGCCCATTATCCTTGTAATTCTTTAATGCTACTTGTTCGTCTTCTACTTTCTTTTCCCGTTCATTCCGTTGAGCGAGTATGTAATTAACCTGACTCTCGCAATCAGCAAATGTACGTGCAGTGCATACTAAATCTTCATCTATATGCCCACACCATACCTCATCGAACATAAATGTTTGTCTATCAAATTTAATCGTTGCCATTATATTCTCCTATTCTGTACTAAATATAGCACACCTTCCATCTGTGCTCAATATACTACAATCCAATGTATCTGTTCTTCACTTTGGTAGCGGGGCCCGGACTTGCACCGGGGACAATGGATTATGAGCCCATTATGAAACTACTTCACTACCCCGCAATAACTCTATTAAACTCAGTCTAATACAACTATATCATAAAGTCAAGCTTTTTATTTTAATTAATTTCCTTGACAAATAAAAATTATATACTAGGCTCTAAGTAGTTGTCACTTTTTCTTTTTAATTGTTTTCTTTTAAGTTAAAGTTAGTATATACTATATCTTATGCGAATATAGGGATATATGAGCATAATTAACTATCAGAGAGGTTTAAATGTCTTGTAAAAATCTAGAAGAGCGAAATGTGAAGTTAGATGTGCTAATTGTCATGCTATTATCACGGCCACACGTCGTCAGGAACTGAAGCATAATAAAAAAGTCTCTAAATAACTTGACTTAGAGACTTAATTGAGAGATAATATAGTTGTAGAGAGTAATTATTGGAGGATATATGAAGAAGTTATTATGTATATTATTAAGTTTAACTGGTTGTGCCAGTACATTACCTGCAGTTCAGTGCGAGGCTATTGGATTTGATTTAACCTTACGTCCCGTAATATCGTGTTCTAGGACGTATGTTCAAGAAACGAGACCAGAAAATGAGAATAACTGTATTCCTCAGCTTGCTAAAAGTGGCAACCAAGAGTGGAAATGTTATGTAAATGAAGATGGTAGTCAACTTAAAGATGAGGAGAAATCATCATGAAAATATATGCAAATTCTACCATATGTAATACGCTTCAAGATGAGGATGTAATGACACACCTCATGACTATTAAAGATAATGGAGTATACTGTAAGGTATGTGATAAGAAGCTTGTATGGAAGGAAAGGCAATTAAATGGTACACAGGCAGGCTTATACTGGGTTAGGAGGAAAGCAGCATGATTACTATATTAGATACTGTTGTATGTCACGTACATAAGCATAGATGGGTATTTAAGACAGCTCAAAGAGATATAGAGTTTTATGTCTGTATGGATGACTCTTGTGGCTCTCATAAGCTCAGAGACATTAATGAGCGTGAGATAATCCAAGAGAAGATACACACTGAAGTGAGAGCTGATGAGTCGGAGTAGGCGTAAGACACCTATCTTTGGTAACTGTAATGCTACCACCATGAAGTGGTGGAGACGTAAGTGTTATAAGGCTGAGAGAGCTTATTGGAGGACTGGGGTATATAGAGACCAAGTTCAAGAGGGTATTTACAAACACCCTAACACGTTCTATAATAGCTGGGATAGTCCCCAAGATGGTAAAGGGTATTGGCAACAGCCTCACATACCCGTACATAAAGGGGATGCACATAATAGAATATTTGGATTTAAAGCCTGGACTGAAGAAGAGCAGCTTGAACATTGGCAGAAAAGTATGAGGAAATGATATGAATGATCTAGAGGTTATAAAAGAACGGTATAAGAGACTAATATCTAATCCATTCACAACACTGGCCGAGATGCGGGCCTTAATAGTAGCGGCTGCTGCATTAGGAATAAGCTTCACAATAGACGGTAAAGTATATAAGATTGAGGACTAATATGAACGTATACATAGTAGAATCGTATGATGGGGATGTAATGGACTCTGTATGGGTCTCTAAAGATGACGCAGAGAAGAGAGTTCAAGTGTTAGGTGGAGATAATGAGTGGGATATATGGGAAATGCCGTTGATAGAGCCGGTACCTAAAGGCATAACATCAGTAGGCTATGAACTATGACCAAAGATGAAGAGAGAATGTTAAAGTTAGCTGCTCAGCATATCTCTAGAGTCAAGAGGATATGGCCAGAGTGTGAACAACGTAGAGAGCATTTAGCCTTATGGGCCCAGTGGTTACTAGACTTTGAATCAACTATCAAGAAGGATAAGACTGATGGAAAAGACTAAAGAACTTGAGGATATGATACATATATTCTACAGACAGTATGCTTATAACAAGCGTTATAACTATACTGATGAGGAGATGTTATGGGCTATGTATCAGATAGGTTATGCAGATGCTAAGAAGCGAGGTAAGAAGAATGCTAGTTGAAATATATATAGGGCTTGTATTGATAATAACTGGGGTAGTAGGATTAATCTGGTATTATGGTAATAAATAGGCTATAAGCCTAGTGGAGTAGGATCAATGGACTTCTTTCTAATAGTAGTTGGATTGATAATGGGGCCTATATTTGTATTATCATTTGGTGCTATCTTATTTAGTATATGGGTAGCTTTATTATTTATATGGGAGATGATTAAATGAAGAAGTGGAAAGACTTATTTAAACGTACACCTAAGACTGAGGAGTATGTATATACACCCTCTGTACCTGAGACAGATGAAGAGAAGAATGCTAGAGCTTTAGCACATGATCAAGTTATCTATGCTAGACATCAGTGTGTACTCGTGTATCAATCACCAGACCTATACACTAAGCAATACGATACGATCCAGATATGGGACAGTACTACAGTAACTAGATCTGAGACTAAGCAAGGGGTAGTAGACCTATACCAAGAGGAGTATATACATTGATTAACGTATTAGCATCGCTCCTGATAGCGATAGGATTGCTCCTATTGAGCTTTCACCTAGCCTATAACTACTCCCCTATAGGGGTAGGGTTATGGGTGTGGATAACGGGTCTAATATACATTAAACTGGACTTACATTTTGGTATCACGGGTCCTGTGTATAAGTCATAGCTTATAATATAGGTGATATTATATAAGTTATAGCTTATTATATAATAGAGCATATGAGATAATGGTATATAGTATTACCTATAATTCCCATATTGGATGAACTATTGCGCATTAGATATACTGAGTAGTAACTCAGTGATAGCTCAGCTCAGCATGTACTAGGAGAGATTATGAGTGACATAGAGGAAGAGACAAGGCGTATACGGGCAGACACCATACGTATACAGAGGCAGACGGATGCTTTGCTTAAGGTGACTGTGTTGGTATGGATAATAGCTTTAATTATAGCAGTAGGAGGTCTGTGGATATGTGGTGATTATGGCCTATTCTCCACCCCTTTACATTGTTAAAATAGTTGAGAAAGAGCTTGACAGCGTACAATACACGTACGCGGTAAGGTGTTGAGGTCGACTACACTCTCACAAAAATCGAACAAGTAATTTCTTTTTCCTGAAATAATTCCAAGAAAATGGAGATCGAACCAAAGTAAAGTTGAGATACAAAAAGAGGGGGAGGGTACTCTATACCCATATTTATTCTTAAATGGCCGTATTATTTGATTTTGGCCATATCTTGGCCGTATTTCTATTTATTGGACACCATAAAAAGGACCCGGGAGGGTCCAATTTTGATTTTGATATGGGCTTCAGAGAACTATATTAAAAATGAAATCACCACACAGTTTACTTTAATCCTCAAAAGTCTACTCAGACTAGACAAATCTGCCTTAATCTACAAAATATGACAAAAAGAGCCTCTTAAACTACAATTTTTCACACTTGTTACGTATTAAACTACAAAATGTGACATTCAGTAGGTAATAAAATGTAACCTACTGTTATAAAAGATGGATGTTTTTCTGACAAAATGATCAATATTTGTACATAACAGGTAGTAGCGTAAGAGACAAGCATTCGCTATTCGCGAATTAAGAGCGCTACACAGAGCGAATGGGCTTGTATTTACCCTGAATATGAGTTATAGTATATTTGTATCGCTCGGGATCGTCTTAACGCTTCGCTAACGATCCCTCGCGACTTAATTTAATTAGAGGAACTAATAAATGAAACGATGTACTGTATTGTTATGTGATAATGCTCATCATGCAAAAGAATTGTGCGTTACTCATTATGGTCGTAAATTACGCCATGGAACACCAACTAAACCTCTTCAACGTAAAGGTAGCCACGGTATGCACGGAACTAAGTTATATGGTCAATGGGGCCATATGAAGGATAGATGTATGAATACTAATAACAGTAGTTATAAATGGTACGGCGGTAAAGGTATCACAGTATGTAATGAATGGAAAGCATTCATACCGTTTTATACATGGGCACTAGCTAATAACTGGGTAAGTGGGCTTACGTTAGATAGAATAGATAGTTCGAAAGGCTACTGTCCAGAGAACTGCCAATGGCTATCTATGGCAGAGAATAGTAGTAAATCATGGAAAGACCGAAGGGATAGAGATTAGTTGCCTTCGGAGTACCTCGACAACTCTTAGAGAACTATCCCGACAGAGAGAGTGCTCGTATATCCATATACTCGCTATAGTATATATATATAGGTTTAAACTTTGGCGTAAGAGACATACGTAGTATAACATACTTTTAGGGGTTTGTCAAGTGTTTTCGTAAAATAGTTTAAGGGTATTTCGCTAAGTGGTTGATTTAATAGGAGAAATATTATGGGTGTTGTAGAAGTAGCTATTGTTTTACTATTGATTTCCTGGGTTATTGTAGTCGTTGTGAGTTTTAAACAAGATGCCGCTGAGCGTAAACTTCAACTGAAGAAGATGCAAAGTCTGCGAGATGAGTTTGCAAAGGCATATGCTAAGAACAGGGAGACCGACGTATGATAGCGTTATTATGTGTCTTATTATTCTTATTTGGGGTATTTCTAGGAGTTTATATACATGCTTTGGGGTCTATTATATTTCCTCAACACAATAGGCCTAGATTTGGCCGTAGGGACCAATAAGCTACATACCCAGTGGGGTAGTAGTGGGTAAGTCTAGATAACGCCTTAAATAGGCCTTAAATTAGGAGTAAACAGTAATGTGTGATGAGCGTTGTAAAGGGTGTCAGTCATGTTTTCTGGACGAATTGACTCTGGAAGAGTATGATGCTATCCTAGATACATACGACCCAGATGCCTATGAAGAAGAGGACGATGAAAATATTTCATAAAAACTTGCACTATTTTCCAGTTATGCTATATTCTTAATATGAGGAGAAATATTATGGACATAGAAATCATATTTATTCTATAAAAACTGGCGAAAAGTGGAAAACTGTATTATAATATAATTAAGAGAAGGATTTAAGAAGCAGGGATGATAGAGGAGGACAGGAAAATGAACACTAAATTGACATATAACTCTGTAGCTAGCCACTCAGAGTCTTGGATGAGAGAAGATTTAGCTCGACTTATCCAAATACAACACCGACATCCAGAAGATAAGGAAATTGCTAGGCAGGTAGCTAACTTAGAGTGGATATTACACGTACACTACGACGAAGGGGGGGAATAGAGATGAATGCATTACAATATAAAACAATTGATGAGTTACAGCAAATGCAATTCACATTGTGGCAGAGATTATCGGATAAGGGTAGGGCATATGCTGAATGCTGTGCCGAGGCCGACACTATCGAGGAATTATCTGTACCTGCAGAGACTACTACCCTTAAAGTTTGGCAAATAGATGCAGAAGAGGCAGCCGACGCTCAACTTTGGGCTGCTGGATATCAGTGCCTCTGGGCGGCTGAATTGGGCCCAGACCTAGGAGGATGCTAAGATGAACTGGGTACAAAAATGGCATCGCACTCATCTTCGACAAGTGGCAATAAACGCCCATTTAGAGGCAGGATTAGCAAATCAGGCTAATAGAGAGGCCATGAGACGTAAGATGTGGGAAGGGGCCGAAGAGGCTGCCCGTAAATACAACTGGAAAGGATAGGAGTAGTTATGAAACCAAAAGCATGGGATTACGATAATCCGTGGGAAAATGACGAGAATAGCCTAGAACCAGATGATGGTCAGCTACAAGACATAGCATATGAAGAGGCTCGTCAAGAGGAGTTGGATAACACGAATAGTTGACATATAGGTCATTTACACGTCTTATTGAAAATATTTTTACTTTTTTTGTCAAAAGGGCTTGACAAATGAAATTTACGTGATATACTGGGTTGTAGAGTGCAGGTAAAAATTATATTCAACGCCTGAGGGGGTCTCTAGGATATCTGGAAGAGACGCGTTAGGAGGGGTACCTAACAGAGTGCAATTGGGGCGAGGCCTTGTGCCGAACCCACATAACAGTGCGTGTGATAGCGGGCTGGTCTCCATTGAGTTACGAGGGGGACGTAAAATAATACTCGTAGCTCGCTATTTTCATGTTTGCAAACATAATTGAGGTAATTTAAATGGATCCAGTAAGTTTAGTATTGATGTTGAGTGCCTTCTTGGCTTCTCATGCTACGGGTGTAGCAATTGTAGGTGCGGCAGCAGCCGGTGCAGCAGTCGCTATTAACAAGGACAAAATTGTTGATGGTGCTAAGGCCGTTTCGGGTAAAGCCGTCGATTTAGCTAGTAAAGTTATTCCAGGAAAAAAAGACTAAGATTTGTTAGACCAGGAATATATACCAAAAAGAGGCAGACCTCCTAAATTTGATCCATCTTGTCTAGACGCAGTTATAGAGGCTGGTCGACAAGGTGGTTTTGTCGCTTCTTTTTGTGTTGCAGCTGGCTGTAACTCTAGAACAACGTTCTATGATTGGGTAGATAGATACCCAGAGTTCCAAGAGGCAGTTGAACACGCCCGCCTAGAGTCCCAACATTATTGGGAACAAGTTATCAAACTGGGTACCGTTGGTAAAATAAATGGTTTTAACGCTACGTCTTGTCTGGCTATCATGAACAATGCGTTTAAACAAGACTGGCAACGAGGCTCTGGCAGTATAGAAGTCCATGATAATAAAACCATCAACAATTTCATTGGGAACATCAAAAACCTGACCTCTGAAGAAGTCGAGGCAGAAATTACCCGCCGCCTTCAACAGACCCCAGAATTTCTATTGGGGCATAGTGAAGATGAATAGTATAGCCCTGGATGTCGCTTTACGGTGTCACGCCCATTGCTTATCACGTGGACTTAAAGTAAATCCGGACATTGTAACGGTTATAGACTATTCTCTTCCTTCTAGTCAGCCTAGACTTTTCGTGGTTGATGTTCAGACTCATGAGCCGATTATGGCCCTCTATTCGGCTCACGGCTCAAACTCTGGGGAGCTTTACGCTAAGAAGTTTTCTAACGTCGTAGACAGTCATAAGTCCTCTATTGGCTGTATGCGTACCGGAATTACATATCAAGGTAAACATGGCCTATCACTAAAACTTCATGGTATGGAACCGGGCTTTAATTCTAATGTGTTCCGGCGATACATAGTCGTCCACGGTGCAGATTATGTTGGAGCAAACTATCTTCAATCCCATCCTATGTGTGGTCGGTCTTGGGGCTGTATCGCCTTAGATAATGCGGTGATTAAAGAGCTTATTCGCCGCATAGATTGTAACTCACTTATTGTATCCTATTATCCAGATCACGAATGGTTAACGAAGTCAAAAATTCTCAACTAATAAGTCGGAATAAATGTCGGAATCTGCAGATCAAGAATTACAACAAAATCGAGAGTTATTACAGCTTTTAAGAGAGCGTGACCATCGGAATAAATATCGGAAGATCGATAGCTATTTTCCGGATACTGGACCATTAGCTAGAACTAATTATCCCACGGTAATGAAGTACTATTCTGCCGGTAAAACTTACCTAGAACGACTTCTCTCAGGAGGCAACGGTACTGGCAAAACGACAGACGGGGCTATAGAGATGTGGTTTCATGCGTCAGGACTTTATCCAACGTGGTGGCCCGGCCATAAATTTAGTAAACCTATTGTAGCTTGGGCATTATCCAAGTCCGGCGATCAGATGAAGTCTGCTATGCAGACCACTATGTTTGGACCTAGGTCAGATCGTGGTGCTGGTGTGTTTCCAAAAGACGCCTTGTTTTACGAGGACGGGAAACAACGCTGGACCAATTGGCCAGGTATTCCTAATTGCATTGGGTCTATCATGATCGCTCATTATACTAATGGTGTATATGATGGAGATTCATTAATTGAATTTAAAACGTACGACCAAGAGGCCGAAGCCTTACAAGGCGCCAATGTACAATTCATTTGGCTAGATGAAGAACCAAATAACCCGATGGTATATACAGAGTGCCTTTCTCGTACGCGGGGAAGGAAAGGACAAGAAGGTCGTATATGCATGACATTCACTCCACTGCAAGGTATGTCCGATGTAGTACTCTCTTTCTGTCCACAAGGTGACGTACCACTAGATCACCTTACACCAGGCCAACCTGGTAAATGGTCCGCGAAACTTCCCTGGGCTGAGATTCCTTACGAACAACTTAGTAAGGAATGGCGTGAGACGGCTATGATGAGTTACGCTCCTCACGAGCGTGCGGCACGTATGGATGGCACCCCGTGCATGGGGTCCGGAGCAGTTTTCCCTTATCCAAATGAGAACATTACTTTTTATCCAACCAGTGTTCCACCAAGTTGGTTTGAATTTTGTTACGGACTAGATGTGGGCTGGAATGCCACTGCCGCCGTGTGGTTATATAAAGACCCACAAACGAATATTTGGTATGCTTACTCTGAATATCAACAGGGCCAGCTAGAACCACCCGTGCACTCTAGAAATTTAAAACAACG
>ERZ1292632.1885-Hain-H43-01um-R2-1885-length-18945-cov-10_pt1 | contig 18945 bp, 26 predicted proteins | sample MGYA00564407_ERZ1292632 | MGnify/ENA primary metagenome ERZ1292632 (study PRJEB36523, sample SAMEA6512637) | groundwater metagenome | collected 2019-01-08 | study: AquaDiva: Metagenomics assemblies of 32 groundwater samples | reverse complement strand
TTCACATCTTTACCTTCATATTGAATTATAGCAGGATTGTAGTCATTTATATCTACCGACACGTATCCAACGGGGGCAAGCGCCCACCAGTCTGTGTATTTTATATAAAAACAGCCATTATCTCCCCAGTCTCCACCGTAGCTGTTCAAAAACTTTAGTTGTTTTTTATTCTGGTCGTATCCAGTGCAAAGAAAAGAATGACCACCGACATAAATACCTTTGTTTATTGTAAGTACCCATGGAGCAGTGAGCCCACCATTCATGTTATATCCGGTATACCAGCGCATGCCTGTCTGTATGGTACGACCTTCATCGAGAGCTTTGAACCATTCATCTTGTGTAGACACACGTGCAAACGCTTTTGAGCGATGCAGCATCCCATTCATCTGTAAGCAGTATTTCAAATTCGCTGGATCAGCGTATGACGAAAAGCCACCTGACTTATCTTCAGGCAGCATATTCGCTTCACAGACACCTGACTCGATAACAGTCTGCTGAATATCACGTATTGTAGCGAAACCATCACCTGAAATACGCTTTTTTTTGCTTGCCTCAGTCGTGAGATATCTAGTAGATAATTCGATACCTTCATCAAGTTCTTTTTGTGCAGCAGCGGCTTGTTGCGTGCAGTTATTAAATGGATTCTGGTCCCTAACCTGTAACGGTTTGATATCTACGACTCTATTCTTTGGTGTGTATGAGCTACCACCAAACCAGCCAAATTGAAAATCACGATCATCTGGCTCTTGCTCAATAAGACCACACGTGTAAGCTTTGCCTGCCATGCGTTCAGAAAACAACCAATTACGTATCTTTGGCAGTACTTTCTTCTCAATGAGTAACGCTATGGAGGCAAACATATTATTTCAATTTTTTTGCTGCACTGAGCGCAATAGCTATTGCTTGAGCTCTCGTTTTAACTTTTGGACCCTTTTTCGATCCACTGTTTAACTCTCCCTCCTTATACTCATGCATAACTTTCTTTATCTTCTTTTGCTTCTTGCTCATCTTCATATGATTGTTTTGATTATCTTATTGATTATGAATTGAGGCGGTTTATTTCTTGATAACGAGTGCCAAGATCGCTCCGACAACCGTCGTAATGACAAGTGAGATAACGACGTAAAACCCGTTACGTATAGGAGCGAATTCCTTATTCTGTACATACACATCTTGAAAATCTTCCACAGCTTTTTTGAACGGCGCAAATTCCTGTTTATGTACATAATTTTGCTGCAATGCAACAACTGCTGCGGCTGTCGCTTTCGTACGCTCATCAATACGAATAAGCAATTCGTGCGATGAACGTTCTCCTTGCAATAGCTCTTCGACCTGCTCCATATTATTCCTGCACTTTTTTCACACCTTCATGCACTCCATGTGCGAGTGCCATTGTTCCAAGCAGCGCTATGATGGACTGAACAGCATCCTGCACGCTTACAGCATCAAGAGAACCATCAGCGAGCTTCGTAATAAGCACAGCTACAGCAGACAACACAGCGGCAGCAGCACGAATACGCGCTACCTGACCAGGTTGAATGAATGGGATGCTTTTTGCTGCTTTCACAGCCTCGGTTGCGAGATACACACCGATACCACTAGCAACGATCTCTGATGTTTGTGAGAGTATTTGAGTGAGTTCCATAGAATTATTTTTTCTTAGGCTTAACTGGACCTCTGCACTTCAAACACAGATGTCCTTTGAGGCTTTTCACTACCTTCTCTTGGCAGCATTGGCTCTTGGTGGGAAAAATGTACATATGATTTATAAGTTCATTGACCCTCCTATTGTAGCACCTCCTGAGATGCTTTGTGGTTGTGTGACTGTTGCTGCGGTTGTTAATACTGCGCCAGCCTTAATATCATCGAAGTAATAATTTACTGTTGATGCACCCTCGGCGATGACTCTAAAACGAATGGAGTCGATGTTAGTTGCCGCTGCAACATATGCGCTGTATCCGCTAAATGATGATCCACCATTTAATGAAACGCGAAATTGGTCTGTTGCATTATCGAAATCGATAACGATTGTATAGTTTGTGTTAACAGCAAACACACCAAGATCAGTGAAGCTCGCACCGTTACTCATGCAAAAATGGCTATCACCAAACGTACCTATGATGTTGTTATCAATAAAAAAGTAGAAACGTACTGTCGCTGTTTCTACAAAACCAAAGCCCATCGCGTCTGTCGTATTATTATCAGTACGACACATGAACGACACGATGCCAGATGTGACTGCAGTGAAGGCACGCAACGCTTCAGGCTCAGTATTTGTTTTTACTAAACGAAAGCATAACCCACCCTGGAGAGTAGGTGTGTTTACAATATCTTTTGTCCCAGCTCCGGCCACACTCCAAGCTCCACCCCAATTTGAGCCACCGTTGAGGCCAGAGATAGAATTTCCATTTGCGTACGATTCCCCATCATCCTGCGCGATCCATGCCATATGATTAGAAGTTACGTTTCGTTAGCTCTATTTGCTGCTTTAAATCCACATCAGCAATGAGTTGGTCAAATCCGTGTTTCTTGTCAATCTTTGGCGCTTTTACCTTCGCATCCATCAAATACGCCTTATATTCAGCATGATGTGTATCAACACCCACAGTTGTAAGTGCGTCACCTGCTATACAGCCCTCAGACTGTAACTGCATGAGAGCAGCATCGAACTCATCTCCAGTCACCGTGCCGCGTTCGACGAGTATCGAGCGAAGATTCGCGAGTCTTGCCTCTCCTGACCCATCAAAATATCTATCAGCCGTCTGACGATCACCTGGCTTTTTGATATCAAGCGCGCTGAACATACCGTCACGCTTTTTGCCTAAGAAGCGGAGGATAAAACCACGCGACGAGGTCATAAATGACATATATTTAGTCTGAAAACGTACTTACACCGTAATCACACTCGACATTGAGCAATCCAAGCGTGTTTGTAGCTGTATCTGATGCGTTATCCGTGTTACGGAACACATCTAACCAGATATTTGATGCACCTGTTGGCGTGTTGCCAATCGTGACGGTCGTGGATGATGACACACGTTGTGTATTTGCTGCCCAGTTATGCGATACGCATACTTCTGTTGAGCTAGCGCCGAATGTTGTCGTAAGTAGCGAGCTATCGTTTACAGCTACACCACGGATGCCAAAACATCCTCCAGTGAAACTTGGCGAGCTTGTAGCAGTTAAGTAGAACGAGCACGTCATAGTACCGCCGTCATATCCATCTGGCATTGGCACATTCCATTGCTGATGATTAGACGTGCTTGGTTGAAAACCTGAAGCGTAGAAATTCAAACCACTTGATACTTCAACTTTTGTGGAAGTCGTCGCTCCTTGCGTTGCAGTCGGCCATCCACCAGCGGCAGACAACGTGAGTGTCTTGCGTGGGTTTGCTTCATTCACCTTGATATTCCCACCAGTCAAAAGATTGATGATCGTACCTGTTGCATTGGTGAAATAAACACCATTTGTGAACAGTCCGATGGCTGAGTTCACAGGCGCTGCATTACCACTACCAAATCCACAGCCGTTGAAATTACAGTCAATGATACGTGTTGCAGCGAGGGCCATTGCGAGGGTGTTGTCACCAGGGGAATAGAAACCGGAGTCCATATCAGTACCCCAGCGTAATGATGGCGATGCTGCAGTTCCTGACGCGACACTCATGAGCCGAGTCGATGTTACATCTACAAACGATGCCAAAGTCGATGACACCGTATAGTTACTAGGCAAGATCAATCGTGCTGCTGCCGTGTCTAAGCTAAAACCAGCTACACGACCGACTGCTGATGCTGATACGCCAACGATGACATCACCAGCTTCCAAAGTATCACCAGTTGTTACGCCTCCAGCCGCCGTGCAGCCAGTACACGTACCTGCCACAGTCAAATTCGTTACAGTCACTGTGTCTGTACCCGCATCTATGGTCAAAGAACCATCCCCAGCAACTGTTGATGCTGAGTCAAAATAGGTGACCTGATTTGTAGTACCTGACCCAGTGATGCCTCCAGCTACTTCAAGATTATCAAAACCAAGTTTTTCTTCAGGCACGATCCTAGGTATGACAAGCAATGCGCTCACGATCACGCCTACGAGTGCCAAGAGGCTTAACCCGACCTTTGAGGCATTATTCATATTAGTTGCTTGATGCAAGACCTTCGAGACTTAGTGTGCCGTACGTTGACGTTGTAGATTCCTTCACACTCACACGCATACGATCAGCGGCAAGTGAGAGATCAAATGAGAAACCGATAGCTGTACCAGATACTGCCGATCCTGTTCCAGCTCCAGGGACCAAGAATGGTATGCCAGACGTTGACGATGCTCCTGCAGCGTACACAGGTATCTGTGTCGTTCCTGGCACAAGCACTGAATACGGTTGAAATGATGCACCGTTATCTATGGAACGCTCTACCAAGATATAGATAGCTGAACCGTATGATTTTGGTGTGTATGATCCAACGAGTGACACATTTGGATATCCACGAACGTTCACCTTCGTCGATGACGTTCCGGCATATAAATTTGTAATCGTCGAAGGTGTCGAAGTTGTACCAACCAAATTAAACGATAAGCTCTGAAAAGCGTCTCCTGCACCGAGTACCGTTTCTTCAACCTTGCTTGCACCGCCTAAAACTGCCAATACAGCCAATAGGATAGCTCCACCTATGCCGATCAGCCTCTTGTGTAAGTCATTCATATTTTATGATTAAACTTTAGATGCTTCAGGGCAATTTTTCTTATGTTTTAACCCTTTTGCACCACAGCATGCTTTCACTTCATTCAAACCTTTGCTTTTCAAGGCACGAGCTTCCTGTTCTTCTTTTTCTGCATCAAGTTTAGCTTGCCATTCAGCTTCTTTCTCTGGCGAGTCGATCACTGGTTTGCCTCCAGACTTATGTTCAGCGTCATTCATTTCTTCACGGACTTTTGAGTCTTCAATAATCACGAGATCCGTGTATTTATCTACGACTCTTTGCAATTCACGCTCTTTTATCTGATCTACATCAGTCAATGCTGAAGCAATCAAATCATAACGCTGATTTTGCATGAGCTTATGGATTATATCCATCTCATCGCGGCGAAATACGTCCCAGTTAATTACAATGTCTTGTCGCATAAAAAAGGTTAGAGTAAGTGACTTATCCTGGCCCCCGTAAAGAGGCCAAGGAAGTCACTTACGTTTATAAGTAAACTGCTCTGCAATCACCAGCATTCGTCGTAGTGCCTGAGACGAGTACGAGGTACTCACCACTGCGCCAGATGAATGAGGTTGATTGAGCTGTAGATGTTGTTGTAAAAGCGTCGACTCCTGAGACACGTGTCACATAAGAGTTTACCACTTTATCAGTAGCCGCTACAGCCACACCTGGATATGTCGTCGTACCAGCTTGCCAGGTTACAGAACCAGTGCTCGCTGCAGTACCACGATCACGAACGCCGATCGAGATGACCGTACGATTGAGACCAGACGAGTTAAGCACGGCACAAGCAGTTGTCGTTGCAGATGAGGACATTGTTGTCTTCACGGCTGCAGGAACGCCTACCAAGTCACCAGAAAAGGTCGAAGTACCAGCGATCACCATCGTTCCAGAGGCTGTTAAGTCTCCAGTGAGATGCAACGCTGTGAGGTCCGTGAAGTCTTGAGCAGCGGATGCACCCAAGACGACTTCATCACCTTGTGCTTGTGGCACATTGACCGTGATGGCACATGAGTTGCCAGCTTCGCAGTTTACAACTGCTGGACCGATCAACTTTTGTGCGGCAAGGAGAGAGGAAGGCACGAGCACAAGTGCTAATGCCAACCCAATCAATGCCTTATGTTTTTTTAATAATTCCATAGTGTTATGTAAGGTTGTGGATTATCCACTCACTATGAATTAGACCGCGGATGCGTCGCCCTTAGAACCAAAGACGTGTGCCCAGTGAATAGGAACGTGCTGAAGTAATACGGAAGCGTTGTTTGTATGAACGCCAGACTCGACATGCGTAAAGTCATCCATGCGTGGACCCCATGCTTGTGCCTTGAAATTCATCAAAGCTGCACGATCTAAGTCAACGATAAACCAATACGTTGAGTAAGAAGAAGGGATATCAGGGAGAACAGTCACACCACGATCAGGAATACCGCGCTTGTCCATGATTGATGGAGAAGTGAGCGAGAGACCTAAGTTCGCGGATGGACCATACATGGAGTCAAGGATCTGCCATGCTTTTGCTTCGAGTTCCACAGGAACAACGATGCGGAAGCGTTTGACAGGAGCGAATTGAACACCGTTGTTGTCCTTTGCGCGGTTCATGCGATCCAAAGCACCCTTCACTGCATCGACGGAAAGAGCGTCATGCGTCGAGGCAAACATGTTGCCTGACGTTGAGCCATCGCGGCGAATTGGGTGAGAGTTTGAGAAAAGAGCGACTGCATCGCCACCTGTGAAGTTGGTCGTACCAAAACCAAGGTAGAAAATCTTTGCAAGGTCCAAGTTCATTGATCCGATCAACGCGTTCATCGCGTGAGTGACTGGATTTGAGAACGTGAAGAAATCCTTGACACCTGATTCCTTTTGCTTAGCGATGAAATACACATCTTCTTCTGTCCAGGACAATTTGGATGTGAATTTGCGAAGGCTTACCGTCACTGCATAGCCCTTGTAGAGGCTGTTTTCTCCGTATTCTTGACCTTCTTGCGTCAATACACCGTAGGCTGGGCCTGAGATGTTTGCGATTTGTTGACTTTTTGCTTTAGGTTCGAAGGTTGTGAAAAGCTCGTTACCATAGAGGCGAGAGCTTACATCCTTTACACCTAGATCCCACAAGGCGCGTACAGAAGCAGATACTGCTTGGCTGAACACACCACCTGTGGTCATTACACCTGCGGATGATGCCATATAATTATGTTAGATTAGTCCTGTGTGAACGCTAATTGTTGAGGTTCAGCGACGACGACGACACATAATGTAGTGTCACCTGTGCCATATGGATCAAATCCTTCGACTAAGAATTGTCCAGTTGAGCCAGCAGCTAAGTTCAATACACATGCACCAGTCGATGCTGTAGCGAGATCAGCGTATGCGCCGATATCCGTTTGCGTGCAAGCCTGATCTGCTTGGTAGATCATGCGAACGCGAGCTGCTTCCATGTACACAGGCATGACTTTTGCGACCGTTTGATTGTCAGAAGCGCCAACGACATCTTCTAAACAAAATCCGATGATCTTGCCAGTCGTGGCAGCGATATCAAGAAATCCATTACTATCAATTGTAAGTGGATCACCAACGGAGAGAGTCGTGCTATTCTTGAGAATAACTCCGGTCCCAACGCCAGCACCACCAACGCGGTGAATTATTTGTGGGGTTGCCATATAAAATTATTTAATGTTTCCAGCAACCCACGTTTGGGCTACTGGATATGATTTGAAAGATATTTTTTTGCTTCAGGCGCTACAGCATCGAGGAAACTTTCAGCGAGCTTCATTTCACGCGATTTTATCGATGATTTTGGCTGTGGCTTAGGCGCCATTGATGCTGCGAGCGATGCCATTTCTTCCTCACGAGCTTCACCTCGGGCTGCAGCCTGGCGAAGTTCATAGAATTTTTCAGCATTAGCAAGCGCGAGAGCGGCTTTGAGATCACGCTGTACGTCACCAGACTGCTTGATAGAGTTCTCGTAATGAAATCTGACTAGCTTCTGCTCATCAGGATCACTTGATACCTCTCTAATAGCTGTCGCTGCTTCCCTTGCCCGCATTGATGCTTCGATTCGCGCTGTGACCTTCTCAGTCAAAGCGTCGACATCATCGTCCTCAGGCTCTGGGGCAGCTTTTTTGAGTGCGTTTATGGCGCGATTCTTGTTTTTGAGAGCTTCATCCTTCTTCTGAAGTTGATTCTCTCGTTCCTTGAGTTGCGCTTCCAACTCCACTAATCGCTTTTTGTATTCGTTTGGCTCTTCTTGTTTTTCGTCGTTTACTCCGCTTGCGTCGGAGTCTTCGACTGTGTGAGCGTCGACCAAGTTAGCGTCCTCGTTTGTCTCGTTTTCCACCTGAGACTCGGTGTAATTTTCTTGGGACATAGTCCGTTGAAAGTGCCGTGGAGAGCGGCATACTCCATTACTTCATTAAAAAAAATCCCCTTTTCGGGGGACGCTGCTGCACTCGTAATTCAAAGGAGGCGAAACCTTAAATCACAAGGGCATGAGTATCCCCCGATTGGTTCGCCTCCTTGTTTTCAAAGGAGTAATTTGTACCTACGAGTACCATTATATCACAATATTTTAATGTATAAACAAATACCCATTAAAAAACGATACAAAACTTGTACCGTTTGATAATTTTTAGCGCTTCTTCTTACCTTTTGTGATGATAGCGATCACTGGAGGTTTGCTCTTGGACGCTTTCGTTGCTTTTTTCATAGTATTATATTTGTTGATTTATAGGCTTGTCTGCCGTTGCAGGCTTGGCTCTCATAGCGAGATCATGCACACGCTTCAGGAGTTGGCTTAAAACAATTATAGCATATCGTTTACTTGCGCGTTCACTCACAGAAATATCACCAAGTGCGCTCTCTTTGTACATCGACTGCATCATGACTTCTATTTCTTTTTGCATGACTCCATTCTCAACTGTTCCATGCGCGGAGAAATAATATTGCTGTTTTTCACCAATAGGCTTTTTTACGAGTTCAGCATCAGCATTTTCAAACGAGACCACAAACTCCTTATACGCTTGCTTAAACGCGATCTCAACAATCTTATTCCACACTGCTGATTTTATTTTCTCAATCATAGAGCTGGCATGGCTGGTTGATTAGGTGGTATCTGCACTGGTGACGCCATACTGCCTGCTTGAGGCGCTTGTGCTGATGGTTGTTCCTGTCCTTTTGCGAGCATCGTGTCATCGTAATTAAATGCTTGTAGGAATTTACGTGCGACTGCCTTTGCGTCAAACAAATCAGGACGACTGAGCAAGAGCTGCATATCCTGTAATATTCTGCCACGCAATGCGCCCTCAGCGTCTACCGTAGCACTCGCTGCATCACTCTTGCAGTAGAACTCTACGTTTTCAATATACTCAGGATCAACAAATTGCTTTTCTTTTGGACTGCCAGACTTTAATGATGCTTTTTGTTCTTGCAAAATATCGCTGCTCAACTGCAACATTTCCGTTTCTGTCATTGCAGGCATGCGCTTAAACACAACCTCCAATGTGCCACGTGATCCATCGCTCAAAGTCTGTTCTGGTATAGCGATCTTCTTGATATCTCTACGTGGCAAAAATTGAAATAGGCGCATGAGTAATGGCCTTGCTCTTGCTTGGCAGAAAAACACAACCTCACGCTCATACAGTGACATTTGCTGTCTCGCGTTAGCTTCCACGATAGACGAGGCTGTTGCTGTCTGCTTTTCTTCTGGGTTCTGGCCACCAGACACCGGCGAGACTGACCCACGCTCAATTTCAGCTTGTGCGAGCTGCAACATTTGCACATGAGACGAGTTAATACCTTCTCCAATACCGTCAATCTTCGCGAGAGCTATGCCGTCATCAACATTCGTCACAGATCCAGGGAGATACACGCTGTCATCGAAGTCGCCACCGCCTAAGTTCTGTAATGGACGCAATGCGTTTTGTTTTGTGAGGAAACGCAGCATTGTTTTCCAGTTATCAAGCCATCCCTTATCCTCGCGGATCTTATTTGGGAGTGAGTTGCCATAGAAAAACTCTGACTTACCCATCTGCTCAAAAATCATCTTCGTAATTGGGTAATACCCATCACGATATGGCGAGAGATTATCTTGCTCGAACATGAGCACGTTATTGATGATCAAATTGAAAAAACATGCTCGCTTTGCCTTGCTCTTAACCTTGCCCTCCTTTTTCAGACGAGCGAGTTCAGTATTTGATGCTTTTTTCCATACCCACAATATAGAGGCTCGGTCCTCTCTGATGATGCCTTCAAAATTATTCTTGAATTCAGGAAACGCGGCATATGTATTCGTCCACATATCAGTACGTGAGACGTATTTCCAGCGCTCTAAATGACCAAACATGGCCTCAGCTTCATCATATGTGAGGTTCATCTGGTTACGAATGAGCATCGCTTGTTTTTGCACGCTATTCTGCCAGAAATTAGGCACGTATAGCTCCTCATTCGGGACCATTTGCGAGTCGAGTCCATCTTTTGTCACCGTGTCAAGCACAAAACACGTGCCCTCAACAACCATTTTATGAATGTATCGGCACATCTTCACATGTCCGTTCTCATCTGGCGCGCCGTCATTGTCTGTTGCCCATTGTAACAACGGTTTTGCGATACGTGTCACAGTCTTATCTATCTCTTGTTCGCTGTTCTGTGCTGTAACAGATGGAAAATAGAGCTTCGATGCAAGTGCGGCAATAAACACATTCGCCTTATCACGAGATATCGAGCTTGAATATGGTACTACTGGATCATTCGCGTCAACTTTCTCCCCAGTGATAACGCTGTAATCAAACACAGAACGGTCCCAGAACTGCTGTAATGTTGCACCATTTAAAATATCGAGCCCCTCATTACGTAGTGCATACATCGCGCCAAACGCGCGCCATATCTCACCAACAAATTTTGACTCATCTTCAGACATGTCTAATGTCTTTTGCTCCGTTTCCTCAACGGTCCCATGTAACAAATCGGGTAGCATGTAATTATAAATACTAGAATTATCTATCTAGTATAGCATTTTTATTACACCATCTCTGACAATTTCTTTTTTGATGCCATGTTTAACACGGAGTTGCGCAAGCCTTCACACGATACGAGCGTTTCTTCCATCGTCATACCTGCCTCACTTGCTTGCTTGAGCATTGACTCAGCAAAATCAGAGCATTTACGTTTCTTCGCTTCTAACTGACCGGCGAGTAATTCATTGGTGTTGATGTGTAGTGATGACATATGCCCTGAGTATATCACAGCTTGCCGACGAGACGCCCTCCACGCTGTCGTGGTGTGAAGTATTCTTCAACCTCCTTATCTTTATATTCAGGCACTACACGAGCGGGAGATTTTAGATCAAACCATAAACGGAATACCAAAGTATCAGAAAAGTCAGGCGATCTGCCAAGAGCTTCTTTTACTTCATCCTTAGGTACTGCTTTTAGCTTACCGTCCTTATCAGCGTCTTTTGTGCGTATCCAGTCTAATTCTTCAGTCAACATCTCACGCACCTTGAAATCAGTGCATCTGATAGCCATCTTGCGAGCGTTGATACATTCAGCGAGTGCATACTGACACTGTGTCTTGAGATTTTGAAAATTACTCACGCGTCCATCCTTGCGTACAAATGGCGTGGCGTTAGCGGTGAAACCTTTGATGCCACGGAGTATATCTGAAACTCCACCCCCTAGACCGTCCGCGTCAACTAGTATATGGCTATATGGCACACTGTATGTCACCGATAGCTCACGAATGAGCATCGCTGTCTCATCTATACCCTTATGCTGCCAGTGCGAGAGATTGATACACTCGAAGCCGCGCCATACTGCTACAACCGTTTTATCTGACCCATAACGAGCGATATCTGCCGTGATGTACATTTCATCGCTTTTCTCGACGGAATTCGTCCATAGATCGTTTATAGCCTCATAGTTAATCAAACGAGCAGGATCATCGTCATATTCCCAATTGCCAAGCATGAGACGTTCTTTTGTTGCCTGTGTGCTTATGCTGCTAAGCATTTGCCCATACTCTTTTGCTGTATGTGGATTGTCTGAATACAAGGCTGGAACAAACAGCCACTCTTTTGAAAGAGTTTTTTCTTTCCATGGTTTATACAATAATGAATAGAGCCAACTTTTATTCGGGTTGAAAGTCAAAAGCATTTTTGGCTTTATATTCAGCTCCTTGTTTAGATGACGACCTATACGTGACTTTAAAACATCGAACGCTGTAAATGATACTTCTCCAGCTTCTTCAATCCATCCATTCGTGTATTCCATTGAGCCAAAACGCTCAAACAATGGATCTGATGGTATGTCATTAACATCAAGCAAATCTATTCGGCTGCCATTAGTAAACTCAATATATGAATATTGTCCGTTTAGCTTCCAATCATCTTGTGGGATTTTGTGATGTGAACAGACTTTATTAAAAGTGACAAAAGTTGAACCCATTAACCGCTTCAATTCTTTTCTAGCAATGAAAGATTTACTACCCGGGCAAGTATACGCTTGTACCAATAAAAGCTCACAACCTAGCCAAGTTTTGCCGCTACCTGCCCCGCCACCCATACCAATAAACGTATAAGTTTGCTCCATCCAAGCTTCCCAAACCTGCGCTTGTTTTAATGTTGGGGTAATGACTGGCTTCATATGATTTTATATTCATGTGACAACGAGTCATGCTCTTTTTTTGTCATTAATTTTAGATTTTCAATTCTATTATCACAAGTATCCTCATTGATATGGTGAACTATTTCATCTTTACGTAAAAATCTACCGATACTCTGTTCTATTATAAATCTATGCTCCCTTATATAACCCCTACGAGTAGCAAATGGATGATTTTGTACTTTAATCAATTTATATCTTTTACCATTTTTCCTTGATCTATGATATACGAAACCTTTCTTATTCCAAGGTTTATTTCCCTTTTTGAATCTAGTAATTTTACCAGAATTTTCTAATCTTTGAGAGACAACCTTATTTGAACACTCCTTACTACAAAATTTTCCTCTACCTAATAAAATTTTTGATTTGTATGTAATAAAATCTTTAGAGCACAAAGAACATTGTTTTATCATTATTTTATTTTACCACAACCAGTACACCTCAATCAATCCTCTGGCCGTTTATAAATAAAACCTTCAACAAAAATTCTCTCCCCCCCAGACGTCACATCAATACTCTCCTTCGATTTGCCATAGGCACGGTCAAATGCCTCCTTAACAGCGCCCAGGAGACGTTTATCGTCTGCAGGGGCCATATCAACAATCTCCTTGAGTCTAAAGAAGGCTTGTGCTGCTAGCGACTGCCATTGATCCTGTGTTATTTCTTCCATATGCCGTCATCATACCATAATTGCATGTGGATAACACCCCCTTGACACTATGACGCATATGTGTTATAGTGTATGTATAAATCAATCACACACATATATGATCCCTCCAAAATCCGTAGACTTTCAAGAGCAGGTGTTAACAGATGCAATTGAGCTTTTCCTTGACGTCACTCGATCAGATGCACAAGGCATCGTCGAAGCGATGGACGAAGCTAAGCGAGACAGTATCTGCGAAGCTATAAGCAAGGTAATCACAGAGTCACTTCGCTAATATATGAAATCATTCACCTGGACTGGTACAGTCGCTGAATTACGTGCGGTATTCATCCCTGCAGTAGAACGCAAAGCCAAGGGCGAGCGTATGCTCCCTAGAGACTGGAAGATAATCAAGCTATTAAAGAAATGACCTTCATCCCCCTAGCCACATGGGCTAAGAAAGTCGGTATCAGCCGCGATGCAGCGTACTCACTCCTGCGTCACGGGAGGCTGCCAGAGGCGTCACAACAGCCTATAACGGAGATCATGTGGTCGATACCTAGTGAGACACCTAAACCGGAACGGAAGCGCTTACAGAAGAAAACAAAATAAGACATAAAAAACACTCGCTACAAAATGGCGGGTATTTTTTCGTTCTATTGTTGTTTTTCGAACACACAACGAACACATACGGACACATACGGAAACGGGGTGTATGTGTCGCGATTCTAAGGCTATGTTAAGAGCAGATACACACAGATGACACATAGACACACACGTCTCCTAGAAGAATTTATATTTTCTTTCCAAGGGTGTGTGTGCTATATGTGTTTTTTTCATTTTCCGCTTAATAAAGCCTTGAAATCGACGTCGTCTCTGCAAAGCCGTATGTGTCCGTATGTGGCACACATTTTGTACTCATTGCACAACCTAGCCAAATCTTATCGTTGAACACATCCTGTACTCATCACATTTTTCTTATGGCGCACATCTGTCATAGCTAAGTGTATGTGTTCTTACCCCCCCACCACCCCGCATTGTCATATATAACTTTTACCAAATCAATAGTCTTGATTACTCCATACAAAGCGAGACGGTGGCAGTTTGGACAAAGCGTTATGACATTCCCTCTTGCGAAACCTTGTTTTTTATCAATCAAATATCTATTACAACAAGCCTTATCCCATCCACATATCTCACAATAACGATTTTGTATCTTTTTTTTATAATATGGACCATCGCCACGCAAACGGTGATGATGGTCACAATATAGTCCGTATCTTGTTGTTCCATCACTCCTCAGCCCTTTATTTCTACCCATCGATATACAATGTTCTATGATACATTTTTTATTATTCATACCCACTCTGTATATCATGTGGGTAGCTCAAATCATAATTTCCATCACACTCTGCCTCGCTCTCGTCATCGCGACATATTCAAGTCTCAATTCATCATCAGGATGCGCGCCCCTTTCTATTGCCGTGGTGATGTTTAGCAGGTTGACCACGTGATCAGCCTCCAACCCCTTCGCAGCGTGTTTGGTCATAAACTCCACCTTAGGCAGTGCGGGGTTGTATTCGTGATGTATTATCTCTCCCTCAAGAAAGATCGGGTAATGGCAACGTAGAGCCTCAGCGAGGTCGTCTAGCGCGAACTCACGCGTAAGCTCTGCACGTGACACCGCGTTCATCTGCCGCAACCGTTTGCGCATATCTGGATTGAATAGCGAATAGTCTAATTTCAATATATCCGCGATATCACGCTTATCTAAATATCGCTTGTTCCCCTCTATAACACGCACCGCACCTCGTAGGTCGATGTTTTTCTCCACATTCAGCCCATACTCACGCACGCCTATCAGTTCCATCTCACGCACATGCCTACGTGTGCGACCAAGGACAAGTGCAGACTTCCCCTTAATACGTGAAAAAGCGGTGTCGATACTCTGCACAACCTCGACGCTCCCTCCCTCACGCGTCGATATCATGCGCCCTGGCGCCCTATATGACGCTCTATCGAGCAATGTGTCCGCTGCTGCGGCGATGACACTCGGAACACGATCTGTTCGTTGTAATAGCACCTGTGAGTCGAATGGAAGCGTAAATACATCCTCTGGTCGTGCACCGCTCCAGGTGTAGAGCGACTGGTCCGGGTCACATGCGACAACCGTCGAGCGTGCAGATGATCGAGCGATAATCTTAAACATGATCGGTGTGAAGTCGTTGGCCTCGTCCACGCCAAGAAATGACTGTGCGAACAAATCGTCAGACTCTGCACCAAGCTCAAGCAACCGCTGATAATCCCAGTACCCCGCGGACCAGGCACGCTCCCATATGAGGAACAATCTGCGTACCTGCGTGGCAGGGCGGCCAGAAAAAGGTGTGGACCTCCAGTCGAGCCCGAGGTTGCGCAGACGTATGGCCTCCATATAGGCGAGATCGTCCTCGGTCTCGGGCTCAGACGTGGACATGCCCTCGCTCTCGTACTTGAGGTCAAAGAGTAGTTTGCGGCCTAGATTGAACCCGAGCTCAGCCCGTAACTGCACAAAACGGTTCGTAAAGAGGTCATCACGCTTCATGTTAAAGTGCCGAAATAGGTGGGCATGAAGTGTGCAGACGTTTGTCGCGAGTTCCTTGGCCTTAATTGAGGGAAGTTTCGTTTTGATTTTCTGTTGTAGATCCTGAACGCTCCTTTTTGAGAATGAAATCAATTTCCAGTCCCTCGTCAATGTCGGAACTCGGGAAATCAATTCCCTGCTCTTGCCCGTCCCAGGCTTCCCCAGTAGTAGTATCATAAAGTGTTGATTTGTTAATCACCCAAAATCGTTGTCTCGATGCAGTTTCTCTGACTATTTCTTTTGTGAAGCCAAGCCTGCTTAGCGCGCCAGATAGCGCGTTATTTGTTAGCTTGTCTCCTATTTCTTTTTTTACAAAGCGAAGTATTGCCTCCCATGCCACGAAAATAGAGCCGTTGTGTTCGATTGCTTTTGCGGTTTGTTCGAACGCTCCTTTTTTTGCTCCATCGAGTATGTGCATCCTGCAAAATTGCTTAATGAGCGTCACGCATGTTTGCACTTCATCCTGATGCTCTGTCCGTGCAAGTGCCTGCCACCATACAGCGACAACGTCGTTCTCCCATACAGCGAGATCGCCCTTGAATTCATTGACAATGTTAAATTTTCCTGTAATGTTTTTTATACGGTGTATAACGTATTCAGGGTTTGCGAGTTGTACAGACGATAGCGTGAGATCAACCTTTACGCCTTCAACAAGTAGTATAAGGCTGTATGTCACGCTATCTGTTTGACCGCCGATACACATACCAGGCCAGTCAATCTTATATGGCTCTATAGGCGTTTTTGTTCGCTGTGCATTTCGTATTCTCTGATATTTTTTATGCTTGACTGGGCTCTTTACGCCCATGCCACGCAATGCAGCGCTCCATGCTGCGGCACGATCAGCTTCGGAACGGTTGTCCCATATTTCCAAGTTTTTCGCTTCCATCTCCCACAATGTTCGTGCATCAGTGTCCCAAACCTCTGGATCCATGCTAAACAGTTTTGATTGTGCAAGACTTGAGAGTGGGTCCTCATGCTTTTCTTTGCTCGGCATATTCAATCCAGTTACAAACGGCATCAACTTCTTTGTCCATGTCCTTTTTAGGTGGATGACATGAAGCGAGATACCATGATTTAATTTCCGTACGCAGCGCGTCCCAGGCAACCGGATCAGTCTTGCAGTATAGTGTTGCAGCCTTTCGAGTGAGTGCCTCGTGTCGTTTTCCCTCTGTAAGTACCGTTAGTGGTATTGACTCGACGCCATGCAAACGCCCGATTGTTGTTTTTACATATGGCCTCGGTGGCTGTGGGACGTGTGAGAAAAAATCACTCACGCGATAGATGTCCCCGAACTGTGAAAGTATTTTGACCATCGATGGCTCCATGCCTTCCTTCACATGCCATGTGCCAGGCATACGGAGTAAACGTGCGGGGTCTTTGACCGCTGTATCTGATCCGAATCTCAGTGCGAGCTCATGCTGTATATGCGTCCACATTTTCTCGTCTATGGCGTCCGATTGATTGATGTACCAATAGGCATGATATCCACGACCAGACTCAACAATACAGGAGGGTCGAAGTGGAAAAGAAAGTATTTTTTTCTTTTGCTCTTCTTTTGTCCCTTCATCAAAGTCTGTGAAGAACGCGAGCAATTTCGTGACGTTTTCTCTGTGACGTAAGTTTTTGTTTTCATTTCGTTTATCGCCAAGCTCATTGACCGTGTAATAGATACCTACTTTATTATTCTTTGCCCATTCTATCATTTCGGGTGTAAGTGTTTCATATTCTTTACGCACACCATTTCCTATTAACCAAAAAACAGTATGGTTATTTTGAACAGGTAGATGCATATGTTTTGCTGATAAACTGTTTTTTTATTTCATCACTAGCCCATACAAAATATTTCAATAGTCTGTCCCATAGTTTATCCGGTCCGCCTGCGTCCTTAATGAGCCAATAGGGGCAGTCATATACTCCGTGTGAGTGATTGATACGTATTGCCTCATGCAGCACCTCTACTTGTGGCCTAAGGCGTCTTGTATAATTCTCCACTGTAAAGAGCCATGCAGATGCTATGAGCTCTATTTCTTCAGCGGTGTAATCTTCGATGTTGGAACGCCATATTTTTACCTTTTCATGCAGCGCTTTAAAATTATCTGTCACATACGTTTGATTGATTGCATCTACAATTTCAAAACGTATTGGCGAATACCAATTATTTTGTGTGTGATACATGTCATGTTCTCTCCCATCAAAAAACGCATTGCACAGTTCTCTTTTGTTTTTTTGCGTATAGTAAAAGAAACGATCAACGGGTACGCACAACTCATATGCAAGTGTCATCACATCTACACATCGGCTATCATGGAAGTCTTTTATACAGACTTCTCCAATTGATAGATCAGCGTCATCTCTAAAATGAGGCAAAATCTTTAGATGCTGCATATCATTAATCCTTAAACTCAAGCTCTGCAGGCGACAACACAAAATCGCCAGTGTCTTGATTGATACTCGCGTTACGACCAGGCTGCACGGCTGATATTTTTACTACTGTCCCCGTTCTGCCTCCCCAGATGCGTAAGAACTTCTCGATGACATACGCCTCGTCACGTCTGTCTGAGGGGAAGTGTATTTTTTTCGCGCTATCTACTTGTATTTGCTCATAGAGAGCCTCCGCCATTTCACTATCCGTGACGACACCAGAAAAATCATCCTGTATGAGGATTGAATCTTCTACAGCATCGTTCTTTATCTTCACGCAGTACCACGTACCCTTATGGTGTGCGATACGCACTTCATGAGTGATATACGCAATGCTAAAAGCATACTCATTTATGAGAAACGAGCGTATTACATGCGATGGATTTGTTAATCCCTCTACTATCATATTTTTTGCCGTTCTGGCAGTTATTTTTTAGCCACTCCGTCGGAGTGTAGGTTTCTGCTAATTGAAAAACCTTGCTTATATGATAGCACGAGTTGTTGAGTGACTTGTGGATAAAATAAAATAGCCGTCATATGGGAGACGGCTAGCCCTTTTTTGCACCTCTTCCTTTCTTGTTAATGGAAGTAGTGTGAGAGTGGAGATGTAGTCTCCACCAGAATTGTTCAGCGGCTAAAAAGCCAATGAAGAGCCACGCAAGCAGCGCTTTGAACTCAACGTCCATGATAAAACTACCTTTCGTTAGGTGAAGCGGTGTGAGTCGAACACACGACCTTTGCGTACCAAAGTATGCAACGCTCTGCCCGCTGAGCTACGCCTCACTATAGTAGTATAACAAAAAATAAATACAGCCGTTAGACTGTATTTATTCTAGCTTCTGCTATTTTGTAATACTCTTGACTAATTTCTATTCCGATATAATTTCTGTTGTTCTTCTTTGCCAT
>ERZ1292632.1884-Hain-H43-01um-R2-1884-length-18954-cov-4_pt1 | contig 18954 bp, 20 predicted proteins | sample MGYA00564407_ERZ1292632 | MGnify/ENA primary metagenome ERZ1292632 (study PRJEB36523, sample SAMEA6512637) | groundwater metagenome | collected 2019-01-08 | study: AquaDiva: Metagenomics assemblies of 32 groundwater samples | reverse complement strand
AACGACTCATATTATTCAGACTGCTTTTAAGATTAATGGGGTTTCTTTTCCGATTTAGGGCTTTAACCAAGACACTTCATAATACAAGACATCATTTTCATCATCGACTATGCCAATAAGGAGTTTCTTCTTTGTTGAATGCGCTACACGGTTTTTTGCTGCGAAGTCATGCCATGTGTGAGGTTCTGATTCTCTGACTGCGTATGCAAGCCATAGTGCGTGGTCTTGTCCTGGTTGATTGCCTTTTTTGTAAATTCTAAAGTCTGCTCCGAATTTTAATGCCGTTTTTACTACGTAACCTTTTTCTCTTAGGTTTTCGAATAATGTGAGTTTTGTTTCTATTCTTTTGTCATGTTTTTTTACTATTTGGATTGCTTTATCAAAGGTTATTTCTTTGTTTTTGTAATTTAAAGTGAGTTTCTTTTTTATACTTAGAAATAGGGCTTCTACCCAGGAATATTCTATTCTATCTCGGACTTTTTCTCCGAAACGTGATTTTTCAAATAAATCAAATGCTTCTGGAGAGGTAGAATGTATTTTTTCACTTGTTATGTGTGCGGTTATCATCCCATTTGAGAGTTTTTTTATTATTTAAACTTAGAGGAGCGAGTTGGCTACGAGAAGATAAACGATTATTGAGAGGGAGTCAGAAATTACTGTTCCGAATGGACCTCCGCCTAGGGCGGGATCGCCTCCTAATTTTTTAATTCCTAAAATAATTGTAAAGGATGTAAGTGTTGTTAGTGTTAGTGATAAGAATGCGGCTATACTTATTACTGAAGCTATATTTTTGTCTTGCCAAAATACACTGATTGTTAAGAATAGGAGTGAACTAATAATTAATGCGATGATTACACTTATTGCTCCTTGTTTTAAGATATATTTTCTTATTTTGAGGTCTTTGCCCATTACTGCAATGTCTCTAACTAAAATTGCTTCTATTTGAGTGCATAACGCTCCGCAGATGTATACTATTACTGGAATGAAGAATGCGAGAATTAGGTTTTCTTTAATAGTATTTTCAAAGACTCCTATGAATGCTGCTATTGCTAATATTCCTATTAGTCCGCTTATTAACCAAGGAACTCGATGACTTACGCTTTTCATTATAGGGATTTCCATAGTATTGTCATATTCTAGATGTGAGTGATGGATACCTGCAAAGTGGAATATATCTTTTCTTAGAGAATTGTTTAATATCTGCAAGATGTTTTTGTTTGAGACTACTCCTATTATCTTTTTATTATTGATAATAGGGATTGCTTTTATTCCGTGTTTTAAGGCGATGTGAGCAATTTTTTCTATTTCCGTATTTGTTGAAGCTGTTACTATTTTAGTTTGCATGAAACTTTCTACTTTTGTGTCTAGGGAGAATCTGAATATTTCTTTGATTGAAAATACACCTATTAGTTCTTTATTTTCCTTGATTACGTAGACGTAATCCATTACTTCGTAAAGATTTGATTTTTTTTTCAACAACTCTTGGACTTCAGAAATTTTTTGGTCTTTTTTTACAGTTAGGAAACGGGTTTCCATTATATTTTTTATAGGTTTAGATAAACTTGTAACGCTCTTTTTCATGTCTCTTTGAGTTGTTGGAAAGTTTTAAATCTGTGGTTTTTGATGGTTTAGTATGAATTGTGTTATTGTTCATGGGTGTCCTGATGATGTTGAAAGTACTAAAGACCCTACTATGAGGACTTATGATAAACATTGGATACCGTGGATAAGAAAAGAGCTAGAAAAGAGGAAAATTAGTGTTGCGATTCCTTTAATGCCAACACCTTGGGATGCTGATTATTTTCAATGGAAGAAGTATTTTGAGAGACTTGAAGTCAATGATAAAACTATCCTGATAGGTCATAGTTGCGGGTCTGCTTTCTTGGTTAGATGGTTAGGAGAGACTAAACGTAAATCCTACAAACTTATTTTAGTTGCACCTTGGAAAATTCCTTATGGAGAAGGAGAATTTTTGGAAAAGAAAAAGCAGTTTTATGATTATGAAATTGATATTAATATTAAAAATAGAGTAAAAGATGTGATTATTTTTACTTCAGATAATGAAGAAGATGAAGGTAAAGAAAGTGCTATAATATTTCATAAGTATCTTGGTGGAACAGTTATTAATTTAAATGGTCGAGGACATTACATAATGAAAGACATGAAAACTGAAGAATTTCCTGAATTATTAGAGGTAGCATTAAAATGAAATCAGTTAATTTTAACTCAATAGATAAGAAATGGCAGAAGGAGTGGGAAAAGGCGAAAGTGTTTGAGGCCAAAGAGGATGCGAAAAAGGAGAAATATTATGTGCTTGCGATGTATGCCTATCCTTCTGGAAGCGGGCTTCATATGGGGCATGCTTTTCAGTATGTTATACCTGATATTTTGGCTCGTTTTATGATTATGAATGGAAAGTCTGTGCTTCATCCTGTTGGTTATGATAGTTTTGGATTACCTGCAGAGAATGCTGCAATAAAAGAGGGAGTGCATCCTAAGAAATATACTGATGGTGCTATAAAGAGATTTATTGAACAGCATAAGGCTTTGGGGTTGAGTTATGATTGGAGCAGGTTGTTATGGAGTCATGACTCTGAATATTATAAATGGAATCAGTATTTCTTTTTGCAGTTTTTTAAAAATGGGCTTGTTTATAGAAAAGCTTCTGCTGTTAACTGGTGTATTAAATGCGATACTGTTCTTGCAAATGAGCAAGTTCATAGTGGAAAGGGCTGGAGGCATGGATATACCGAGGTTGTTGTTAAAAATTTAGAGCAGTGGTTTGTTAAGACTACTAAGTATGCTGATGAGCTTTTGAAAGACGTTGATGCTCTTGATTGGCCTGAACGCATTAAGGCGATGCAGAAAAATTGGATTGGAAAGAGCGAGGGTGCGGAAGTTGTTTTTGATTTAAATGGTGAAAAATGGCCCGTGTTTACGACTCGTGCTGATACTTTATTTGGAGTTACCTTTTTGGTCGTTTCGGTTCAGCATTCTCGTTTGAATGAACTTGTGACTAAAGAGCATAAGAAAAGTGTTGATGCTTTTTTGAAGAAAATTAAGTCGACTAAACAAGAGGATATAGACAAGCTTGAGAAAGAGGGAGTATTTACTGGAAGTTATGCAATTCATCCGTTAACAGGAAAAAAGATTCCTGTATGGGTGGGTAATTTTGTAGTCGCTGATTATGGAAGTGGAATGGTAATGGCTGTGCCTGCTCATGATGATAGGGATTTTGAATTTGCGAAGAGATATGATTTAGAGATAAAACCTGTTATAATGCCTGTTTTTGGGGAAAGGCAGGATAAAGAGGAGTTTAGAAAAACAATTTCTACAGTTGTTCATAGAAAAAAAGATAATAAATTTTTAATTATGAGATGGAAAGATACAAAATGGGTTTCTCCTGTTGTTGGAGGCGTAGAAGGCGATGAAAATTTAGAAAAAGCTGCGGAAAGGGAAGTTTTAGAAGAATCTGGATATAAAACAAAATTTGTGAAGAAATTAGGTTGTGAAATTGAATCTCATTTTTATGCAGACCATAAAAAAGTGTGGAGATATAGATTGGATCAGCCTGTTTTAATGGAACTATTAGATGAAAAACCAAAAAAAGTTAGTGAAGATGAGAAAAATAGGCATGATGTAGTATGGTTAGATGCAGACGATGCTTTGAAAGAAATAACTCATTCTTATAATACTCTTGGTTTGTTAAGATATCTTGGAAGGGAAGGTGCTTATACTGGTAGTGGTAAACTTGTTAATTCTTCTGAATTTAACGGACTTGACTCTGATGAGGCTAAGGTTCATATTGTTAAATCTCTTGAGTCTAAAAAACTAGGTAGATTTGTGACTCAGTATAAATTACGTGATTGGCTTATTTCTCGTCAAAGGTATTGGGGGACACCTATTCCTATAGTTTATTGTGATGATTGCGGTGCTGTTCCTGTTTCTGAAAAAGAATTGCCTGTTTTGCTTCCTGAGAAAGTTAAATTTGGAAAAGGAAATCCTTTGCTCACTAATGAGAAGTTTTTGAGAGCTAAGTGTTCTAAATGTGGCAAGGTTGGAAGACGTGAAACTGATACGATGGATACTTTTTTTGATAGCAGTTGGTATTATTTGAGATTTACTGATTCTGGAAATAAGAAGTTTGCCATTTCTCCTGATTGTGTTAGTTATTGGATGCCTGTTGATTTTTATAGCGGTGGAGCTGAACATGCTTGTATGCATTTAATCTATGCTCGTTTTTTTACTAAAGCATTGCGTGATTTAGGTTATTTGAATATCAATGAGCCTTTCAAGAGATTGTTTAATCAGGGAATGGTTCATGGAGAAGATGGTTTTGTTATGTCTAAGTCTCGCGGTAACGGAATTGATCCTCTGGACATTACTAAGAAATATGGTGCCGATACTTTACGTTTGTTTCTTATGAGTGTTGCTTCTCCGGATAAAGACTCTGTGTGGAGTTCTACGGGTGTTGATTCTATGCATAAATTTGTTCAGCGTGTTTGGAATTATGCTCATTCTGTTAAATTTGGAAAATCTTCATCTAAAGTTGAGCATAAGCTGAATAAGGCGATAATTGAAATTACTAATGATATTAAAAATATTAATTATAATATAGTTGTGATTAAATTACGTTCTCTTTTTGATAGTTTTGAAGATGAGATAAGTAAATATGATTTTGGGAACTTTTTGAAATTAATTAGTGTTTTTGCACCCCATATTGCTGAAGATTTGTGGCATTCATTTATTGATAATAAGAATTTAATTTCTACGTCTACTTGGCCTGTTGCTGATGAAAGCAAGATTGACGAGAATATTGATAAGTCTGAAGAAAGTTTTGAGAAAACTATCTCTGACATTCAGAACATATTGAAGATTGTTGCTCAAAAGGGCGGGAAAAATGCTTCACATGTTTATTTATATGTAATTCCTCATGAAATTGGATTGTTTAATAAAGATATTTTGTCTAAAAGGCTTGGAATTGAGGTTTCTGTTTTCGCAGTAAATGATAAGATGAAGTACGATCCTGAAAATAAGAGTGGTAAGGCTAAGCTAGGGAGACCTGCGATTTATGTTGTTTAATAGACTAAATGTTTAAAAAGAGGGTTGTTTTGTAAGGGTTTACTAAAATGGTAGAAATATTGGGCGAGAAGGGATATGAAAATTTATTTTATACATCTTGGAGAAAATGACGGTAGCAGTTTAACTGATAACGGCATTTGGCAACTCAATATGCTTGTTAATCGGCTTGTTATAGATCGTTTTAGAGCAGATAGAATATACGCCAATGGACATGATGTTTCAAGACAGAGTGCTGGGATATTGGCAAGATCTCTTGGAATTCCTATTTTTCACGATGAGAGATTTGTTGAGGTTAAGAAATCTGTAATTGAAGGAAATTTTACTGAATCTGACGTTGAAAATTTGGAATATATAAATATGTTTGTTGATGAGGTGGTTAAAAATGGGAAAGATAGTGTTATTGCTTTGGGAGATGGGATACATAGAGCAGTCATAAGTAGACTTACTGGTATGCCTTTACATTCAACAAGACACTTTTCTTTATGGCCTGGAAGTATTTCTGTATTGCAGCGCCAGGATATCGGAAGCACTGGAGTTTGGAGAATGACAAGCGTTAACGACACAAATCATTTGCGAGCTCCTTAGTTATGTCGATGTGTTGACAATTACACATTGAACACAAGAAGTTTGTCTTTATCAACAAACTTCTGTGCAGAAAATTCCATTCTGGAAGAATTTTCTTGCATCCAAAAAACAAAAAGTCACTTGTTTTTTTGACATTATTTTGTCTTTTTTTGGTGAAACTGTTTATAAAGAACATGTTAATTACTTTTCAGTTGTTTAGTATTTAAGAATAAATATACTTTGATTGTTATATTATTGTTTGTGCTTTGTATATAAAGAAAATAGTTCTTTGTTTGTTGGAGGTGATGAGATGGCCAATATACAAAGTTTGCAGGACCCACGCATAATCGCATTGGTTGAACGTCTTGGCGCGATAGATGCCTTTTATGGAATCACACCTGAAGAGCGCAGTGTCTTGAATGTAATTCGCGGAGTCAGTGGTTTTGAAACTGAGGATTAAGAAATGTGCTTCAAGTAAGGTGTTTTTTATTTTTTAAAATATAGTCTAAAGGAACCTATATAAACTATATTAGATTGTTGAAATTATGGGTCTTTCAAAGATATTTCTTATAATTTTTATTGTAGTAATTGGTTTGTTTATAATTGGTTTTATTTTTATAAGAGGTTTTTCAAAAAATGTTGATACCTCTGGTTGTGATGATATAAGTTATAAAAATGTAAGTACAGGTATTTCAAAGGAATATTCAAATGAGAAAATTCTAGAATTGAAAAGAAATTGCTATGTTGGTCTTGCATTACAAAAATTAAATGTTAAATTATGTGATAAAACTAAAGAACTTTATGATATTAAGGAAATTGAGAAACAATATCCTAATAATTCCGGATTTAACAATTCAGAATTTGAATATGGGCTGCAATATTGGTCAGACGCTTGTAAGACTCAAGTTTTATATTTATTAAATAATACTGATATAAAACAATGTGATAAAATCTTAAATAATAATTGGAAGGCTTCTTGTTATTGGGGCATAGTCAGTCAAACATTAGATCCTTCTTTATGTAAAAAAACTGCTTTTGCAGCACCTGAAAATGATGATGATTCAGATATGTGCATATCTGCAATTGCTATAAAACAAAAAAATATAGATTTATGTAAAAATATAAATCAATACTTAGGAGAATCGCTTGAATACCCAACGCCACAAGGAAGGATAGATAATTGTTATTCTAATTATGCTTTAGGAACAAATAATTCCGAAATTTGTAGTTTAATTAGTGGATCAAAAGATTATTGTTATTATTCTATTGCCCGTTATACAAAAGATCCTACAATATGCGGTTTAGTAACTGGTGAGCTTAAAGATGATTGTTATAATGATATGGCTGATATACTTCAAGACGAATCTTACTGTGTAAAGATTTCGAAGGAAGCTCGGGGCGGTAGTCTTTTAATTAATTGTATTCAAAATCAGGCAGTTAGGAAGAAGGATAAAAAAATATGCGATAATATCGAGCCTGCTGGAGCATCTTCTACTAATTTAGGTCAACTAGCTGGTCTGTTTCCATCTGATCCACTTTACATACGAAAATCTTGCTATGATGCAGTTGATAGAGCTATGGGGATAATTGTTCCTACTCCTTCGACAGTTGGCTCTCCTATAATGTAATTGCATGTTTAATAATTGATTGAGTTCTGATATTCAGTAGTTTTATAAGTTTCTTTTTTCTTCTTTTTATATGGATTTGATTTCCTCTTTGATTTTAGCAGTTGTTCAGGGTATTCTTGAATGGTTTCCAGTATCTAGTTCTGGACATATGGCTTTAGTTGGGAAACTGATTGAATCTTCTGCAGATTTTGCTTTTGAGATGGCTTTGAATTTTGGGACTTTAATGGCTGTTTTCGTTTATTTTAGAAAAGATATTATAATGATTGTTCGTGATATTCTTAATGGGAAGTGGTTGACAGATAATTCTAAACTTGGTTTTTTAATTTTGGTTGCTAGCATTCCTGCAGGAATATTTGGTTTTATTTTTAGGAGTTATTTTGACGTTATTTCTGGAAATCTTTTTATTTTGGGTTCTGGTTGGTTAGTCACAAGTGTTGTGTTGTTTATAGGTAGTTTTTCTAAGTCTAAGAATAAGAATGCTTCTCAATTGAGTTATTTTAGGGCCTTTGTTATTGGAATTACACAGGCTTTTGCTATTATTCCGGGTGTTTCACGAAGCGGAATGACTTTGTCTTCGGGGCTGTTTTTTGGATTGAAGGAGAAACAGGCAATATTATTTTCTTATTTATTGGCTATACCTGTGATTATAGGAGCTAATTTAGTTACTTTTGGAAATAAGGTTATTTCTGCTGATTTTTTATTGCCTACAATTGTTACTTTTGTTATTGGATTGGTTTTTATGAATTTTTCTTTTAAGTATGTACTTAATGATAGAAAGAATTTGAAATGGTTCGGAATTTATACTTTATTATTGGGGATTGTTAGTTTGATTTTGGGTGCGGTTTAGATCATCTTAGAACCTATAAACTCTATTTAATTTTTTATAATAGAAAAGTTTATATACATATTACCACATATGTATACATGGAAAGCAGTGTTTCTGTAAGGATATACAAGGAAGAACTTAAAGAGATAGATGTTATATCTCAGTATCTAAAAGCAACTAAATCTGCTATTTTAAGAGAAGTTTTGGGTATCGGAATAAAATCTAAAATGCTTGAGATAGCTCTTGAAAAGTTTCAAAAGAATGAAGTTACTGCAGCTAAAGCAGCCAGCATTGCAGGAGTAAGCTTAAGCGAATTTTTTGAGATTCTTAATAGAAAAGGAATAAATTATCACTATGGGGTTGATGAATTACGAGAAGACTTTAAGAGGCTTGCAATTTATGATAAGTAATGCTTCTCCTTTGATATATCTTAGTAAGCTAAATAAATTGGATTTATTGATTAATCTATTTAATAGAATAGAAATAACTCAGAGCGTTTATGATGAAATTATTTACAGAGAAGATAATTATAAGCCTGAAGTTGAAATTATTAAGGATTTTATTGATAAAGAATTAATAGTTATAGAAAAACTAGATGAAAAAATGAATGAGCAGTCTAATTTTATTAAGAAGAGCTTTAAACTCCATACTGGAGAGTCAGATACTATTGCTTTGGCTTTGCAAAAAAGAAAAAAAGAGGTTATTATTGATGAAAAGTATGCTCGTAAGGCTGCTGAATTATATGGGCTTTTTCCCATAGGCACTTTTGGTGCGATTCTGCTTGCTTATAAAAGAAATATTATTTCAGAACAGGATGTTAAAAATATTGTTGGAGGTCTTATTTCAGGTAATTTTCGTATAGGGGCAGATGTTCTAAATGAATTTTGGAAATTATTTGATTTGGTTAAATTAGAGAAAATTGCTTCTAAGAGTAAGCTTACTGTAAAGGATGCTGAAGACATAGGTGATAAGATAAAAAAAAGGATAGCTGAAAGACACGGTTTGTAAAGTTGGATAAAGTTTAGCAATTGAAACATTTATAAATTACGTCTCTCTCTCTCTGTTATGAATTCGAATAAGGTGTTAAAGATTTTGATTGTAGTTTTCTTGGTTCTTTTTGGTGCTTGGGTAATTTATTGAATTTGGGACTGTGATCTATAGCAGACGCACTAAATAAAGTTGTGAATAAATCACAATACCACGAAAATGGTACAAGACAAACTCGCAATTTTAGAAATGAAGTGAAAATTACTCATAATCGTAATGCGTCCGCGTAATAGTAAACGCATAAACCTTACGGAAATTAAATGCGTTTACTATAGTAGAAGTCAATGTTCTTGCTAATAGAAGCACTGATTGAGAATTTGATTATGACATTGTTTTTGCGAATATGGGGTATTTTGCCCGGCATTATACACAATTAGGTTGATTATGTTCCCAGTTTTCCTAATTGTGTATTAGAGATTTGGGATACAAAATATAACACAATTATCCTAAACCTCTATAACTCCCAAACTCATTGCTTGGCGTTTGCCGTACTCCGTTGAGTATTCTCATGACGGGCTTAGAAGTTTTTAGCACGAGGGCAGATTTATAGTTTGTTTTAATTTTCAACAATAGCTTTTATTCTACGGACGCCTGCTGAAACTGAGCTTTGCTCAGTGATTTTTATTTTACCAATGTCTTTCGTGTTCTTAACATGAGGACCTGTGCAAATTTCTCTGCTGAAATAACCTTTCTTTTCTTCAGTGTCTAAGACTGTGTAGACGCTAACTCGCTCTGGATATTTGTGTCCGAATTCTCCTTTAGCTCCGCTTTCTATTGCTTTTTTATATTCTAGTTCTTCGCATTTTATTACTAGGTTTTTTTTCGCTATGCTATTTACTATGTCTTCTATTTTCTTTATTTCTTCTTCTGTGAGTTTTCTTGAGAATGTGAAATCAAATCTTGTTCTATCTTGCGTGATGTTTGAGCCTCTTTGGGCTACTTCTGGACCTAGGACTCTTGACATTGCTTCATTGAGGAGATGGGTGGCTGTATGCAGACGCGTGGTTTTTTCAGAATTGTCTGATAGGCCTGATTTGAATACGCCTGCCGATGTTGTTCTTGAAAGTTCTTGATGTTTTTGATATTCTTCATGGAATTCTTTTGTATTAACTTTAATATTTTTTTCTTTTGCCATTTCTTCAGTCATTTCTATTGGGAAGCCGAATGATTGGAATAATAGAAAAGATTCTTTGCCCGAGATTTCTTTTTGGTTTTCTGCTAGCTTATTAAATTGTCTTATTCCTCTTTCTAATGTGCTTTTGAATTTTATTTCTTCTTTTTCCAATTCTTTTAATATTATTTCTTTGTTTTTCTTTAGAGTTTCATAGTCGTTATATATATGAATTACTTTTTCTGCTAATATTGATGTGAAATTTATTTTTATGTTGAGCAATTTGCTGTATCTTATTGCTCTTCTGATTAGCCTTCTTAGAACATAACCTTGTCCTACATTTGCTGGAGTTATTGAATTTTCATCACCTATTATGAATGTTGCTGCTTTGATATGGTCTGCTATGATTCTCATTTCTTTTTTATTGTCTTCGTATTTTTTATGTGATATTCTTTCCATTTCTTTTATTATTGGTTGCCATATTTCTGTCAGGTAGTTGTCGTCTAAATTATTTAAGACTGCTAATGTGCGTTCTACTCCTCCTCCAAAATCAATGTTTTTTTGCTTTAATGCTATAAATTTTTTATTTTTTATTTTTTCATGTCGATCGTGCTTATTGATATCAGCACGTCGATCATCCAAAAATTCACTATTTGGTTCAAGAATTTTTTCATGTCGAAGTGTTTGGAAACCACACACTTTAGTGTGTGGAACACTTCGAGCATCCAAAAATCGAGCACCAATCAAACCACACCTTTTAAGGTGTGGTGGTGCATCGATTTTTTGATATTGCATGAAGACATCATTTCCAATTTCTACCCAGTTTTCATCTCTGGGATTGAATATTTTGGGCGCTGGTTTTTTATTATCTTTCCAATAAAACATTTCTGTGTTTGGACCACATGGACCTGATTCTCCTGCTGGACCCCACCAGTTGTCTTTTTTTGGAAGAAATACTATTCTTTCTTTTGGAATTCCTAAAGATAACCATGTTTTTTCTGATTCTTCATCTCTTTCGGCATCGCTATCTCCTGCGAAACAAGACACCGCGTATTTTTCTAAAGGTATTTTTAATATTTTTGTATGAAATTCAAATGTCATAGATATTGCTTCTTTTTTCCAATAGTCCTCCAGAGACCAGTTGCCTAACATTTCAAAAAATGTGTGATGGGTTGTATCTCCTACTTCGTCTATGTCTCCTGTTCTGATGCATCTTTGGACGTTTACGAGACGTTTGCCTAAAGGATGTGGTTGTCCTATTAGATAAGGTACTAATGGGTGCATTCCAGCGGTTGTGAACAGAACTGTTGGGTCGTTTGATGGAATTAAGGATGAATTGGGTATTTCTTTATGTTTTTTTGATTTGAAGAATTCTATAAATTTTTTAATTAGCTCTTGACGCGTGATTGCCATAGTTATTGTGGGAATAGCATATTTTTAAGGGTTTTTGATTTGGATTTTATAGGTATTTGGATGCAATTATATTTATTAATTGATTTTTGTGGGCTTTTGAATGGTAAGGAAGATAAAGAATATTGTTAGTATTGATTCTAAGTTTTTGAGTTTGCCTTGAGTTTATGAGATTCCTATTGATGATTTGGATTTGGTTGAAGATAAACTTAGTGGTCTTCGCGATTTTTTACCTGTTGTTCAAAGTTATCTATCTGTATAATTGCACTAAACGGTCATCCATACTACTTATACGCGTGAAGAAGCTAGAAAATTGTAAGATTGGTTTTTATTAACTTGCCGAAAGGATTGCTATTTTTCTTCTTATGTTTTGAATTTCTTCTTCTAATGAGTCTTTTTTTTCAGGCAAGATTTTTATTGATTCTGCATTATTTGGGCTAACTTTTATTTGAGGCAGGTATTGTATTATTATATCCATTTCTTTACGCATTTCAAAGATTACTTTTTTGAGGAGATTTTTTATTGAAAATTCTTCTTTACGATATTTTTTGTAACGGTCATATTTTTGGAGAGATGTAAGAATTTCCATTTCACAATAGAGTAATTGTTTTTTCCCATAAATTATTTGCTGGTTCCCTATTCCAACAAATTGTTCTTCAGTAGGCATTTTCAAAGATCTCTTTGTTAACTGATGAGATTCTTGATTTTATGTTTTCTATGTCTTTTTCCCAGTTGCTTATTTCTTCATCTTCTTTTGCCTTTAAGTCTTTAATCATTTTAAGAAGTTCATCCATTTGATTTAGTTTTTCAGATATTTTTTCCAGGGAGTCACGTGCTTCTTTGAATTTATCGAGCTTTACAAATAGTGGGCGTTTATCGTTCATTTGACTTGAAACCATAGGTCTTGGTTCTTCGTTTGTTTGTCTGCGTTGTTGTATTTGTTGAGGTGCTGATTTTGGAGTCCATTCTTCCAATTCTACGGTTTTTATAGGTCTACTTGTTTGAGGTTTTTCGTTTTCTTGGTCCCATTCTGGGAGTTCTGGTAGACTTTTGTCTTCATCTTCGACCGCACTTTTTATCATAGTTTGGCTGAATCCTTTCTTCATCATTGAGTCTGGAAATGATGGGAGTCCGTGAATATTATCTTCCTGAGATGTGTCTATTGGAGGAAGAGTGGTTCTTTGATAATCTCTCATTGATGGAGCTCCACTGGAAGGAAAATCTGGCAATTCGCCTGCTGAATTTTTCTTTTTTAGGCCAAACATTTTATTAATCTTTATTTTGTAACTTTCTTTATATAGGTTTATCTTAATTATTTAGGAGTTACATGTTTTCTATTTGTTAACTTGTACTATAAGATTTTAATATAGAAAGGTTTTTATTGTCTACCTGTTAATTGTTTTACATGCTTGAAAAGTTTTTAAATGATTATGTTTCTATCGTCGCTGGTTCTGGTGCTGATAAAATTGTAAGTATTTTGTTCAAAAAGAAGAATGTTAATGAATTCTTAATCGCTAAGAAGCTTAATATGACAATAAATCAAACTAGAAACATACTTTACAAACTTGCAGATAAGGGTCTCGTTTATTTTATGCGCAAGAAGGACTTGAAGAGTGGTGGGTGGTACACATATTTCTGGACACTCGATGACTACAAATGTCTTGTTAGTTATCAAAATACTTTGTTAAAGGAGATTGAGCGTCAGGAAGGTATTCTTTTAACTAGAAAGACAAAACAATTTTATGTTTGCAAAACTTGTGGTGTTGAAGTTATGGAAGAACAGGCCTTATTACATGACTTTACTTGTTCGGAGTGTGGGGAAGTTTATACTTCAAAGGATCCGTCTGAAAGTGTTAAAGAAGTTGAAAGGTCTATTCAAAAGTTGCGTGATAAGGTTGTTCAGATGCAAGTTGTAATTGATGAGCTTGCTATTTCGCGTGTTCCAAAGCCCGTTAAGAAAGCTGAAGTGATTAAGAAAGGTAAGAAGAGCAGTAAGAGTAAGAAGAAGTTATCTGGAAAGTCTTCTAAGAAGGTTGGGAAGAAAATTATTTATAAATCTAAGAAAAAATCTGTTAAGAAACCTGTCAAAAGATTTGTTAAGAAAGTAAGTTCGGGAAAGAGGAAAAAATAATTTATGGTTTATAGACGTGATTTTCGCCGTCAACAACCGCCGACGGAGTTTTTTTCTAGATGGAGTGTGACTCATTTAATTATTTTTGTAACCGTAATTACTTTTTTTTTATTTTTGATTTTATCTTTCTTGATTCCTTCTATAATGGATTTTGTAGCAATAAAACCTTCTCTTATATTATCTGGAATGTATCTTTGGACAATTGTTACAAGTATATTTATGCATGCGGGTTTTTTTCACTTGTTCGTCAATATGTTTTCTTTGTTTTTCTTGGGAAGCTTAGTTGAGAAAATAATTGGACGTAGACGCTTTATTTGGTTTTATTTAATTGCAGGGGTGGTTGGGAGCTTATTTTTTGTTTTGTTTACATACTTAGGGGGTTTTGTTCCAAGAGGAGACTTTATTTTTGGAGGGGTTGATGATTTTGCAGTAGGTGCTAGTGGAGCCATATTTGGGTTATTGGGGATATTGGCAACTTTATTGCCTCGGAAGAAAATTTATTTGATTGTAGGTCCTTTATTAGTTATTGTTCTTCAATTTAGTATTGGTCCATTTGTTTCAGGAAGTATGGGTAATGTAGTTAATATCGCCTCTACCATATTAATATTTTTAATGATATTCTCGATGTTTTCTCCAAGTAGTTCTTTTAGAAGGATTTCTATGCCTTTGAGTTTATCTTTCTGGTTAGCTCCTATAGTTGCAATAGTTCCTTTGTTGATTGTAGGGTTTTTTGTGAAGTTGCCTATTGGGAACATGGCTCATCTTGGAGGTTTAGTTGCTGGATTGATTTATGGAGCTTATTTACGAGGAAAGTATAAACAGAAAGTTAAAATGTTGAATAGGATGATAAAATAAAATGGCTGTTAAGAAAAAAATGTCTTGGAAGAGAGAATTTGCAGATTTGGTAGAGGATTCTTGGTCTTATTTGGGAAAGCATAGGAAATATGTTTATGCTTCTGCTTTAGTATTTTTCGCAAGTGCTATTTTTGGATATGTTTATTCTGCTCAGCTTGGTTTTTTTGATAAATTTCTGGAGGAAATTGTAAGGTCTATGCAGGATTTAGATTATTTAGAGCTTATATGGTTTATATTTAGCAATAATGTTACTAGCTCTTTATCAGCTTTATTTCTTGGAGCTTTTTTTGGGATTTTTCCATTGTTCAATGCTTTATTTAATGGGTCTATTTTAGGATATGTTTATTCTAAAGCTTCTTCTATTGTGGGATATTTAGTTATATGGCGATTGCTTCCTCATGGGGTGTTTGAATTGCCCGCTATTTTTATTTCCTTGGGTTTGGGAATCCATATAGGCGCTTCTTTCTTCGGGGTTGATAAATTGAAGACATTTAAGTTTAGGTTTAAAGAATCGCTTAAGGTGTTTCTTGTGATTGTTGTTCCGTTACTTGCTTTAGCAGCTATTATAGAGAGTTCACTTATTTTCTTTATGGGCTAATTTGAGAATAGAAGAACGTTTTTAAATTGCTTAATGGTTACTTGTTAATGGATGATTTAGCTGGAGTTACTCGCGAGTCTATTGCCGAACTGGATGATGCTCGTGAAAGAGAGAATCTTCGAAAGGTCGAGGCTGCTTTATTTGTTTCAGGGAAGTTTATGACTTTAAAGGAGCTTGTTGCTCTTACTGATGTAAATCCTTTAATTTTACGGGATATACTTCGCACTCTTGAAGAGAAATATATTGGAAGCGGAATTGAAGTAGTTCGTCGGGAAGATTTGTGGAAAATGGATGTGCATTCTGATTTTGTCCATTTTGTTAATCGTCTGGCTACAGGAGAATCAGAGTTTACAAAAGCCGAACAGGAAACGCTAGCTATTATTGCTCACAAACAACCAATGAAACAATCTATTTTAGTTAAGATACGGGGAAATAAAGCATATGACCATATTGCCAAGTTTGTTTCAATGGGTTTAATTTTGAAAAAGAAGACAGGACATACGTCTGAATTATCTTTGAGTGAAAGTTTTTACAATTATTTTAATGTTGGGAATTCTGATGATGGGTTGGATAAATTTCCTGTTGCTAGTGGAGATAAAACTGATGCAGAAGTTTCTAATAAAGATGTTTTACCAGTAAATAGCGGAGATATTTAGAATGAACTTTTTTACTTGGGTTTATATCTTTTTATTCTTTTTCGGTATATTCTTTCTTACAATTTTTATGTTTTTACATTATAGAAATCGTTATCGTTTGTTTTCTAGTCCTGCTTTTACTAAGCATTACTCCGTTTCTTTTTTAGTTCCAGCTTATAATGAACAAAATAGTCTTGTTGAGACTATCGAGGCCATTGTTAATATTGATTATCCTACTGATAAAAAGGAAATTATAATAATTAATGATGGAAGTAAAGATAATACTAAAGAGATTGCTTTAGAGCTGGTTAAAAAATATTCAAATGTTAAACTTTTAGATAAAACTAACTCTGGAAAGGCTAATTCTTTAAATGAGGCTTTGAAAAAAGCTACCGGTGAACTTATTGCAGTGGTGGATGCAGATTCTTATCCTCAAAAAGATGCTCTTCTCAAAATGATTGGGCATTTTGATGATTCTTCAGTTGGGGCTGTAACTTCTCGCGTTTTGGTGAAAAATAAACCTAATTGGCTTGGAAAATTTCAAGTGATGGATTATTCTATTATTGCATGGACTAGAAAACTGCTTGATTTTGTAGATTCAGTATACGTTACTAATGGTCCTTTAAGTATGTATAGAACTGCTTTAGTGAAGAAATTAGGAGGTTTTGATCCTAAAAATTTAACAGAAGATATTGAAATTACTTGGCATATATTAAGTGAAGGGTATAAGACGCGAATGTCTTATGATGCAATTGTTTATACGACTGTTCCTGAAGATTTTAAGACATGGGTGAAACAACGGGTTCGCTGGAATTTAGGAGGCTTACAAACTGTTCAAAAATATGGTTGGGCCATGTTCCAGAAAGGTGCATTTGGTCATTTCGTTATTCCTTATGTCACTGCTTCATTTATTTTTGCAATTATTGGATTCATATTATTTTTTCGCTATATATGGATTAAAGGCTCATACAACTTTTTTTCTTGGTATTATTCTTTACAAGGGTATCCTTTTTGGAGATATTTTGATTATACAGTTTCATTTACATTGCTTCTTTTCTTAGGTATATGCTTTTTTGTTTTGGCTATTTGGTATTATAATCTTGGGTTTAGAAATTCTGAAACTGGCAACAAAAGTGTTATAAAGATTGTAGCGTACTCTTTTTTCTATAGGTCGCTATATGTAATACCTTTAATAATAGCTATTTACAAATTAGCGCGTGGAGATATTAGATGGTATACAAAATAATGAATAGTAGATTTAGGATTTTTTTAGAGTCTGCAATTATATCTATGCTTATATTAATAATCGGTTTTTCTTTTGGGTTGTATGTAGAATCGAATAGGAATGATAAAATTATCGAAAATTATAAAAATTATGAAATACAAGCCTTAGATTTGAAATTGCAGAATTATTATTATCAAATTATGGATAGCAGTTCTTGTAAACAAGCAATAGAACAAAATTTTCAATTTGCAGAGGATATTTATTTAACTGGGCTTGAATTGGAAAAGTTTGAGGAACTTAATCAGATTACCGATGAGCTTTTAAGGGAAAAAAAGAGATATAGTTTGCTTAAAACCGAATTATGGCTTAATACTCTTTTGTTGAAGAAGAAGTGTGATGCTTCTTTTGATACTATTGCTTATCTATATGCAGGAGACCCTACAAATTCAAGAATTGTTGCTGAACAGAAGATAATATCTAATGTTTTGAAAGATTTGAAGAAAGAAAAAGGCAATTTATTGGTGCTTCTTCCAGTAGCTGGAGATTTGGGTTTGAATGCTGTAGAGCTTCAAAAGAGAGTGCATAATGTTACTAGACTACCAGTTATTATTATTAATGAAGAAATTGTTTTAGAAGGATTTAATTCTATAGATGAGATAAAAAAATATCTTCGCTTTTAGGATGTATTTTTTATCACCATAAATGATTTAAAGAGGTGTTTTGTTTCTTAGTCATGGATTATTTAGATCTCAAGTCATATAATGGGGTGAATTATGTTGAAGCTATTAAAGATGGCGAGATAATTCGCGTGCCTGAAAGTGTGGCTGTAATGGAAGATTTGTTTATATTGCGCAAGATAGTTAGCCCTTCTCAGCAGAATTTACCTGTTCAAAATGTTCCTAAGCAGCGCGAAACACTTTCTGTTTCTAAAAGTTCAATTATGTCTGATTGGAAACATGGCAAGTTTGGGGTTAAAAAGAATAATGCTGTGCAGGATTTGATTCCCAATTTTAACTGGGAAATTTCTAGAAATAGGAAGAAGAGTAATTTAACTCGTGCTAAACTTGCTGTGATGATAAAGGCTACAGAGGAAAATGTTAAGATGATTGAATTAGGGGAGTTGCCTGCAGATGATTTTATTTTAATTTCTAGGATAGAGCAGATATTTGGAATTAATTTGCGCAAGCATCCTGCTTCTATTGCTCAAGTTAATTTGGCGGATTTGCAGAAACGCAACGAGCAGGTTAAGAAGGATACTATAGTTAAGAATGCCGGAACTGTCTTTAAGGATTCTACTAGTGTTAGTGGGAATGATATAGAAATTCTTGAATGAATTTCTAAATCTTCGTTTCTTACGAAACTTCAGATATAGAGATTTTAGATTGATTGGTTTTTGTATTTTTAGGTTTAGATGGGTTTTAAAATTAAGATTACTTGGGATTTTTATGAGTGGTGATAGTTATTCTTCAGATTGTGGAAGGCGTGGGGGGAAAGAATACACTTTATTGTTCTATTGAAACGAAACCATTTGAATATAGTTCTGTTGATTGTTTGAATTGCGGATTTAGTTATGTCAACGTGCTTGCTGAAACCACGACCTTTACAGGCTGTCCCATAATTAATCTAAAACCGAGGGCTCATCCGCTCCCTAGTATGTATCTTAAACTTGGTTAGATGTTCATTATTAAATAAATCTGTATGGAGTAATGATTTCTTATTAGCTAAAATTAATGAAGCTTTATATCTCCTTTATTCAGTCCAATTTTGAATTGTGACCCGACCTGTTTAGGTCGTGGAGCACGTTGAGCACAAGAAGTTTGTTCACAATCAAAAAGTCCTTCT
>ERZ1292632.1882-Hain-H43-01um-R2-1882-length-18959-cov-4_pt1 | contig 18959 bp, 19 predicted proteins | sample MGYA00564407_ERZ1292632 | MGnify/ENA primary metagenome ERZ1292632 (study PRJEB36523, sample SAMEA6512637) | groundwater metagenome | collected 2019-01-08 | study: AquaDiva: Metagenomics assemblies of 32 groundwater samples | reverse complement strand
GACGAAAAGACCCCAGGAGCTTTACTGTAGCTTCGTATTGGGGCTGTTTGATTAATGCGTAGTATAGGAGGGAGACTTTGAAGCAGGCTTTCGGGTACTGTGGAGTCGAAATATGAAATACCTCTCTTTATTCGGGCAGTTCCTAACCCGTACGGTCAAACCGTATGGAGACAGTGCGTGGCAGGCAGTTTTAGTGGGGCGCTACCCTCCTAAAGAGTAACGGAGGGGTCTATTAAGGTCGGCTAGGCGCGAATGGAAACCGTGCCGATAGTGTAATGGCACAAGCCGGCTTAACTGCAAGAGGTACATCTCGAGCAGGTGCGAAAGCAGAGCATAGTGATCCGACGATACGCATTAGAGGCGGTCGGAGCTCAACGGATAAAAGCTACTCTGGGGATAACAGGCTAGTTCCGCCCGAGCGTCCATAGCGACGGCGGAGTTCGGCACCTCGATGTCGGCTCACCTTATCCTGGGGCTGGAGAAGGTCCCAAGGGTTTGGCTGTTCGCCAATTAAAAAGGTACGTGAGCTGGGTTCAGACCGTCGTGAGACAGGTTGGTCTCCTATCTTCTGCAGGCGTTGATGTTTGAGGGGAGTTATTTCTAGTACGAGAGGACCGAAATGAACCGACCTCTGGTCTACGAGCTCTCGCGCCCGCGGGACCGCTCGGTAGCTATGTCGGGACGGGATAAGCGCTGAAAGCATCTAAGCGCGAAGCCCACCCCAAGATTAAATATCGTTATGAGGCTCGTGAGAGATGATCACGTTGATAGGCGCTAGGTATAAGGCCCGTAAGGGTTTAAGCCGAGGCGTACTAATTCGCCCATTCCTATTAGGAAATCTGAAAAGCACTTTTTTGATTGCTCAAAATATAATTTGAATCTTGTGTTTCGGTGGTTTGACGCGGTGGTCACACCTCTTACCATTCCGAACAGAGTCGTTAAGCACCGTAGTGGCGATGGTACTCCTCACGGGGGAGAGTAGCTAGCCGCCGGAACAGAGGATTCAAATTTTTTCTCTCATGTTATAATCTACGCTATGCTTGCGTGGAGTGTGAAGCGACAGCTTTCTTATTTCTTACTCGTCCTCGCTTTTTTTGCGGGTGTGGGTGGTGTGCTTTTTGTGCTTACGCGACCTGACCCCTCTTGCGCTGATGGCAAGCGCAATCAAGATGAAACCGGCATTGATTGCGGTGGTGCCTGCCGGGCGGTTTGCAAAAACGAGATTCTCCCACTTCGGGTTTTATGGAGTCGAGTCCATAAGGTCTCTGACGGTTTGTATGACTCGGTAACTTTGATCGAAAATCCCAACCTTAGCCTTGGTCTTAAAACCCTACCCTATACGCTCAAGTTTTACGACAAGAACAATATTATTATTGCTTCGCTTAAGGGGGTGACCTTTGCTAATCCGCAAGAAAGTTTTGTGGTTTTTGAAGTTTTGAATAAGGGTGATGTGAAAGCGCGAGTGCCGGTGCGGGCGTCTTTTGAGCTCGACCCCAATGATTTGGTTTGGGCGCGAGAGACGGTGGAGCGACCAGATCTCCGCTTCTCGAGTCAGGTTTTTACCAATGAGCCCACGCCTTCACTTAGAACCTCGGTCACCAATCGCTCGCTCCAAGATCTAGGAGAAATTGAGGTTAAGGCCGTGCTCTTCGACGAGTTTGAGAATACCATCGGCGCCAGCGCTACTAAGCTGGAGAGCTTGCCTCGTGGGGCTTCGGCTGACCTCGTTTTTACTTGGCCCACGCCCTTTCCCGCCGAACCCAAGCTCAAATTGCTTTATCCCCATTTTGACTTTTAGGTTCTAGGAGTGCATCTTTAGCTGATGGGATTATTTTGGCCTCATTGGCGGCGTTTCCTCGCGGTTGATTGGATTTTGGTCGGCGCGATTTTGCCTTTACTCGGGGCGGGTTTGCTAACCATGCACTCGTTTACCGCCGAGAGTCACTTCTTCTATCGTCAGCTAATTTGGTTTGGCGCGTCTTTTATCATTTTCTTGATTTTAGCCAGAATGGATAGTCGCTTTTTGCGGCGGAGCGGCGTGGTGATTACGGTTTTTGCCTGCATGCTTTTGCTTTTGAGTCTACTCTTTGTGGCGGCGCCGGTTACTAAGGGCGCACGGAGTTGGTTTGCGTTTGGGTCCATCGCCTTCCAACCGGCCGACTTTGCCAAACTCGCTCTGGTTTTGGTTTTGGCTAAATACTTTTCGCGGCGTCATGTGGAAATTCGCAACTTCCGCTATATTTTGGTGTCTGGACTTTATGCTCTTCTCCCCTTTGGTTTGATTTTTATCCAGCCCGATTTTGGCTCGGCGATTGTGATCTTTTTAATTTGGCTCGGCATGATTTTGGTTTCTGGGGTGTCGAAGAAGCATTTACTCTTGGTTTTGCTTTTGGGGGTAGCCGCTTTTGGCGTGAGCTGGTTCCGCTTATTTGATAATTATCAACGCGCGCGGATTGTGACCTTTCTCCATCCACTCGCCGATATTCGGGGCGCTGGTTATAACGCCTTCCAATCCACGGTGGCGGTGGGTTCTGGACAGTTGCTTGGCAAGGGGATTGGTTATGGCACGCAATCTCGGCTCCGCTTTCTCCCCGAGTACGAAACAGACTTTATTTTTGCCGCTTTTGCCGAGGAGTGGGGTTTGGTGGGCGTGGTGTTACTCCTCGCGCTTTTTAACCTCGTGTTTTGGCGGATTTTGCAAATTGCGATGATGGCCGAAACCAATTTCGAAACGCTTTTTGCGGTGGGCTTGGTAATTATTTTGGCCAGCCACTTCCTAATTAATGTCGGGATGAATATTGGCTTATTGCCGGTGACCGGTCTCACTTTGCCCTTCTTGAGTTATGGCGGTTCGCACTTGCTCGCCACCTTCACCGGCCTCGGACTCTTGATGGCCATGCGCCGTCACTCGCGCGCCTTCCATCGCGAAGACCTCACCAAAAACGAATTCTTCGGGATTTAGTTGATTACCAAGGCGTGTACATTGTCCAATTTTTGGACGCTTCTGAAGAAAAAATGGTTAATGTTGAGTTTAGTGGAAAGTGCTGCCCAAGATTATTGCCGGGGTCGAATTCCCCAACATTGCGCATTGTTTCTGGTGCGTTCAAAATATTTTCCACCGTTCCTAATAGTGCAACTTTATAGTCTGTGCCAGTCTGGTTAACTTTATACCAATAACCACGATAGTCCCTACTCCCCGAGGTACCCCCAAAGTAACCCACCAATGGCACAGACGGGTCTGATGGTCTAGTGGGTAAAATATTTGATAATATCGATAATTTTGAAAGATCTGAATGTGTTTGTTCTGAGGCGTCTCCGACAAACGAAAGGTTGCATTCCCAGCAACTTAAGCCATATACCGAGTAACCAGGAATTATTGTTGAGTCTACTACCGGATCATCCGGATATCGCCCAACTGCTGTTCGATACAACTCCAGCGCTGTTCTTAATTGCACCAAGTCTTGGACACGCTTACTGTCGCGGGATTTGGCTCGTGCTTGATTGAGCGAGCCGAGCACAATGCTTGAGAGCAAGCTAATGATGGCGATGACCACTAAGAGCTCGATGAGAGTAAAGGCGCGCCGGTGGCGCCAGCTATTTGTTTGCATAACAGTTAATTATCGTAAATTTCTAGTGTTTTGGCGAGCATGAGATGTGGAGAAAACTTGGTTTGGATTTTGGCCCGCAATTTTTGGCCAAATTGCGCGCTTTTGCTTGATTTGGTTTGCAATTCTAAGATGGCTTGGGCGAGAGCGGGGGGGTCTTTGGGATTAACCAAAATACCGTCAACCTCATGATCAATAATTTCCGGAATCCCGCCCACGCGCGTGGCAATTACCGGTAGCGCGGCGAGCCCCGCTTCGAGCAAAACATAGGGCAAACCCTCTTTAATTGAAGGTAAAACAAAGAGATCAAAGGCCTTCAGATACTGCGCGGCATTATCTTTGGCCCCTACCCATGTCAAGGACTCTCCTTGCCAGTTGGCTTTCCACGATTTTACCTGCGAATGGAGTTCTCCCTCGCCAATCAGCGCCCATGTCAAGGACTCTCCTTGCCAATTGGTGAGGGCGGTTTTTAGGTATTCTAGACCCTTGTTTTTGTGGAGTTCGGCGATGGTGCCGATAATAAATTTATCTGGGTCAAGACTAAGCCTTGCTCGGGCGATTTCTCGCGGCAGAAAATCGAGGTCTTTAATCCCGTTATAAATGAGGTGTAATTTGCGGCGGGCAAGGGGCCAAGATGCCACCTTTTGATATTCGCTCTCGGCGATAACGATAACTTGATGGCAAAGCGCGATGGTCAGCCAAGAGAAAAATTTGATCGCTAGTTTTTGCCAAGTCGGGCGCTCTTCGGCAAAAGGCCAACCATGCGCGGTGTAAATAATTTTAGGCACGCCAGCCAGTCTCGCTACCAAGGCGCCTAAACCACCCGCCTTGGGACTATTAAGATGAACAATGTTTGGTTTTTCGGCACGAATGATTTTCCAAAATTTTATTAAAACCAAAAATTCAGACCAAAGTTTGATATCGCGACCGAGGCGCGCCAGAGAAATTGTTTTGACTCCGACTGATTCTAGTTTAGTCTTTAATTCGCCGTCGCCACCGAGGACCACAACCACCTCCGGACCCATTTCTGTCGCCAAATCGTAAACATATTTCTGCGCGCCGCCCCAGTTTGATTTAGTAATGAAGTATAAGATTTTTGGCCTTTGCCCCGTAGACATAATAAGGATTTTATTGTATCCTATCAAAACGCTATGAATTTACAAGCCCGAAAGGAAATCTCGCTCCTCTTGTTTGGCGATCTAATTTTTTTCTTTATTTCTCTGTGGCTGACCTTATGGTTGCGTTATTTGGCTTGGCCAGACACTAATTTGGTGACTTCGCACTTGCGAGATTTTGTTTGGATTCTGCCGATTTGGCTTTTGGTCTTTTTTATCTCCGATCTCTATACCCGTTCGCGCGCCGGTCTCCGTCGGCGCTTGCCGCAAACGATTATTCGCGCCCAAGTGATCAATGGCCTCATTGCCACCGCCTTTTTCTATTTTATTCCTTATTTTTCGCTCTCGCCCAAAGTTAATTTATTTATTTATGTGGCGGTGGCTACCGTTTCGCTTTTGGTTTGGCGGTTATGGCTTTGGCCGCTCGTTTATCGCGGTCGGCGCGAGCGCCTCGTTTTTCTGGGCGAGGAGCCAGAGATGTTGGAACTGATGCCCGAGCTTGAGGCCAATCCGCATTACAATTTAGAAATAAAGCAGGCGAGCGGTTTACTAGAGGCGAAGAAGATGAAGCCCGCCGCCATTGTGGTTAATATTTATCATCCGCAGTTCCAAGCCTTGCTCGTTGATTTTTACCGACTCTTGTTTGCTGGAGTGAGCTTTTTGCCCTTGCATCGCTTGTATGAAGAAACTTTTGGCCGGATTCCGGTTTCGATTATTAATGAGCGCTGGTTTATGGAAAATATTTCTAATCGCCGGCGGATTACTTATGACCTCCTTAAGCGTTTAATGGATATTGGCGTGGCCTCGTTCTTGGTTTTGGTGACTTTGCCTTTTTATCCGTTGATTTGGCTCATGATCCAGCTTGATGATGGTGGACCACTTTTCTTTTTCGATGAGCGAATTGGTCGCGGTGGGCGAGTTATTCGTTTGGCGAAATTTCGGAGCATGACGATGCACCCCAAGCTTGAAGAGCGCGTGGTCACGCGCGTGGGCAAATGGCTTCGCAGTACGCGCCTCGACGAAATCCCGCAACTCATTGGCGTGATTCGGGGCGATCAATCGCTGGTGGGTCCGCGGCCCGAACGGCCAGATTATGTGGAGATTTACCGCGAACAAATTCCGTATTACGATGCGCGACACCTTATTTCCCCCGGCCTTTCTGGTTGGGCGCAAATTTATCATGAGTCTCACCCGCACTTCCGGCCCAAAGTGGAGGATACTAAAGATAAGTTGGCTTACGATCTTTATTATATTAAAAATCGCGGTATTTGGCTCGATCTCGAAATCGCGCTCAAAACGGTTCGTGCCTTACTCTCCCGAACTGGGATATAATTGAAGAATGACAAAGACTAAGGTGGTGGTTACGGGGGGCTCGGGGTTTATTGGTTCAAATTTGGTAGACGAGCTGGTTGCTCGGGGATACGAGGTGGAGAATATTGATTTGGTAATTGGTCGCGATATCAGGAAGTTGGATCAGATTAAGCCGCTTTTTGCTGGGGCGAAATATGTTTTTCATTTGGCGGCTTTGCCCCGCGTGCAATACTCGATTGAGCATCCGGTGGAGACTAATGAGACCAATGTGGTTGGGACCCTTAATGTTTTGCTCGCGGCCAAAGAGGCTGGGGTGGCGAAGGTGATTTATTCGGCTTCGAGCTCGGCTTATGGCGACCAAGAAATTATGCCGCTCGTTGAGACCCTGCTTGCTCAGCCCAAAAGCCCGTATGGTTTGCAAAAACATATTGGCGAAATGTATGCACGCGTATTCTCGGAAGTTTATAATTTACCCACCGTCTCACTCCGCTACTTCAATGTTTATGGCCCGCGGCAGAATCCCGACGGTGCTTATGCCTTGGTGATTGGTAAATTTATTAAACAGAAAAAAGAGGGTCAACCGCTCACGATCACGGGTGATGGCGAGCAAACGCGCGACTTCACTCATGTGCGCGATGTGGTGCGGGCCAATATTTTGGCGGCCGAGAACAGTAAGGTGGGCAAAGGAGAGGTGATTAATATTGGCGCTGGCCGTAACTTTTCGGTCAATAAAATTGCCGAATTGATTGGGGGTGAGAAAGAATATTTACCGGCCCGGCTCGAACCCAAACATACTTTGGCCGATAATCGCTTGGCGAAAGAATTGCTTGGTTGGGAACCGCAAGTGAAATTAGAAGACGGAATAAAAGAACTTTTGCACGATGCTGGGCTTTGATTATCTTGTTGCCGGTCTTTTCCTTATTTTTCTTATTTATCACCGTGCGCCGGTGCTCGCGTATTTGGTGCCAATTGGCGTCGCCATTATTAACTTGGCGCTCAAAGGATTATTTCACTTGCCGCGGCCTTCCGGCCTCACCTTCGACGCCTTTCCCTCCGGCCATGCCACCTTTTTTCTTACGCTCGCTTTCGTTGTCTATTTTTTAAATTATAAAAAAGTTTTAACTTTATTTTTCCTCGCCGCGCTCGCTATTGGCCTGGCTCGAGTCTACCTCGGCTTCCACTACTTTACCGACATCCTCGCCGGTTTCGCTTTGGCTTATCTGCTCTCGTTTGCATATCGGAAATACCTATAACTCACCCCTAACCCCTCTCTTACCTTAAGAGAGGGGGGATGCCACCCTCCTCTTAGAGTAAGAGGAGGGTCGGGGAGGAGTTAGAAAATAAAAAAAGACCGGAGCGGCGATGTTTTGTTGTCGCGACTCCGGATATTTCCCACTGGGGGTTTAATGAAAAAAGAAGTGTGACACCAACGGCATCAAGACGAAGAATATTGTCATAATCCAGTCTAAACGTTTCTGGTTATGTGTGCTCGCCGGCTCCCGTTGTAATACCAAATGTTTTGGACCCACATTGTCCTCACTTTCTGGACTTCAATCCAGTTTTGATTATCCAAAATAAGCCATTTATGTCAAGCAGTTGACTCTTGTCACTTTAACTATATAATCCGTGGCACTATGAGTAACAAAATCAATATCAAGCCCTTGGGAGACCGGGTGCTCGTCGAGCCAGCCGACGATAAAAATACTGGCACCAAGACCAAAAGTGGCATTATTATCCCCGACACCGTGGATCGCGAGCGGAGCGAGCAGGGCACCATTGTGGCGGTAGGTGATGGCAAGCGCAATGATGACGGTAAGCTCATCCTGCTCTCGGTGAAGAAGGGGCAGAAAGTTATTTTTTCCAAATACAGTAAGGATGAGGTGAAGATTGGCGACAAAGAATATTTTATCGTCGGTGAGTCCAATATTTTAGCGGTAATTGAATAAAGAACTATGAGTAAACAAATTATTTTTGGTGGTGAAGCGCGAGCGAAGTTGAAGGCGGGGATTGATCAGGCGGCCAATGCGGTGAAGATCACGATTGGTCCCAAGGGGCGCAATGTGGTGATTGATAAGGGTTATGGCGCGCCCACGATCACCAATGATGGCGTCACAATTGCGAAGGAAATTAGTTTGAAGGATAAAATCGAGAATCTCGGCGCCGAGATGATTAAAGATGTGGCCTCGAAGACTAATGATATCGCTGGTGACGGCACCACCACCGCGGTAGTGCTGACTCAAGCGATTATGGAGGAGGGCTTGAAGAAAACAGCGCTCGGGGTAAATGCGATGGGCGTGCGGCTCGGGATTGAGGCCGCGGCTGCGGAAGTGGTGAAGGCGCTTAAGGAGATGGCCAAGCCAGTGAAGAATAAACAAGAGACTAAGCAGGTGGCCACGATCTCGGCCGAGAGCGAAGAATTTGGCGAGATTATTGCCGATGCGATTGATAAAGTAGGTAAGGACGGCGTGGTGACGGTGGAGGAGTCGCAATCATTTACGGTCGAGAGCGAACTGGTTGAAGGAATGCAATTTGATAAAGGTTATGTGTCGCCCTATATGATTACGGACGCGGATCGGATGGAGGCGGAGTATAGTGATCCTTATGTTTTATTAACCGATAAGAAAATTTCTTCGATTAAAGATATTTTGCCGGTACTGGAGAAGTTGGCGCAGAGTGGCAAGAAGGAGTTGGTGATTATTGCTGATGAGGTGGATGGCGAAGCGATGGCGACCTTGGTAGTCAATAAACTCCGTGGCATCTTTAGCACGCTGGCCATTAAAGCGCCGGGTTTTGGTGACCGCAAGAAGGAGATGCTTGAAGACATTGCGATTCTTACTGGCGGTAAAGTAATTTCGGAAGAAGTGGGGCTGAAGCTCGACAATGTGGATCTCGCCATGCTTGGCCGGGCGCGGAAGATTGTGGCGACCAAAGAGGCGACCACTATTGTGGGCGGCAAAGGCAAGAAGGCAGATCTCGATAATCGCGTGGCGCAAATTAAGAAGCAAATTGAGCTGAGCGATTCTTCTTATGATAAAGAGAAGTTGCGCGAGCGCTTGGGCAAACTCTCGGGTGGCGTGGCGGTGATTAAAGTGGGCGCCGCCACCGAGAGTGAGATGAAGTATAAAAAATTAAAAATTGAAGATGCGGTGGAGGCCACCAAGGCGGCGATTGAAGAAGGGATTGTGATTGGCGGCGGCGCGGCCTTGGTGCGCGCTGGCGCTAAAGTGGGAAATAAGAAAATCGCCTCGCCCTCGGAAGACATTCGCGATGAATTTGATACGGGAGTAAAGATTTTACTCAAGGCGCTGGAGGCGCCACTCGCCCAAATTGCCAAGAATGCTGGTAAGGATGACGGGATGGTGATTGTCGACAAAGTGAAGCAGGGTAAAGGCAACATGGGTTACGATGCCAATGCTGATAAAATTGTGGACGATATGTTTACGGCGGGGATCATTGATCCGGTGAAGGTGACGCGCACGGGCTTAGAGCGCGCCGCTTCCGCCGCCGCGATTTTGCTGACCACTGAAGTGGCGATTGCCGATGAGCCGAAAGATCCGCCAGCTGGCGGACCGCCAATGCCGGGTGGAGGAATGGAATACTAAACTCAAAGAAAAAACCACCCGCGCGGGTGGTTTTTTGATTTTTGACTTGCTATCATTAACACCAATGTGGCCAAAGCAGAAATAAAACAATATATTGAGGCGGCGATTGCTCGTGGTTTGGGTCAACCAGAAATTGAGGCAAGTTTAAAAGCGGTTGGCTGGAGTCAGGATGATATTGCGGCCGCTTTTTCTGAACAAGAAATTACTAGCCTCCGGCGTGATTTTGATGCCATGAATGCTCGATTGAGCCGACTTGAAGGTAGGCCAGTTCTTGGTGGGTATCAGCCAGCGGTTTCCACTCCGGTAAATACTTCCTCGCTTCGACCAATCGCCAATCAGGTGATTAAACCAGAGTCCGTTGAGTCTAAGGTCACGGGGAAGTGGTTTGCTGTGATCGGCATTATTGCCTTACTCTTTGGAGTTGCCTTTTTCCTTAAGTATGCTTTTGAAAACAATTTGATTGGTGTAACGGGTCGGGTGATCATGGGTTTGGTGGCCGGCCCAGCTTTTGTTTTTTTAGGAAACTTTTTAAGTTCGAAGGAAAAATATCGCCAATACTCTTTCTTCATTACTGGTGGTGGTTTGGCTCTCCTCTACCTTACGGTTTATGCCGCTTTTTCCTTTTATCACTTAGTGTCTCAACCGATTGCCTTTCTGTTTATGGTTGTAATTACGGCCCTAGGAATAACCCTTTCGCTTTTGGAAAAGAGTGAAAATTTGGCGACTTTGTCTTTAGTCGGTGGTTTTTTAACTCCATTTTTACTTTCTACTGGCGTTGATAATCAGTTTGGCTTGTTTACTTACATTCTGATTCTTAATCTCGGTTTTTTGGCTGCCAGTTTTTTCCAGCGGTGGCATAAGGCCTACCTTGTTAATTTTGTTGGCACCTATCTGGTGTTTAGTCTGTGGTTTGAAAACTTTTATGAGAAGAGCAAACTGTTTCCGACCCTGTTTTTCTTATCTATCTTCTTCGCGATCTTTTTACTCGCCCCATTTCTTCGCAGTTTGTGGCGCCGCGCTGTTTCCTCTTCAACTGATTTTGCGCTCACGGCGATCAATGCGGCGGTTTATTTTGGTCTGAGTTATTGGCTACTCAAGCCAGATTACGAGCCTTACCTTGGATTCTTTTTTGCAGTCGGGGCCCTCGTTCATGTGTTTTTGGCGCAACTCATTTCTTACAGTCATCGTGAGGATCGCTACGGTATTTTGGCCTTGGGTGGTTTGGGCTTGGTTCTTTTGACCGCGGCTATTCCTATTCAATTAACTGGGCGGGGAATCACTTTTGCTTGGTTAATAGAAGCGGTGATGTTGTTGGGAGCGGGATTTTGGTTAAAGAATTATTATCTTCGAGCTTTTTCGGTAGCGGTGTTTACTTTGGCCACCCTGCGTTTATTAATCACCGAAACATACCACCGAACCACCGCTGGGTGGCAGCCACTGTTAAATGATCGGTTTTTCATTTATTTAGTTTTTTGTTTGGTAATGTTTATGGTGGCTTATTGGTATGCTCGTCGTCAGCTTGAATTAACGCCGCCAGAGAAAAAACTTTCGACCCTTTTTGGTTTAAGCGCCAATCTGCTTTTGGCTTTTACCTTAAGTATGGAAATTTCTATGTGGGCCCAGGAAAAATGGCGTCTTTTGCGAGAGGCAGCACAGACGCCCAATGTCTTTAAGCCCGCGTTCAGAGAGAGTGATACTTGGCGTTCGATTCAGAACGCGAGAAATTTATCCCTTTCCGTTTTGTGGGCAATTCATGCCGCCATCTTAATGGTCGTGGGAATTGTTTATCGTTTGCGCTATGCTCGGCTTTTGGCTCTCGGTGGTTTTGTGGTGGTAATTCTTAAAGTTTTTCTCGTTGATATTGGTCAGCTCAAAGATCTTTATCGGATTATTTCCTTCATCAGTTTGGGCGCTATTTTGCTCATCGTGTCCTTCTTGTTTTATCGTTATAAAGAGGAAGTTAAAAAGTTTTTGCTCGAAAATAATTAATGAAAAAGATTTTTGTGATCGCGGTATTTTTACTTAGTTTGGCCGGATCGGTTTTTGCCGATTTTAATCTCACAGACTGGCGCTATCAAAAGTTGGTAACCCTGCGCGAAACTCAACCCGGAGAGTTTGCCCGTTTCGTGCTCGACAAAGACAGTTTAGCTCACGCTCAAGGATCGCTCAACGACCTGCGCTTGGTCGGAGAGACGGGGGAAGTGCCGTATGTTTTGCGGGTCGCTAGCGGCCGCAATGAAGTGAAGAATTTGCCAGCGCGGGTTATCGATCAAGGTCATACATCCGATCGCTCGGTGTTGACGGTGGACCTCGGGCAATCGGGGTTACTTCACAATGAGATTATTCTTGATATTACTAGCCGGAACTTTCGCCGCCCGGTCCGACTCGAGGCGAGTGATGATAATCAGAGTTGGATTACAATTTTAGATCAAAACGACCCAATCCAACAGGTAAACCATGGGTATATTTATGATTACTCACTCGAGTTTCATGCCGCTGACACTACAGTATCGTATGTGCCCAGTAGTAAGCGTTACCTTCGACTTACTATTTTCAACAATGGACAAGTGCCGCTTGAGATTGCTCGAGTGCGGGCGACCAAGCGCGAGTTTGAGCAACCAATTCGCCTCAATTTCCGCCCCCTGCTTGTTAGTAAAACCAAAAATGAAGCCGAGCGGGCGAGTGTTTACACTTTTGATTTAGAGCAGACTGGAGTACCGGTCGACAGTTTCCGAGTATCGCTTGATGGTCGTAATTATCATCGGCGAGCGGCCCTTGAGGGGAGTAATGATTTAACTAATTGGCAAGTACTAAAGACCAATGACTATCTCTACGCTTATGAGACTAGGGAATTCTTTGGCTCTAAGCAGAGTATCGACTTTCCGGAAGCTCGCTTTCGCTATTATCGCCTCACGGTCTTTAATGGTGACGATCCAGAATTAGAAGTACAAGACACCGAGCAATCCCATAGTAAGTTTTCTGGTTTGGCTCGAGAAGTTTTTTTCCGCTACGAGGTGGGAGTAAATTACCAATTGTTCTATGGTAATTCTCAAGCTCGCGCGGCCGAATATGACCTCGTTAATTATTTGCCTACTCTCAATTTTCAAAACACAACCCAGTTTGCTTTAGGAACAGAAGTTGCGAACGCCAATTTTGTCCCTCCGCCTCCGGTATTGCCACCAGTCTCGGAGCGATACCCGGGATTACTAATTGTGATGCTGGTAATTGTCGTAGCGGGGATCGGTTTTGTAACTTTTCGTCTCATTCGACAAAACTTACCTCCAAATGATATGGTAAAGCCATGAAAAAGCTGTTAATTATTGTTGTCCTGATTGCGATCATCGCCGGTTTGTATTGGTGGATCAAGAAAAATGAACAAGTGATGCCGCCAATTGATAGTGGTAATGTTGGAGTTTGTACCCTCGATGCTAAGCAGTGTCCCGACGGTTCTTATGTTGGTCGGGTAGCACCGAGTTGCGAATTTGCGGCATGCCCGGTGGCCACTGGATCAGCCGCGTTGACTGAAGAAAAGATTAAGAACATGACCATTTTGGGTGACGGTCGGGCCGAACCTTTGAGGTTTGTTAATGGCAAAGCCCAAATTACATCGGTTCAGGGAAAAGATAATCAAACGATGCTGGTATCTGGTTACGCTGGCATCGAGAAGATTGCTCTTGCGGACACAAACAGTGATGGTATCAATGAAGCTGTTGTCGTAATCTCTGAGAATACTGGCGGCACCGGCGTGTTCAAAACCCTCTATGTTTTTTTAAATCGCGATGGTGAGCCGGCGTATCTGGCGTCTGGTCATTTGGGCGACAGGGTGGTGACTAATTCAATAACCGTGGAAAAAACCGGGATGATTAAGCTTGATATGACCGTCCATGGCGAGGGCAATCTCTTCCAAGGGATGTGTTGCCCGAATGTTCCGGCCACGAAACATTTTAGGATAATAGGTGGTAACTTGGTGGATGATTCTACTCAGCAGACTTATCGAAATGAAGAGTATGGGTTCGAGTTTAGTTACCCCAAATCATTATCTTTGGCGGCGGATTCTTCTTGGGAGATAACGGGCAGTCCGAACAATGATCAAGGATTAATAATGGCCATTAATAATATAAAAGTTTATCTAAAGACAAACAGCGGGATTTGTTCTTATAACGATAGTGATCAGATTGAAAGGTCAAATAGTTATGGAGTAGTTTTTAATTATTTTTATTCAGATTTTTACCGAGTCCAAGGCAATAATATTTGTTACACTTTTTCTTTTTCTTTTCCACCAGCCGCTTCTTTGTTTGGAGCTGAAGACAGACAAAAATTAACAGAGACAATTCTAGAGACCTTCCGTTTTATTAATTAATTTTTAATTATGACCATGGCCAAACTGCTGTTTATTGGTTGGTCTAAGGTGGTGGTTTTTTGATCGGGAAGTGGTATGCTTTTACTCATGAGAAGTAACAAGGGGTTTTTGTCCTTAGTTTTGTTGGTGGTTTTGGCCGTAGCCGCTATTGGTGGCGGTGGATATTACTTAATAGAAAAGAACAAAGTTGAACTGGTCGAAAGTAATTTGGTTCAGCCAGCGCCAACACCAGAGGCTACTGCCCCAAATCCCGAACCGCCCACTCCGGTCGAGACCGTGGTTGAGACGCCACCAACACCGGTTAAGCCGCTTGTTCCCGCGCCGGTTTCGGTAGCAAGCAAACCCGTGGACACCAGTGCTTGTGTTGATTTAGATGGCCAACAGAAGTATCGCTGTTTGAAGAAAGCCGCTATTGCGAGCGGTAGTGTGGCTCTCTGTGCCACCTTGCCCAATACACCCGAAGCACTGCGTGATAATTGTTATGTTGAAGTCGCTCCTGTTTTGAAAGATTATTCGATTTGCGAAAAAATTAGAGTGATTGGTGCTGATGATGCTAAAAATTATGCCAAACCGCACAATTATTATAATTGTCGGATGTTCACTTCTATTGCGCTTAATGATTTGCCGACCTGTCGGTTAATTGAGAATAAAGAGGGGTTGCAAAAACTAGAGCAGGAACAGAGGGGCTATGGTGTGGACGAACAATCAATTCAAGAAAGTTTAAATACCGAACGAGAATCCTATCGTTCTTTGTGCACTTTTGCTATTGCTCTGAAGACAAAAAATGTTAACACCTGTAGTTTTTTGCCAGAGATCGCTGATGATTTGTTTTCCAAGACTTCCTGTGTTTATGCTGTGAACCAGTGCATTGCTGATCCCAAAAGTTGCGAGAACCCCCTAAAGCCATGAAAAAGCTGTTAATTATTGTTGTCCTGATTGCGATTATCGCTGGTCTGTATTGGTGGATCAAGAAAAACGACACCGCCGCGGCTTGGCAAACTTATCGAAATGAGGAAAGGGGATTTGAGTTCGAGTACCCCGTCGGTCACGCCATCAGCTTAACCTCAAAGGGATTGAGCCTCTCTAATGTTCTAGAGCGCACCCCGGTTCGTGAGGGTTGTGGAGGTTTTCCCGAAGCTCCTGAGGAGTTTTCTGTGGGCATCGAGATCCAGTCTGATCTTCAGGGAGCAGACCAAAGTGATCGTTTTGTAACCAAAACTTTAAACGAGAAAACTCTTTATGTGGGCGAGATTACCTCCGGGATTTGTGGAGACGCGCAGGTGGTTTATTGGCGTGACCTCACCACTTCGCGAGTAGTCGCGTTTGGTTTTATGCCAGCTTTTGGCGAGGCACTGCCGCCGGAGTATGAAGAAATTATGCGATCTTTTAGATTTATTAATTAATTTTTAATCATGAATAATTTTTGGAATTTGGTTTTGGGGGCGGTCATTATTTTACTGTTGGTGAGTGGTCTTTTTGATTGGATTAATTGGAGTCTGAATATTCCTATCTTGCTGGTGGTGATTATTGTGTGGTTCGTCTCAATGTATAACGGCTTTGTGCAGCTCGCCAATCGCGCTAAGGAGGCGTGGGCGGATATTGAGGTCCAGCTCAAGCGCCGGTATGATTTGATCCCCAATTTAATTAATACTGTGAAGGGTTATGCCGCGCACGAGAGTGGCGCCTTCGAGAAGGTCACGCAAGCGCGGAGCGCGGCGATGCAAGCGGGTACGCCGGCGGCTCATGCGCAGGCGGAGAATATGCTTACCGGCGCGCTCAAATCGCTCTTTGCGGTTTCTGAAGCGTATCCAGATCTTAAGGCGAACACCAACTTTCTCGAACTCCAACGCGAGCTCTCGGATACCGAGAACAAGATTCAGGCCGCGCGCCGTTTCTACAATGGCAATGTGCGCGACCTTACCATCTCGCTCGAGTCCTTCCCGTCCAATATCGTTGGCAAAACCTTCGGCTTCCAACCGATGGAATACTTCGATCTCGAAGATAATTCCCCGGCGCAAAATCCGGTGGAGGTGAAGTTTTAGTGAGTAATGGCCACGCTTTATACGCAGGCGGCGAGTAATGTGCGCAAAACTTGGGGCTTGATGCTCGTCTTTTTTGTGTTGATTGCGGCGCTGGGTTGGTTTTTGAGTGTGTATTACGGTAGCACCGATATTTTGGTCATCGCCATTGTGTTTAGTTTATTTATGAATGTCGCGGGCTATTGGTTCTCCGACAAGGTGGCGCTTGCGATGTCGGGAGCCAAACCTGCGCCGGATGCCGAATTTCCCGATCTGCATAATATTGTGGAGAACTTAGCGATCACCGCCGGTTTGCCTAAGCCGCGGGTGTATATTATTAATGATGCCGCGCCCAATGCCTTTGCCACCGGGCGCAACAAGGATCATGCCGCCGTGGCGGTAACCACCGGCCTTCTCGCCGGGCTCAATCGTGCCGAGCTAGAAGGGGTTTTGGCGCACGAGCTCGCGCATATTGGTAATCGCGATATTTTGGTGGCGACGGTCGCCGTGATTCTCGCGGGCTTCGTGGCGATTCTCTCGGATATTTTCTTGCGTGGACACTTATTTGGCGGTCGCAACCGCAATAATAATAGTCGCGGCGGTGGAGCTTTGGCCATCATCGGCCTCGTGCTTATTGTGCTCGCGCCAATTTTTGCCACTTTGATCCGCCTCGCGATCTCACGGCGGCGGGAGTACTTGGCCGACGCTTCTGGCGCCCTCCTTACCCGCTATCCCGAGGGCCTTGCTTCCGCCCTCGAGAAAATTGGCGCTCATCCTGCGCCACTCGCTCGCGCCTCCGATGCCACGGCGCACCTCTTTATCTCTAACCCTTTCGGCGCTCGCGCCGCGCGCGGTCTTCACCACCTCTTTCTCACCCATCCACCGCTAGTCGAACGCATTAAGCTTTTGCGCGAAATGCGTTAAACTTAAGACTTATGCGCGCTGTTGATTGGTTGCTCGACAAGAGTTTGCTCAAACTTTTTCCGTCAGCGATTACGCCAAATTTAATTACGACCGGCCGGTTTCTCTTGGTGCCGATCGTTTTTGGCCTTTTGATTGTGGGGCGATATGATTGGGGTTTGATTTTGTTTACTCTGGCCGCCTTCTCTGATGTGCTTGATGGCGCGCTGGCCCGCACGCGGGGCGCCGTGAGCGATTGGGGCAAACTCTTCGACCCTTTGGCCGATAAATTACTCATTGGTTCGGCCGCGTTGGTCTTAATTACGCGATTAGTAAATTGGTGGTTGGCTGGCGCTTTGGTGGTGATTGAACTCCTCCTTATTTTTACCGCCTATTTTAAGTTGCAAAAGCGCGGCGTAACCGCGCAGGCTAATTGGTCGGGCAAGATCAAAATGTTTTGCCAATCAATTGGTCTAATTACTCTTTTGCTCTATTTGCTCACCCCTTTTGCTTGGCTACTGCTTTTGGCTAAAATCATTCTTTACTTCGCCCTCGGCTTCGGTATTATTAGTCTCGTCGTTTACCGATCGATTTAGGAGGGTTCGCATAGTGGTCTAGTGCGCACGCTTGGAAAGCGTGTGTGGGGCAACCCACCGAGAGTTCGAATCTCTCACCCTCCGCCTTCGCCTCGCAGTAGCTCGGCTTCTGTGGGACGTATTGTTTTTATGGTTTTAAACAGTTTTTCTATTTCATCAACAACAAACCCGTTATTGCAACAATACTTCCCACGATCTTTCTTGGTAAGTCTTCACGCTCATTTAAAAACAAGGCACCGGCAATAAACATCAAAATTACTTTGAAAGTTGTTATCGCGGAGACAAAACTTAAATTACCAACGATATAAACCAAAGTAATCCAAGATAAATTTTGAAAAAACCTAAGTGTTCCGGTAAACACAACATCTTTTTTGGAATAAGGATGATTACTGCCAGCAAACCATGTGAAAAGCCCCAAACACAAACAGGTAGCCCACCAGGAAAGTAGCGTGCCTGTAGTAAAGCCGGTGGTTTTCTGAAGAGATCTCTCAGCAACCAGAAGCACCCCCAGAAAAACGCCCGACAGTAACATCATTAAAAAGTATTTATCGAAAGTGAATTTCCCCGTCCGATGTTTCTTGGAAACAACAAGCATTCCTATTAATAACAGGGTTGTGCCCGCAAGTTGTAACAAAGTTAGTCTTTCGTTTAAAAAAATAGTGGCAAGCAAAATGGTGATTGGCGTGTAGATATTACTCACCACGCTAGTTACGCCAGCTTCAACATATTTTTGGGCAGTATGGAGAAAGACATAAGAAATTGAGCCACAAATCCCACAAACAAAAGAAAGAAGGGTGAGTTGGAGGGTGTTTCCTTTAACAGAAAATGGTTGATAGAAAAGTAGGGTCAATCCCAATACCGCAATAACTAAAGTGATATGAAAAGCAAAGGCTGTTTGGCCAACATTGTCGATGTTTTTACTCTTCGCTAACCAACGCCGCTGAAGAGGGGCAGCACTCGCGGCGATAAAGTAAAAAATGTAGGCTAGGACTTGTGGCATCTTGGTAAATTTTCCAGATCAGTTTACCATAACCCCCATGACTCAACTCGAAGCGCTGAATATTCTTAAAACGGGGGCGAATGTTTTTTTGACCGGCGAGCCGGGGAGTGGGAAGACTTATACGATAAATTTGTATCTCAATTATTTGCGCGAGCGCGGAGTGACGGTGGCCGTGACGGCCTCCACTGGTATTGCGGCCACCCACCTTAATGGCATGACGATTCACTCGTGGAGTGGGCTTGGCGTGCGGCAAGAATTAACCGATTATGATCTCGATAAACTGACGCAAGATGAGCGGCTGGTGAAGCGCCTGCGCCAAGCGCGCGTTTTGGTGATTGATGAAGTCTCGATGCTCGCGGCGAAGACGCTCGACTTGGTGGATCGCTTGTGCAAAGAATTGCGCGGATCACTTGAGCCCTTTGGCGGCTTGCAAGTAATTGTGGTCGGCGACT
>ERZ1292632.1880-Hain-H43-01um-R2-1880-length-18975-cov-10_pt1 | contig 18975 bp, 34 predicted proteins | sample MGYA00564407_ERZ1292632 | MGnify/ENA primary metagenome ERZ1292632 (study PRJEB36523, sample SAMEA6512637) | groundwater metagenome | collected 2019-01-08 | study: AquaDiva: Metagenomics assemblies of 32 groundwater samples | reverse complement strand
TCGCTTCGATCATGCGTCCGGAGGATATAATTTTATTACAATGTATACAAACATCATTACCAGGACTGTTAAACACAATGTCGATCCTGTCATGTTTTCCATGGATTTTATCTCCTTTACAAATTTTTGTCTTTGGCTTCCACGCCCCCGGAGGAGCCGGTTCCATCTTCGTAATCGGCTCCTCCCACGGCCGAAGCCCTTTCGGTAATCGAACTTCCAACTCCGCAATCTGCTCCGCTAACCTTTCTCGAATCACGGTAACTTTCGTTCGATCTATTTTCAACCCCTTTGCGGTAATATCCCTACACACATACGCTGCCGGAACGCTTACGAATTCGTACACTCTCTCTAATCCGTACCGTCTCAACGCCCCAACCAGCGGCCCCGACTGTTGATACGACGCATCCGTATCCCGCGCATTATACAACCGAAACGCCTCATCCGTATTGCAGCAGCCCCCGTACCCCCCAAACATAGTCGGAATCGCATCGGGATCGTTCCAAGTTTTCCACTGCGCCCCTCCGCTAACCGCGTCTCCTGTTTCGTTTTCTTCTTTTTCGCCTTTCCCCTTCCAAAACACCTTTCCCGTCCATACCGATGCGACAAACCCTAAATCGTGCGCCATGTCGGGTTGTACGAGATGTTGAATCAGCATCGTATCGATCGGCTTCGCGTGGACTTTCCACCCAAGGCGTTCGAAATATCGACTATCCGCTCCAATAATATTATGCCCAACCAACTCCTCCGCGCACTCGAAGATTCTTCGAAGTTCTTCGATAAACGGTTCGCAGAACGGAACTACCATCGCCCGATAGTATTTATCGCTCAGTCCGCATAACGAAATCTCCCCGGTTGCCATATCCCATTCGAAGTCAAACGCGAATTTTGTCGCAACAAACCCTTTCACGTCCGGTAAGGACGGGAATAAATTATATTCCTCCGGTGGAATAACTACCCTTCGCCGTAGATCCCCTACCGCTACGCTAAACAAATCTGGATCTCGCATCAGGTACGCTGGGTGCAGAGTCGGTAAAACCTTCGGCTCCAATTCTCCTCTCAACGCCAACGGGCTTCCCCGCCACAATAGAATTCCTTTTCGAGTCGTTAACGCCTGTAGGGCCACGTCGCCCAACGCGACAATCCGAGACCAGTTTTGTCGTTTAATTACCGGTTGGAGGTGATGTTCGATACAATATCTTACCCCCTCCCGACCTGCTTCTCGGGAAGAAGTTTTTGTTGGCAGTTCGCCCAGGGCTTGCTGGTATTCTTCGAATTTCTTCGCCTTCCGAAGTTTCTCCGTTTCCTCCCACCAAAACTTCTTCACCGCCGCGGGCCATTTAGGGTCTGTCGGGAAAACATTCCCCGGTGGTCTGCACCCGATAACGTTCATGAGATTGATCGCCACCCGCGGTATTCGGGCTGACCGCAACATCGAATTCAGCCAACTCCCCGCGCCTCCAACAAAGGGCTGGCTGGCTTTTACCTCTTCCTCCCCCGCGGCTTCGCCGACCCAAAGTTCATTGCCAGTACCAAGACATAGTGGGACGTACCCGACAGTAACATGTCTGATTGGGCAATTTGCGCAAAAGTCTGGACGTTGCAATATTATTTCCTTTTCGAACTACCGGACGGTGTTGCCGTCTACCGAGACTACCTTTTGTCTCCCGACCGTTACATTCCAGGTCTTTCACTCAAATGGCTGATGTGCCATCTAGTTAAACGGTCCCGGTCGTTTGTTAGGCGTACGCTAAATCGCCGGCGTCATCACCTTCCAATCCACGTCGTTATCCGTGACGTTCGGATCGTTCCGGTTTGGAATTTCCGTGACCCCGAGTTTAATCAGCGGTTGTTCGATAGTCAGTTTTTCCAACCACGTATCCAAACTCGTTCCAGGCTCCTGATAAACTCCAGTCTTGTCCATCAAGTTTCTCATTGCCCGTAGCGCGAATGCGTTGAAAAACAACGGCTGGGCAAAGACCCTTCGCCCAGTATAGTTCGGGTCGCCTACCACTCCGAACGAGAACTTAACGAACTGTACCGGATCGCCGATATTGTATCGCTTACTGTTCTTCTTCGCGGTCGTATCGACAATCACTCCTGACAATACCTGCAAGGTATAAACCTTTGCAGGTATCGCCTTAAACGTTGGATCGACTTCATTGAGGTCCGTGTATCGGAAATCCTCAACAGTCGTTACTTCCTGCACTGCTTCTGTACTCATAGTGTTTATTTCTTTTCTCCATTATGCCATCGCAACCTTTGCGATTCTCGGCACAAATCCTTCCTCCCAAATCTTAACCATATCAAGCGTTCCCTCATCGGGAAAACACTTTGTACGGTCCCCAAGAATGACTACTCCATCACCCTCGGTAACAAGATAGCGCTCTTTCACTTGACGAATCCTTTCCTCCTCTTTGATAACCTTTACCTTCACTTGAATCGTCCCGACAGTTTGAAACACCGCCGTAGCCGTGTCCGCCATTTGCCCTGGCAGATCCGGACAGACTCTAATGATCGTGTTTCCTCCTTTATCGTACTTCGTTTTCGACAATGCCGTTACGATTAAATGTTTTCGAATATTCAAATTCGGATGCACTGTTAACGCGACAAGTTGATTCAATATCTTCCTCGCGTCCTCACCCATTGTGTGATAATCGCTTATCTCCGGCACTCCCGCGGCCCGCCGAGGCTCGCCAACTCTTGCGGGAAAATTCAACGCATACGGTTGGATCAAACTCCTTGCAACTTCGCTAAAGCTATCTACCGCAACACCTCCATACGTCGTATCTGATCCCAATGCCGCGATCACGCTTAACAATTCGTCCCGGTTTGTGGGCTGCACGAAATCCACCCCAAACTCCTGGATACTCATCGTTCCGCCGCCATCGGCGGTTTCGCATGCGATAATCAACGTTGGTTTTCCGAAGAACTTCTTTGTCATCGTATCCAATGTCGCGCACAGGGTTGTTTTTCCTATCTTTGGACTCGCGTACACCAGCAGACAAATTTTCGTTTTCGGTGTAATCAACACCGCGGTGTTTCGAATCGGCAACGACCCGATTCGGGTGCCGTCGGTTTTGATAATCATTATTTGCCCTCCATTATCACTTCGATTTCCTCAAGAGTTTCCTTACAATCCAACCGATCCGTCGCATAACAGGCGTATCCCGCTTGTTGGACAAGCTCGACAACATTTTCCAGCCCCCCCGAATCTTGGACTTCAACGAACAACAATCCAATCATGCTATCAACTCTCCTCAAATTGCCGTGCAAGTAGTTTCGCTTTCCACCATTCCGGCAGCCCCCTTACCGCTCCTCGGGCAATCGCCTTCCATGCCCAGGCGAATAAGGCGTCCTTAATCCCACTTACCTCTTCCCTTAACAAATCCGCGATCACCTCTTTCATCAGCGGCCCGATATCCTGTGGCATATCCTGCAATGTCTCTATCTCTCGTAGATGCTGGGCCGCCTTTTCCCACCTCGCCTCCGTTCGATATCGTTCGATTAGCCTTCCGATTATGTCTTTGTTGCTTGGATTTCCCTTTTTCCATTCCCTTCGATGGACTTCTTTGAATTCTTCGCTTACAAACTTCCCCAATAATGCCTTTCCATCCACCCCCAACAGCCCGTACCCAATCGGTTTAATCACTACTCCCTCGATCTTCGGCCCGCCAAGAATACTCTCGCGTGAAAGAAGCTCAACCAGGATCTCTTTCGTAACTATTCCTTCGAATAACCTTGGTGCGACCTCGAATCCAATTCGTTCCGCCTCTGCGGCCTTTGCTTCGTAAGGAAGATAATCCTCTAGTCCAATATTGATATCGAACAGAATAATATTCCCCTTCGGGATTCGATTATACGTCAGCGCAGTATGATGCGGTTTTTGTAAGTACTCTCCCCGATAAGTCCATCCCGTTATTAACCCGTCCGCTCGCTCTCGAATTGCCTCGATTCCTCTCGCGAACATCGCGTCCGGAGCATCGATCAAAATCTCCGACCCTCGCGACCGCGCTTGAAGCTCTCCGGTTTCGTCGATCCCAAACGATATCTGCGAACCGTCAATTTTTTCTTCAACAACTACTGGGTGTTTTAATAAATCAACAAGCGCCTTGTGCCCGAGGGCGAGGATATGTGGATAACTATTCATATTCCTCTTCGAACGGGATTATCCAGCTTCCTCTTTTTCTTTCGTTTTTCTCTAACGACGGACGTGATTTCTCTAACGTCTTCAAACGCAACTCATGATTTAGAATTCTCGCCATCGCCTCTTGCGCAAAGGAAAGTACCCTAGTATTTATCAGCTCTTGTAGTTTCAGCAATTTCTCCAACCTCGCGATCTTCGCGTCTTGAGCGTTAACCTGATCTTGCAATGTCGCGACAATCGTAGCAAGCGTTGGCGCATTTGCTGTCACCTGACTTTGTGCTACAACTCCTATAATCAATGCCCCGCAAATCAATTGGACCGCCACCAGAACCGCCGCTATGATAATTTCCGCTCGTGTCATTAAACTACCTCCTTAAACACCTTTCTCGTTAATGGTGTCTTTTGAAGCTTCTTCCTTACCAACTCCTTTGCCCGTCTCCAGTATGTTTTCTTGAATTCCTTTTCGCCTTCCTCCCGTAACCACCGGATACCAATATTCGCTCCGAAGTTTTCCTGTAAATACAACAGTTCCGCTTGAAGGCTTACCGCTAGGTGTCTTTCCAATATTACCTTTTCTTGCAGCCAACAGAACGCGCATCGGTTCCCTGCTGGTGTTGGTTCCCATGAAGTTGTCCGGCAAACCGAACACGGATTAGATAGTGGGTCGGGGTTTTCTGGACCTAATCCAGCCCAGTATGCTTCTTCTCCCGTCATGTTTTTTCTTTTCAGTGGCTCCTGCTGCTCCTCTTAAATCAATTGACGGCCGAATCAATCCAGATCCGGTTTCTCTTGCTAGAGCGAACGATTTGTACTCCACGATAACCGTCGACGCCTATCGTAGTGTTCCGGGTTTTAGCGTTCCCGGTCCTTTGTCGTTCCTATAACCGTCAAACTTTTTGCTGCCGGGCGGCAGCAAATTTGATAGACCTCTCAACGGATACCCCGGCTCTCGGCTTGACACCGAGGCTGGCTATTGCCAACCGAGGCCCCCAACCACTGCCCCGATTATACCACCTCCCCCTCTTTGCTGTCAACAACTTCCAGCGGTTTCTGCTCGGGCGGTGGGCCAGCGAGCAGCCCAATCGGCTCTACTCCGGTTATCACCCGAGCGGCTTCCACAATTGCATAGAACGCGTTCAGTTCCGAATCGATATCGAAAGAATCGTACGTTTCAATCCCGTCGTCCGCGTACTGAACCGTTTCTCCCGGTAGCGGTATTCGAGCAACGTTCTCTAACAATCGAATCGCTGCCGCTACCTTCAACTCCATTTCTTCGTCCATTCAATTCCTCCTTAATCTCCTTCCAGCTCCAAGGTCTAAATTCGTGCGTATCCACTCCCACATCCAACAACCCCTCCTTCCTCGGCCCCTTCCCATGCGAGTGTCCATGCAAATGCCATCCTCCCATCGCGGCCCTCGGCCACACTGTTGAAGGATAATGACATAACAAGACCTCTCTTCCCTCAACTTCAATCCCTATACTATAACCTACCCACTGAAAAACCCTTCGGATCTCGCCTATCCGCGATCGGTCGTGGTTTCCCTCCAATAACCTTACATCTTCGCACTCGATCGCTCTTCGGTATTGCCCAACATTCTGTTTCCACCCCAACGCAAAATCCCCGAGAAACCAAAGAGTGTCGGACCTTCGAACGACTTCGTTCAAATTTCTCAGTATCGTCTCGTCCATTTCCTTCGCCGACGCGAATGGGCGATGGCAGTATTTAATTATATTCTCGTGCCCGAGGTGAAAGTCGGCGGTGAACCAAAGGGCCACACAGCCTCCTACTCGTCCAAATACCCTTCCTTCCCCCGAAACTCCCCGTACGTCTTCATCGGCCATACTCGTTTAATCAACTTAACCCGCTTGAACGCCACTGTTCCTGGGGGCCAGCAGGACACTGCTTCAAGCTCCTTAAGCAATGTTCTTCCCCATAATTCTTTCGCTGCTGTTATCTTATGTGGTGCTATTATTCTATATTTCGGCAACGTAACCGGCTCCGCGACATCGACTTCCCAAACTTCTTCGTTTAGTGTAAGGGTGCCCTGAACGGCAAGGTTCAAACTATCAAACACCAACAATCCCCCGATTGGAGCCTCAACCCAAAAATTCCCATACGTTACTTGCAGCTCCCCCGTCGCCATCCAGCTTACGCGTTTTTCTCCATACGAAACATACACGATCTTGTAGTACTTTTTTTCCATTATACCTCCTTTAATCCTATGTACTTCATCGCATTCGTCTTCACCATTCTCGAATCCTCTCCCGTCGCTAACTCATACGTGTGATTATTAAAATACGCGCACGGCCCAAAAATCGTATCCACGCACGCAGTTCGATTAGGAACCGCCGTCATTCCATTTCCTTTCAAGTATTCCATTGTACACGCGACCTGGCGAATCTCCTCCAATGCTCTTGCTAATCTCTCGTTCGTCCTCGTCACTACAATCCGATAAAACGTCGTCACCCGTTCCGATTTTGCTTCGTACGCCTTTAATTCCTGCACATTCCCGCACCAGGGACACCCGGATTTCCCTCCCCTTACCGCTGCCCACGCCGACATTTCTACCGTTTTCTCGCACCCTTTACATTTCCTTTTTGGCACGTACGTTCTTGGCTTCTCAATCACCTGAACAATCACCCCCTGTACTGGCCCGCGTACGTTTTCTCCCAACGCTAGCAGCTGAAAATCCGCCTGCATCCCGCTTTCCCACCCCATCATCCAGTTTGGCCTCGAAATTCCGGCGTCTTTTGTTTTATACTCGTGTATCCACCACCCTGGCGAGAGCGTTAATTTCTCTCCGTTTAATCCTCCTTCTACCTCCGTCAACTCCGGGACATAGAAATACCTGTCGATCTTCGCCAACCCCATCCACCCCGTTACATCGATCGAAAACGTCAACGGCTCCTCTTCTCGCCGAAAATCCCACTCCTCCGATGGATACCGTTGCGTATACGCATACACTAACCCCTGTGCCGTTTCCAAACACTCCGGAGTCGGAGTTGCTTCTTCAATCGCTGCCGATGAAATTCGCGGCTCCCGATTCCTCCCCCATCCTTCCAACCCTGAGTGAACAAGTTTCCCCAACGTTTGCGTATCGTCCCGTTGCCGAGCTTCCCTTCGCGGTTCGACTTGATTTACAAATCGCTCGTACCACTTCCACGGGCAATCCATGAATGACGCGTATTGGGTAAAGTCGATAAAGTTCATTTGTCCTCCGGTTAGCGTTATTGTACAATGAGATCAATCACTTCATTTATTCTCTTCGTTGCCGCCCATAGCCGTTCTAGTGTCTTTTTCGCTATACCCTCCTCCCAATAATAGTCGGATTCCGCTATTTCAAGCATCCTTATCGCGCCCCAAAGCGCAGCAGAAATTTTTATTCGTGTTTCGTTATTCATTTGTCCTCCCTTCCTACTGTTTGAACTAACTCCTCTGCTGCGTTTAGTTTCGCGATTGCGAAGTGTATATACATCAAAACCGACTCCCGCGCCCACTTCGGGTTCGAATTCATATCTTCCGCAAACTCAACCATTATCCTCGCCTGTTGGAGAGCATACGAAATCTCCTCTCGTAGTTGTTTATTCATCTTTGTTCTTTGCCTCTAATGCCATATGGATTAGCATCATTTTATCTTCCAATTGCATTGCTGTATATTTAAGAAGATACGTATACTTCATTGCTCCATACAAATTACTACACTCTAAACAAGCAAAAAGTCGACGAAACAGCCGTTCGACCTCGTGAGTACCTTCTATCAACGAATCCTTCTCGGCTTTTGTCATTCATCTTCTCTCCACAAACCCTGATTCCTCTTTCGGCAACTCCCCCCATCCCTGATCCATCGCCAACTCCTCCAAACACCTCGCGACAGGCGTTATTCCCAAGTACTTAAACACCCCTTCCTCCGTCTCCACATACGCCTCACACCCCTTCGCAACTTGTTCGTCAATCCACGCAAATCTCACCCCCACCACGTCCGCTGCCGGTAAATTCGCTCTCCACACGAACACTGGCGGCTCCGATGGCGCCCTTCTCGCCGCCGCCGCCGCCGCTCTCTCGAATAACATTGTTCCTTTACAATTCCTGCATAACACCTTCCACTTTCCACTTCCCGCTTGCGCCAATATCGCCAGATAATGCCCTTGCCTGCTCTTTGTTCTTCGTGTTTCCTCGTCACTCCCATTCACCCGACATATCTCCAATACCCTCAAATCCCTCTCCCACCCGCACTCCGAGCACTTCCCTCCGAGTTTCAACAACACTATCCCCCGTAGGGTCAACGCCTCCAAATTATCAGGAAGTTCGATGTTCATTTTTTATTCCCTCCTACCCGTACCCAGGCCCAGAGCCAGAATGTTCGTACTAGTACTATCAGTACCGGCACCCCTATCACTTCCGCTCCTCCACAATGTACACAAAGTATCATTTCACATCCTTACGCACCAACGTTTCTTCCTGGCGAGTCGGCAGCGCATCCCACCACCCACAAACCTTACACCATTCCGTATAGTCGATTATGTCTTTTCCGCCCCCGGTCCATGTTGGCTCCCCACACCATGGGCAGGCTTTTTTAGTTAACACCGAATTAGATAATTTCATATGTACACATCCCTTCTGCCTAATTCGGTGGATTTCTCACTGAATCTCCCCAAACATCCACCGAGCACCCACCGAATCCCTCCGAATCCCTCCGAATGGCAAAGTCAGCCGCCGCCCAGCCCATCGCCAACTAGCCCCTTAACTTCCAATCGCAAACACGCGATTCGATCAGGTGCCGTCATTTTATCTGCTTCAGCCTGGGTTGGGTACCCATACGCAGTTCCCGTCGAGTAAACGTTCAAGAACATCTCGAACTGAAACCGTTTGGGACCGTTAACCAAATCGTGTCCAGTGTCTCCCTTGGATACGAATTGACCATCTTCTCGCCATACACCACATACCCAACCGTCATTGCGCTCACAACTCAAATACGCCCCATGTATTGGGTAAGGCTCTTCTCCATCCACTGCATAAATCCTTGCCAATTGACCATCTCTCGTTTGGCACGGTTTCGTTGCGTCGAACTTCTTTTTCTCCATTCTTCCTTCCTTCTTTGCTTTTTATCGAGCGAGGCGCTGTGTCTTCCGGTCTACGCGTGAGACCTTATGTTTCCTGCGCTTTCCCTGGTTGTGGGCTTTCGATTTGTTCCCATTGTCGAAACCTCATACTCGCTCGAATTTTATTGGAGAGAACCTCCCTCCCATTCCGTGAAGTCTGTGCACAATACTCCTCACGATAAATCGTGAAAATTCTCTCCAAACTCTTTCCCCTACGTTGCCGTCCCAATTACTCTCGCAATTGTTTCCACCTCCTCCAGCCGTTTCTTCCTAAAATCCAACCCTTCCTTCCCTACCCCTACCCATATCTCCTCTCCCTCTCGGATTTGTCCTGACGCAATCAAATTCGCAATCGGTTGTATAATTCTTTCCTCCAACACCCTTTTCAGCGGCCGCGCCCCAAATTTCAAATCCGTCCCTTCTTTTAGCAAAAATTCCCTCGCCTCATCTGTAACGTCTAATTTTATTCCTACTCGCGCTTTTTGTATTCTTACTTGCACGGTCTCCAACTCGATATCCAAAATCTCCCTTAATTCCTCTTCCCCCAACGCATTAAACACCACTACCCGGTCAATCCGGTTCAAAAACTCCGGAGTGAATTTTCGTTTCGCAGCCTCAATTGCACACTTCGCCGTTTTCTTCGTCTCAACTTCCTCCTGTACTTGTCCAAACCCCCATCCTGGCCGAAACATTTCCATTATCTCCCTCCCCCCCAGGTTGCCGGTCATGAAGATCATCGCCCGCGAGAAGTCCACCCGGCGGTTGTCGCCGAGCGTGAGGGTCGCCTTGTCCAGAATGCCAAGCAGCAGGTTCCACAACGCATCACTCGCCTTCTCAATCTCGTCGAAGAGTACGAAACTAATCTTTATTTGTTCTGTGTGATACTTATTCAAATTCTCTTGCGACAAAAATGGATGCGTCTCGCGGTGCCCCAGGTAACCGGGCGGCGAACCAACCAACTTGGCGATCTCGTGGCTGTGCTGGAACTCGGCGCAGTCGATCTTAATTACCGCATTCGCATCTCCTACTACCGCTTCTGCCGTCGCCTCGACGATTCTCGTCTTCCCGCACCCTGTCGGCCCGAGAAACAACAGAGTCGCAATCGGTTTCTTGAGTCCCGTTAGCCCCGCGACTACAGTTTGATAACATCCTACAATCGTCTCAATCCCCTCATCTTGTCCAATAATGCAATTTCGAAGATACCCGTCTAATCGAACAGCGACTTCGCCGAGAATCTTCGGGTCAAGAATTTCCATTGCCTACTCCCTATACGATTTCATCGCCTCATCGCACGTCATTTCCTTCATACTTTGCCCTCCACACCTCTACACTTCTCAAATGGCGCCCACTTGACAATCTTTACCTCCGTACCCATCTGCCGCGCCGCCGATTTCACGTTCCCCGGCGTCAACCTCGGCGAATAATACACTCTCCCCTCACACCTCTTACACTTCGCGATCTCGCCCTGCCAACGATGTCTCACATATGGCCAGTCCGAATCCAAGTAGTGCAACAAGTAATGCAATTTCTCCACCGCACTCGCATCTCCAGCGACCTCTACTTTTACATGCGCCGTCCCCCGTAAATCTCTCCCAAAACTTCCTATGCTCATACCGGCCTCCCATAAAACTCATCTAACACCTCCTGCGGCGAACTTTCCCGCTCCCGGTCCTCTCCTTCCTCTCCTACCGCCGGTAAATGTTTTGCCATACTGTCCAAACTCCTCGCTTGCTGCGCAAGCATTTCCGCTAATGTCGTTAATACCTCCAGCTTATCCTTTAACCCTCCTCCTTCCTCCAACTCCACCTTCAATTTTTCCAACATCCTCGTCGCAAACTCCCGCAATTGCTGATTTAATCGTACCGTCTCCTTCACCTCCCTTTGCAACATACTCCTCGGCGTTTCTACCGACCCAACCGGCCTTCCTCTAGACATAAATTATCTTCTCTCTCGGGTTATTCACATGCCCCATCGCTACTCCTAAACACCCTGGGCATATCACTTCCCGTTTTGGGTCTGTTAACTTTGCCGAACACCGAAAGCACTTTCCCTTTTCTCCTTCCCCCACAGATACGCTAGTTGTACTACTCGCCGTGACCCCGTATACTTGCTCATCCGAGTTCTCCCAATCAGTCCAAGGCAGCCCGTTTTCTACTATTCCCACCCCAGCCGCCGCCGCCCTCGCGTGAACCACTCTCGGCGAAACAAACCCTAGTGGCCCAACGTCTTCTATCTCCCGTCTCTCCCATTTACCGACTGTTACCCGATATTCTCTCCCTTTCGTAAGTGTATACTTCTCCCTAACCTCCGCCCTACTTAATCCTACCGCCCTCCAAATCGGTAGCTCATCCGAACACCAAACCAACTCGCCTCCCGCTAATCTTACTACCGTTAACGCATTCGATCCAACCATCCCAAACCGTAACTCCTTTCCCTCAAACCACATTATCACCCCCCATAATTCTACCTCCTCTCGCGGCCGCTCTTCCGCAATGTGCGCAAAAACATGCATCGAATCCACCGCGAAATTCCGTTGATACTTTGTGTTTAATTCTCCATGGTTCCCTACCATCCCATTATGCACTCCAACAATCGGAACCCCCCCACGCCAGAACGTAAACGGATGCTGATTCTCGATTGTTACGTCTCCCAACGTGCTCAACCGCGTGTGATATAACAAATTTTCCCATTTCGGTATCTCGAAACTGTCCGTGATCCCCCCAAGTTTTCTTACTACCCGATCCGTACCCCCTCCCGCAACTCCCCAACTTTCCCACCCTCGATCCTCCATTGCGAACGCGAGAAATGGCAGTATCTGTCGCGTCAACTTCGTTTGGGGTGAACATCCAAATAATCCGCACATATTATTCCATTCTCTCTCGTACACATTGCCTACAAGTACAGCCTACTCGTGAAGCTGGGGACACGGGTTCTCGCTGTGTCTCTTCCCAACGCCCTCTCGCTTCCAACTTCTCCTCTACCCACTCCCAAATCACTCTCGGCATCCTCCTCACTATCCCACGCAAGTCCTGTATTTTCTCCGCCTCCTTGTCTGTCATTCTACTCGCTTCCTCCACAAACCACCCGCAAAACAACGGCCAGTTCAACAACTCTCCCAAATCCGTCGTTCCCTCGTGCATTCTCCATTCTACCGTCCCGCGATAAAAAAACGAATGCAAGTTTAGCCCTCGATAGCGAGTGATTATTCCTTCTTCTGGTTCCGCAGACCTCGGAAACTTCGTCGCCCGCTCGGATTTGAATTTCTTTCTAACATCTAAATCATACATCTGCCTAATCAGTTTGTCTCGGATCTCCTTCCCCGTCATAGCTTTCCGTAATTCCCTTGTTATTACTTCTCCTTTTTGCTTCCACGGTTTACACATACTACTTCCCGCTCTTTTTACCCCTACTAACCGATAAATTTCCCCCTCCATTTTCGTATACAACTCCACCAATCTCCGGATTTCGAACGCTCCGAGATCCATCGCATCCACATGGATATGTAATCCGCACGAATCGTTTACTTCCGCCCCTCCTTCCGAAAGCGCCCGTCCTAGTTCGAACATCGCCGTAAGGAATTTATCCCCTCCTAGCGGCTCCCCAACCATTTCCGTCCCAGATGGGTAAACCGAAGCGTCCTGGTCTACACGGTACTTAAATGTCTTAAACGGAAACTCTCGCACCGTCCCCCAAGTCGCTAGTTCGACTTCTAATCCTACTAACCTTCTCAGTTTATTTACCACCGCTTCCGTCGGTTTCGGGCGGAACATCGACGTATCGATCGCGCCTACCCGATCTCGACAATAACACGACTTTACACATCGTTTACAGAATTGACAAGTCCATGGAAATTGTGCTGGGTGATGTTTATTACACGCCGAACAGAGCTTGCAACGACAGCAGCTACCGCATCGGTGACATGTTATACACCTTATCGGGTTGATCTTGCAACTCTTACACATCTGACCTCCCCGTATAAAATCCCCTCATCGCCGCTAACGCCCTTAGTTCCTTCGGTACAATCCGGTCCTCCCACTTTCTCGCCTCTTCCATATACTGGTTTCGTTTCTGTACCTCTTCAAACATTGTCTTTAACTTTGGTATCTTATGCCAATAATTCCCCGCTAGAATTAGTTTAACCGTCTCAACTTCATCCTGTTGCGCCGACCCCCATTGTATTGGAAAACAAATCTGCGGTTGCTCGCCTTCTTGCCTTCCCGCTAACATCACCGCCCGACAAAATTGCGCCGCCAGTGCCCACTCCGCTGTAGAGACAGTTCGACCGAATCTCTTCGTTGCCACCTTAATCCACTCCGACCCTTCCCATAATGCTGCAATTCTTCGCGCCGTTTTCACGGGTATTGCAATTCCCAATTTTCTTCTACCCCTTATCGGTATCGCTGCCCATTCTTCGTTCTCCTCTTTGTCCAAAAATTCCCACAGCGATTCGTCTCCTATCGTACTTACAAGCCCAACCAACACGGCTCCAATACGCCGCGCTAGTATTATTTCCTCTCTATACTTTTCCGCCCACTCCGCCCCCATTAACTTCGTATGAACAAATTTCTGAAATCCTACCGTTCTTGCGAGTCCTTGCGCCTCGTTCTCGTCCTGGAACTCTCCCCCCACTATTGGCCCATCACGCCACACCAACATAATACTCCGTCCCTTCTTTTCTTAACACTTTCATTACTCGAAGCCCACACTGCTCGCAAGCAATTACCTTCGATCTACACCGCTCCATACCGTTTACTACTACCGGCCTTCCCCACGTTAGCACGTTCGTTTCCATTATCCCATGCGTCAGACACGGCACCCGGTCCAAATTCCTCCTATCGCGCATTTCACGATAGAACCCTTGCGTTGTAGGCGCCCACACCCTTCCATTTGGGTCTTGAATGTACTTCGTTCCCGTTAATAACCCCCTGCGCAGCGTCATGTTACTCTATTTCCTCCTTCTTTCGCAGAAAATATACATGTAGTCAGGGTTCATCTCGTTACTAAGATCAGTAGCTATAATATCATTGGCAAGTAATTTGTCTAGAGACTCATCAGTCTCTTCAGTCCATTTAAGTGGACTGTATACAAACTTTCCTTTTTCCTCAATGATACTTATAACTTCTTTGGGTGTCACTGTAACCTTTCCACTGTTACTCTGTAGGCCAATTCCTTCCCCTTTGTTAAAATACTGGTTTAGGCTACCGGGGTCTTTTTAATTTCCGAAGAAATGCTTATATCCCCCGGTTTTTCCTCCATAACGTACCTTCATCGCCCCGATCGCTCAGTGCTTCGAGTATTTACCGTCGGGCCAATTTTAGTTACAGGCGTCTAAACCAGTACTTTAACCTAAGGAAACCTAAATCGGTCTCTCCCGATTGTCACCGATCCCTTATAGTCTCATAACTACAATCCTGGGTGCTTTGGGGGTTTGATAAGATGCAACCTCTCGGTATGTAACCACCAAACCCCCCTCTGCGGCCTGGAAGAACCTTTCACCGTGAGTGGCTCCCCGATTGCGGATCGTCGCCCGCTTCACGGCTTCTATTCTTCCAACCATATTTCAGCCTACTAGTCAAAACGTCGACAACGCCTCTTCTAGCACCCAATCGTGTGGGTCAGGACCAAGAATTCCTCCTAGCCCCTTCCTCATCCGCTGGTGGCCGCCGGTTCCAACCGCGTTTTAGTGGAAGCGCAGTTTGAGGCCACGCCTCCATACAAACCCTTCAAATACCTCGCAATCCTTGGTAATTCCTTCCGATTCGCCCAAATGAACCGTAGCAATTCCTCCCGATTCATCCGTCCCTTTGTTTCAACCATATACCATACCAGTCCCGCCGTAAACTCCAACCTACGCATCAATGTCCCTACCCTCGTCGTACTCGCGAACACTCTTAACTCTACCGTATCCGCTTTGGTGACATTAAGCGCATCGTACCGATTATTATGCCGTTCCACTATAAACTCCCCCGACGCATTGAGGCATGCGTTAGGGGAAGGAAAAGGATACCCTCCGCACACATGCCCTACGCACGTCGGATCTTTCTTTATAATCGCCGCATACCTCGGCGACTCCCTTCCCGCTATAGTTACAAACAACTCCTTTTGCTCTCCGACAAACTGCGCCAGCCTCCCAATCCATTCCGGTTGTAACGGCGCTCGACTAAAATGTACGTGCATTCCGCACCGCCCCGATACCATCAATCCCCATTTCTGCCGGTTCTCCTTCGATAGCAATCGTACCCACTCCCTCCTGTGCGTCTCCAAATCCGCTGGCGCGGTAACGACCTCGATCCCGTACCCATGTCTTAACGTTCCATCGTATTTGCAAATCGCAAACCCCGCCGCCACAGCTTCAATCTGATCCGCTACCGAGTTAGTCGTAAGCGCATCAAAGAACGAAGCAGACCATTTTCTACATATCTCCTTCCGCTCTACTTCTAATTCCACACCAAAATACAATCCATACCTTGGCGCCCCCTGAAACTTAAGCGACTCCAATGGATTATATTGGTACTCTCGCATCCCTCTATTTCTCCCTTACCGTCCCACAAACCGTGCATCTCCACGCCTCTTTCTTTTTCGCAAATGTATGCACCCGCATCCCCTTTCCATATCTTGCGTCCTGGAAATCATGCGAGCAATTGCACCGAAGAATTTTCGATCCGCTTTTGGGTGTCATTTTAACCTCTCCTCGCTTCCCGCACTATCGCCTCTCGATAACGCTCCACTGTCCAATCGTCCATTCCCGGACAACGGTTCGACTCCAATACAAATACCTCTCGCGTTGCCTCTTTCCAAATCGTATCCACCGCCGCGAAATCGTACCCTAGTGCCTTTACCGCCATAATCGCCGCAAGTTCAACCTTTATTGGCGGTACAATTCCGTGCGTCATCTTCCATCCTGTTCGCCGGTTTCGAATCGGCAGCGCCCCCGCTTTCGTCCGGTCCTCTTGAAATTTCAGCCCCTGCCCAATCCTCTTCCCACAAAATACCTGTACTCTCCATTCCACTAACGGCTCGGGAACGACCTTTGACCAAAAATCCTTCCTACTCCACCTTTCGTCCTGTGGCCCAACAATATCCGTCCCTTCCTCGTGAACCCGATCTCGCCCAAATACCAAAGAGCCTTCCCTTACCCACCTTCTCGCTACCGCTACATCCTCTGTAAATTCTACCGTTGGCACGCTCGCGTCCCGGTAGCGCTCCAACTGTCGTAAGCCATTGACATACGCTATACAATTTAATCCCTTTGTCCATCCTCCCGCGTCGAAATGTACTTCTAGATCCCCTTCCGCTTCCACAAACAGCGCCCGAAGTTTTCTCGCTGCTTCGCAATCGCCGGTAATTTTAATCATCTTTACCACCACCCTACTAGCGCAACATCTTCAGTTGCATGCTTTTCGAACTCCCCTAGAAGCCAATCCTCCTCCCCTTTGTATTCCGCTAAAAACTCCTCCACCGAGTCATGATAATACTTCGCCCAACCCGCCGGCCATTGCCGGCGAAGCTCCTCAGCAATATACCGCACACCCTTCGAGCTAATCCGCTCCCGATAGAGAGTCAACCCTGTTAGGGCTTGCATTATATCATCGTAGGCCTTTCCTCTAAAACTCCCCAGGACATTTCCATCCTTGGCGTACTGCGAGGCGCTAATCGCATCCAACAATTTATCGCCATGTAAGCCTTCAAACGCTTTCGCTTTTACCCAAATATTGTCGAGACCCATTGTGTTTTCCTTCTATCCTATACTCCCGCTGTCGCTGCGATACCTTTTCTACGCGTACAGTAATACCTTAAAACACCAGCGCACTGTTTGTAAGCCAAGTCCGCCACCCTACACCCGCTCTCCACTTTTACCCTGCCCATACATATGTGTCCCAAACATTTCGCACTCCTCCATTTTCGTGGCAATACACACCCCTTTCCTTCCCGCCAGAACCCGGTTTCTAAATTAAACAACTCCTCGATTTTGTTTATCGCATAGGGGGGAACAGCTTCTAGGCACCCAAAGTTCTCCTTACAAAGATTACAACATCCCTTTCCCTTACCATAGGAGCTTGCACTGTCGACCCGATCTGCCGCGCAGTACCCATCAATAAAATTACACCCATAGTCGATGTTTGCCGTACTTTCCGCTAATCTCTCCGACTCCTTCCATGTTGGCGCCAATTCCGGCGGGTATCTCGAAAGTTCTTTCAAGCGAGCTTGAATATCCCTAACCATCAGATATCACCCTCCCCAACTCCTCCAAATCCTTCTCTCGATTGTCTCTCACGGTCGCAAATACAACCGCGTACTCGTTTTGCTCCAAAATTCTCTCTTCCACATCTCGCCCATACTCTTCCCCTCGCGTTCCTCGCAACGCAACGATGGTATCCAACACCTCCGCTTCGTATCGAAGATCCGCTAACGTACTTTTGGGATACCAACGATTTGTGTTCGCCATTCAGCTACTCCTAGTTGAGCCTAGTTCGTTAGCGTAGCCGCCTGAACCGACTGGCATTCAATGGGTATATCCCGTACCCCTTAGCAATTGCCTCTACTATCCACACCTGCGGCTCCTCAAACTTCACCTCATACAGTTTCGGCCCTTCTCCCGAGCCACGCCCGTCTAGACTGCGTAGCGTTACTGCATGTGGTGTTGCCCCTAAGTATAGATAATCCGTACACAATGCAACGGTGTATTCTCTGCTGAGGTGAAAGACAAAATCTCCGACTGTGGTTAACCGGACAGGGGCTACAATGTCACCCGTCTTGAATGGCAACTTTTCCATTTCTGTCATGTTTCTTCTCCTATCTTTAGCAGCTACCTGCGCCTCTCAAATCAGCCTACCAGCTAGGCGCCAACTCTCTCTCGTGGCCCGCCTAATTTCGTGGTAGGCTGGTTTGAAATTCGCAATTTCCTCCGCTCCCGGCGCTCAACCTGCCGTAACTGATGTTCAATCCGCTGCGTTTGATTGTCTTTCCCTCCACGATTTGCTTTGTCCCGATTTGTCACAGTATTGTCTTTTCGTATTCCTGCCATGCCCATGAAGACCTAACGGAGCAAACCCGACACCACTTCCGCCGGCGAGAAAAATGTTCCCACCAAATCACTGCTGCAACGCGCAAGTACCGCCGTCCCGCCCGACTTCGAATCAAATGATACCACCGTATCGGCTTCGGGTGCCAGTATTTTCGCGCTGGGATTCCTTGTATTGGTCCATCATTTCGCTCGTTCATTTCCCTCACCGCACTCGCGCCGATCGCCCCCTTTTTCGCTGCCCGTGCCGCCGTCGCCCACGCCTCCGCCCACGCCGTCACCGCCCGTGTCTCCGCCGCCACCGCCACCGCCGCCGCCCATGCCGCCCGCGCCGCCTCCGCCGCCCATGCCGCCTCCGCCGCCGCCTCCTTCCCCCTAAGCACCCGCCGCTGCCTCGGCCGGCGACTCGCCCGAGTTTCGTATCGTTGTTTTGCCTCTTGCTGTTGATCGAATTTGCTCATTGTAATTTCTTCCTCCCCATCCACCAATCTACAATTGCTCCTATTCCCACCAACCCAATCAATACCGCGCATACCTCCACAAAGAATCCTAGTAGGTTACCCATGCAACCTTTTCCTCTACCAGTGCTAGCACTGTTATCCTCCCTAACAAGTACTGCGCCCGCATCGACCCAATCGGCGATTCCTCCCACTCCTTTATTGCTTCTACCCGCAGGCTACGTATTTCCTCGATGAATCGCTTTAACGC
>ERZ1292632.1877-Hain-H43-01um-R2-1877-length-19004-cov-6_pt1 | contig 19004 bp, 25 predicted proteins | sample MGYA00564407_ERZ1292632 | MGnify/ENA primary metagenome ERZ1292632 (study PRJEB36523, sample SAMEA6512637) | groundwater metagenome | collected 2019-01-08 | study: AquaDiva: Metagenomics assemblies of 32 groundwater samples | reverse complement strand
GTTCAGCGCCATCTCGTATGAGTAATCGGCATACGAGGTCGTCAGTTGGATTTCGGGGTAAGTTTTGCTGCCGATATTAGCCCCATCCAGCCGGGCGATGATGGACATCGTCAGCGTCATAGCGGGCGCCACGTATTTTGCCCTGGCCACGATGGTGACTTTGGTAATGACGGCATCGGCCGGCGGAGCCTCTAAATTATAGCTATCATAATATATCTGCTGCCCGCCGGGAGGAGCTGGCGGTCCCGGCCCCTTGACGTAGGTGACATCCTCGTCGGGGGTAGCCTCGTCGACGCTCTCCCACCGGGTAGCTGCCGGGGAGGAGCCGCCGATGGTAGTCTCCGATAGGTCGCCGGCGGCGTTGGGCCTGAGAATAACCTGCTGGGCTGTGACCAGGTAGGCGGCGTCACTGCATTGATATTTTGTAGACCATTGTCCGGTCTGAAAACTATAACTGTGCTCGATGCCCTCGATAATATATTCGCCGTCAATCAGGGCATCATCCCAGACGAGGCGGATACGCGAGCCGATATCCATCCCCAGCACCAGCGGCCAGAGGATAGATTCCTGCCCGGGCGACTCGGGATTGACCGTGAATGATTCGATGCGCCGTTCGGACTGGAGATGGCGGGCGAGGAGATAATAGCACAACGTCAGCACCAGAGCATCTGATGTGATCAGCAGCCCTGTTTTGGATAGTGTGCTGATGATATCCGTGATTTCGTCAACTTTTTGTTCCGAGCCGCCGGTACGGGTGAGCCTGACCTCATTATAGAGCAGGTCGTCATCGAGAGGGAATTGGATGTTATCGATATCCATCTCGCCGGTGCCGAAAGTGCCCTGGACGGTAGTAAATGGCGCCACTGTGAGAGCGCCCCGCTGCATATAGCGGGCGTAACCGTCCCCGCGCATCCAGAAGGCAGATAATTCGGAGTCCTGGACGGTGAATAGATGGCTCATGGCGTTGATGGTAACAGCGCCGGATGCCTGCATCAGCTCCACGCCGGCATCGATGTCCCGTTCAGTGGCGTTCCAGCCGGCGCTGGTGAGGACATTACCGACCCGCGTGCCGCTCAGCTCCTGGGAATAGTTGACACTTTTGGAGGTTCTCGCCAGTTTGCGCTGGAGGTCTGCGCATTCGATTTTCATACCCTGGTGGAGATTGCCTTGCTCCGAGAACCAGAACGGTTCCAGCTTGCGGATGAAGCCGGTGTAGAGGTCATAGATGACGTTGGCATAAAGCGAGAGCTTGTGATTGCTATAGGCCGTAGGAGCATAGGGGTCAGGGAATGAGCCGTACGCCAATACCTGCGATGCGCGCTGGTTAACGGCTCCGTCATCATACGAAAGCTTCACCTCTCCGGCCCCGGCGTCTCCCCATGCCGCCAGCCACTACGCCTGCCCGCCCTGGAGATGAATGTCAGCAGAGAAGGTCAGGTTATTCCAGGTGAGACTTTGCGGGGTGACTTCCGCCGTCGTACCGACAAGAGCTAGAGTCGTCGCATTGTAGACGGCTCCTTTTAACAAAGGGTCTGTCGTCCCGAATCCCAGGGTTGTATAAACGTTCAGAGAGTGGATGGAGCAGTCCGCCGGGGGAGTAAATAATGACCCCATTATAATATCGGTATTGACTATATTTACTGTGGAGGCGCCGACCGTCCTGTAGCCCAGCGTGCCGGCATCCGTCACCCGGATGTTGAGACGCTTGTCCAGTTTGACGTTGGGGTAGTAAGCCCCGCCCGTGTTATTCTCCCAGTAGTTGTCTTCGAAATTTTTGAGGACAACCGTGGCCGTGCCGGCTTCATAGCGGTCTAGCTGGCGCGCCCGCCCGCGTTTGGTCTTGATGGAGATTAAATCAGCCGAGACATCCGTCCAGGTCGGCGGATAGGCATACGGCTCGGAGGCGAAGGCGATGCGGCACTGGAGGTCGGCGCCATTGGGCAGGAGCTGGGTCATTAGCTCAACCCCAGGCTAACGTTGCTGGCCTTTAGTTCCAGTAATCCGTCTCGTACCAGGCTTATCAGGTCCGATTTGTCACCGACATAATTCGGGAAACTGAAATTGTAGGTATTGCCCCCCATGCCGCCCCCGCCCCTGTTGCCCAGCGGTATGACTGCCTCCGGACCTGCTTCGCCTATCATGGCCATGGTAGGACGGGTGACGATGCCGCCGGAGGCCATCTGGATTTGGTGCGGCGGGCCAATGCCGGGGTGGGGGGTCGGGAGTTCCGGGGCGTTGAGGTCATTAAATATTGCGTTCAGCCCCAAAATAGCCCCGCCGGCTATGACGATTCCGGCGGCCAGGGTAGCCCATCCGGCAGGGCCCGATAGAGCCTGCATAACAGCCAGGGCGACTGTGACAGCCTGAATGACCTTAACTAAACCTAAAATTGTCCCGCCGATAATGAGCAGCGCCCCACCCCATCTGGCAATACCTTCGACCAGCTCGGGGTTCTTTCCTATCCATTCAGTCACGTTTTCTATTATGATAATCAATTTTTCCGCCATTTTGGTGATTGAGGGCAGGACGGCGCCGCCGATGGTCTCTTGTAAATTCTCCAACGTACCCTTGAGTATTTCAAAGGGCGATGCCATCGCGGCAGCAGAACCTCCCACCCTCTCCTGCAGCTCAGCCAGGGCCTGGGCAGAGGTGGCTCCGGCCTGGAGCTGAATGCCGTACCTGCCGAGTATGCCTGTATTGCCCTCGGCAACTTTGCCTACCAATTCGGCGGCAGTGACTACATCCATCTGTTTGGCGGCGGCCAGGTCCAGGACGAGGGGCAGCAGCTCCATCGATTTTCGAAAATCATTCGTGGTGACGATGAGCGAGGACATAGCCTGGCGCTGTTCATCATCTGTGACGCCGGTCTGACGCTGTTGGGCTTTAATTAACTCCTCGATCGCCTGGGCGGAATCGCCGAAAACATTCTGGGCGTTGCTCATCACGGCTGAGAGTTGTGCTATGCTCAGCCGCTCTTCCTCGGCGGCTTTAACGGCGAATCCCATCTCGGCGGTGATGGCGGCTCCGAGAACGGCCATCGGCTTGGCTATGGAGGTCAGGCTTTTTTCAACGCTCTTGACGCCCCGGATAAATTCTTTATCCTCTAACCCGAGCGCGACGAAAAGTTTAGCGATTTCATTTGCCATTTTTTACACCTCACGAATGAGTTTCACGTGTTTTGATAACCTCAGCCCCCCCCAGCATGGCGTTGAATAAACGGGCTTTGGCTTTGACATCCACAGGTGAGGCCGACGCCTGTGCCTGACGCCGGGGCATAAAGTCCGCCGGCGTGAACGGCTTCCTGCGTTTCTTGCGGTCCCTGTTTGGCTCAGCCATCACCGAACAGATGAGCGCCGCCCGATAATTCAGCCATTCCTCGGCATCAGCGTGGCGCTCGCAAAGGGCGTCGAACTGCGCGAGCGTTAGATGCCAGAACTCGGACTCGGAGAGTTTGAGGCTATACCGACCGTAGCTCCAGAGGTCGAGCCAGCTAAAGGGGCGTTCTTTTTAGCACCCCCCTTCGCGTCAGGCATGGCTTTTGTAAACGCCTGAAGCAGAGAATCGCCGATGTTTTTAACATTGTCTATCTTCATCATTGAGCTAACCTGTTCCAGTGTGAGAGCTTCATCTTCATGGAGCAGGGACGCCCAGAGCATCGCCCGCAGGTCGGTCATTTTTTTGAGATTGATTTCCCCAATCCCCCTGCCCGTCAGCCCCTCATAATTAAACAAGGCATTCATGTCGACCAGGATATGCCTCTCCTTATCGAGCATGATTGTCACCGCCGGGCGCATTTTGTCTATCGTCATAAATTCTCCTTTGGGCTAAAATTCCCTGGCCCTCTTTTTTTACGCATAACCGCTGAATGTGGCACCGGCGATGGGTGTGAAGGCAACCTCGGCGGTTATCTCGCCGTTGAACGGCTCTTTGGGCGAGAATTTACTGACAAAGGCGTTGAACGTCCAGGTGGTATCATCGGGCCAGGTCATAACTACCTGACCCTCGGTGCGGGTCAACAAATCAGCGTAAAGCGTTTTCTGCCCGGACGTGTCACCCGGGATGACGAGTATCTCAAACGAGAGGTCACCCACATCTATCAGTCCGGCAGATTTTTGCTTGATGGCGCTGGTGGACGAACGGGACGTCAGGTCGACCGTTTCCACCGAGATTTCCGGGCCGCTGATGTCCCGCGTGTACCCGATGTTGTGTCCCCTCCATGTGATCTGGATGTCCCACCCTGTTTTCGGAGTCGTGGCTGCTGTCATTTTTGTTTACCTCCATTAATAAAATCTAAATGTCAAAGCTCAAAGTTCAAATTTTTTGAGATTCATCCCAGTAATGCGGATCCGGCTGCATGGGGCCGAGCGGCGGCCAGTCGCTCCCGCGCAGTGCGATGACCCACCAGGATATGAATGGCCGATAGAAATCAGTGTCAATAATGATGATGATGAAATTGACGAATGACCGCAGCTCTTTTTCGATGAACGGCAGGCGGGAGCGCTTAAAAAATTCATCCCGTATGCCGATGAGAATATGAGCCTCACGGGTGCGCGTGTTCAGGACGGCCGGCTCGGGCAGGGATTGCACTGATTTGAATAGTTGAATCAGGTCTCTCGCCAGACGCAGTTTATCGAGCGCTCCGAGAGGTTTTTCGGAGGTAATCGCCCGCATGATGCGTTTGAACGGCTCTCTGAGTCCATTGACCACGATGTAATGATTTTCCGGCAGGTAGTAAATGCTGGCCGGCGACATTACTTTTTCTCCAGGAGCTGTCCCAACAGACCGATGATGACATCGAGGCGTTTGACTATCTCATTATCATCATTCGGCGTAGCGTCGATTTCGCCGGTACCCTCGCAGTAATCGCATGCTACCGACTTTTGATAATTCCTGGCGAATTCCTGTAGGATTTTGCCTGTGCCGCCGCATTTCGGACATTTCAATTTTTTTGCCCCCTCGGTGAATACTGTGGTGTACTGTGGTGTACTGTGGTGTACTGTGGTGTACTGTGGTGTACTGTGGTGTACTCTCCCTATTCGTAATGCCAGATGATGTAATCCGCGGCGACTCCGTACAGCTCGTTGTTGGGGCCGGGATCGAGGTCGTTCTCGTCCTCGTAGAAAACAGCGCCGACCGCCACCCCTCCCGCCCCCCCCATCGTCCCTGTGTAGCCCTGTAATGCCGTCTGGACGGCGGCGATGATGCTCTTACAGGCGCCGTATGTCTCGGCAAAGGCGGTGAGCTGGAAGCGGGGGTGAGCCAGGTGCGTATTGGCCTCACGCGAGTTCTCACGCGTGCCTGAAATTTTATTGATGACCAGGTAGGGTTTCGCCGTATCCTGGGGCGCCTGCACAAAATAGACCCGCTGCCCGACCAGGCCGGTTATGCCGGTCTGTGCCAGCAGATAGGTACTAAGAGCGGTTTCGATTTGCATCAGGCCCTCCGGGGTAAATCCAAATATTCAAAATCCAAATGACAAACAAATGACCGAATGACAAAATGTCAAAATTCGTCCCAGAGCATTTTGGGGGATTGATTTGAACTTTGAGCTTTGGAATTTGAACTTTAAGAGTTTAGACCGCCCCCTCGATGACCTTTTTGAGTTTTTCCTCGATGTTGCGCCTCGCCTGCGGCAGCATCTCATCGATAGTCAGGCGGATGAATGGATGAGGCGGGGCGGGATGAGCCCCCCCATGGCCGTACTCCACCAGGTGAGCATGAGGGGCTTTGCGGGGGCGGATGCCGGCAAACGCGACCGCAGGGCTATCCACTTTCTCAGGCAGGGCGGCGGCATAGGCGGCGGCTTTCAGGTTGCCGGTGGGGCCGGCGGGCGCCCTCTCCCGGAGCGCCGCCTTTATGGTCTTCGCCTCATCGAGGAGTATTTTCGTCCGCTCGCTGGTGACTTCCTTGAGGATTTTGTTCAGTTTGCGATCGAGCTGGTCTAATCCTTTGAGATAGAGGGTTGGATTCGGCAATGGTGACCTATCCCCCTGCCCCCTTCCCTGACAGGGAAGGGGGAGAAGTTTTTTTTGAAGGGGCTGGCGCCCCTTCAACCTTTCCCATTTACAAAAGTGGCGGTCAGTCCAGTTTCTCTTTGTAGTAGATGAGCAGCTCGCGGTCACGCTCGTTGATATTGGCGACGCTCACGATTTCAAACGTTTGCGTGCCTTCGGTGATGCGCATGGTCGGCTCGATGTCCGAGCGGTAGCGGATGCGTATCTCCCCGGAAACTTCGGAGCTTGCCTGCTGAGCCTCATAGAATTTGCGGCCGGCGTTGGGAGTGACGCTGCCCCAGACGGTCACAAAATCCGAGTACGAGGCGACCAGCTCGTTGAAGCTGTTGCGCGCCTTGGTCTTGCGCTGGAAGGTCAGGCGGTGGCGCATGGCGCCGGCCCTCATATACACCCCAATTTCAAATGACAAAATCCAAATGAAAAACAAATGACCGAATGACAAAATGCTTGATTTGGACTTTGGGCTTTGACCTTTGGATTTTTAATTCTCATCTAAAACACCCTGTTTTTCCAGAGAAGCGCCTCTACGCCCATCGGCATCGCTACAGCCGTCTGCCCGACGATGACCGCCTCCCTGTTCTCATAGAGGTGCCCCAGGAGCAGCAGGATGGCCGCCTTGATGTTCTGAGGCACGGATGATGCAGCCGAGCCGTAACCCGCCGTAAAAACGATGCAGACGCCGTTGGCGGGGCGCAGGGTGGTTGATGGCCAAACCTCGCCGTATGCCAGGCTAATGCGCCCAGGCTCGCTCTTGGTATCTACGAAATAGTCAGAGCCATCCATGTAATACACCGTGTTATCAGTGCCGTAATATTTGATGATGCCGGAAGCTGTCGCCGTGCCGGTACCGCTGCCGGCGCCGGTGGCGGTGAAAATCACGCCGACTGTACTACTGGCGGCGCCAATCAAAGTGAAATTAGTCGTGCCGACTGTCAATATACGGTAAACCGTGCCGGCGGTGAATGCCCCGGCCGTCACGGACGGCTCTGCCAGGGGCGGGAGGGGCAGTTTGATGTAATCTTTGTCCGGGAAACTGTCCAGCCATAGCTCCCAGGTCTGGTGAATATAGGCGCGGTTCTGGAACGCCTCGCAATCCAGGCGGGCGGCGGCGATGAGGATATTCAGCTCGTCGTCTTCCACGGATGGTCCGGCCCGTTTTATGACGTTGACGCCGAAATCACAGGTGGCGACGGCGATAGTGGCGACGGGCCGGAGATAACGGTAAGAGCCGGTGTAGGCTTTCTCCTGGACGGCATTGTCGTTTGCCTCGGTGACCTGGGTGAAAGCCCCAGAGGCGACATCAGACCATGTTGTATTGTCCTCTGATTCCTGGAGTTTAACATCTACGGTACCGCTCGCACCGTTGGCGCCTGAGGTGAGATTGACCAGGATGCCGTAGCCGGAGACCTCGACCGAGCTGCCGACCAGTGAGTATGCCGCGGCTACAACGTGGTCACCGGGGGCGATGCTGATGACGCTGGTAATCTCGTCAGCCAGAGAACCGCTGTCGATGCGCAGATGCGCTTTAGCTTCCGCCAGGCTGATAGGTTCAACGGACGGCGCCACTGTCTGTTTCAGAGCCATTTCTATACCTCAATTACCTGTTCATCCGGCAGCACGCCATTAGAATCATGGTGACAGATTAAAACGTTCATCCTGAACTCTATATCGGGAGAACGCTTTGCGAACTGCTTAAGCTGCCTCAATACCGGTCTGATAGTGGCTAACTGGCCGGCGATGGCCGGGTTAATGAAAATGCCGCCAGTGGGTTTACCGTCTAATCCAGTTGTCCCCAGCACCCTTGTCCCCCCTGGGTATTCAGGTATGGCGAGATGAGCGTGGTATTTCAGGCTTTCGGCTGTATTAGTAAGGACTGCCAGATTGGTTGGCTCCTCGTTAGGCTGCCCCTGATTGATTTTCACAGCGACCGATTCCAGAACTACCAAAGCGTCCCTGACCGCCTGACGTTTGGCTACTGTAAACCCGGCAGGGAGAGGCTTGTCTATCTGGAGGTCTATTTCTATCCGCAAGTAGCTCATACATACCTCCACCGGGTAGCATTATAGATTTGCAGGATTTCTGATGGCGTTAAGGCACGATTGTAAACTCTTGATTCACCGATAGTTCCAGTCCAAAAGTTGCTACTGCCAGAGGTACTGCCAATATACAATGGATTGGTGGTTACTGCGATATTTTCTGTATTGACTGTTGGGGAACAGTCTAATACTCCATTAACATAAATACGCAGATCTGCTTTATTGTAGACTCCTACTACGTGATACCAAGCGTTAAAGACCACGGCTGTAGTATTTCGAACAGAGCGATAATCGGAATCAACAATAAAGAAGGCAAAGTATTTCGGCTGGCCTAGTTCACGAATTGCCCTGATAAGATAAGTGCTGTGCTTTCGTATTGCCATTGCATCTTCCCCATCAGGCAGAGCAGTAAGATAAACCCACGCATCAAGAGTTATTGCGGTGGTAATGTCCAGAGTAGCAGGATTGCCACAATTTATAGTGTCATTAACTCCATCAAGAACCCTCCCTTGATTACTTAAAACAGGTGAACCATAGCTTGATAACGGCTGCGCATTTACCCTGTCTATCAAACTCTCAATCCAGGTGGAGCCGACTAGCGTCATGGTTGTCGGAACAACAGTATCTACCGGATTGCCCGTGCCTTCGGTGCAGGGCAGGTTAAATACCAATCCTGTCGTATCGGAAGCGGCTGCTTTCCAGCCTCGCTGGTAGTTAGTCTGGCATTCAGTGGTCGTGAGTTCTCTGGAATAGATTCTGTGCTGCCCCAGCACAGCAATCGCATAAGAGCCAACCGTAGTTTTGGATATGGCGCCGATACAAATCCGGTCATTGAGACTAGCGACATCAGCAAACCAATCGCCTGTATTCGACCCCGCCACTACAATCAAGTCTTCAGCCACACCGTCTACAATTATCGACCAGGCAGCCCCCGAACTTTTGACGCAGATTGAATGATTTTTGCCGTCACAAACATTAGCCGTGCCTGAGACAGTGTTGAGAGTCCCGCCACCTATCTGCGTGCTGATGGTCACCCTGCCTGTAGTGGCAGCTATGTAGATATGAATAAAGTTCGTGTCTGTATCTGAATCGCTGGCTGAAAAGAGCGTCTGGTTATTGGCTACAGAACTCGACCGGAAAAGAGTTTGTTCGTAAGTGCCTAAAGAATCCGGGGAACGAAAACTCAGGGTGGCTGTGTTAATAGCATAATCATTGCCGTCAAAGTTAAGGCAGAAGCCCCTCTGCTCCGGATGCCAGAGGTCAGCATAGAACTGGAGACCGTACAGTGGGGTTTCCCTGCGCCTGTTTTTAATGCCTACGATTGAATTCGCACTTATTAATTGGCTCTTAGTAATGCCGGGATACATTGTCATTTTGCGCTATGCCCCCTATCCAAAGAGATACGTCACGCCCTCACCGCTGACCGTCACATCAAGAAAGATATTCAGTAATTCGGTAATCAATATTGTCAACGATTCGCCGGCAAACAATGGCAGCCCTTTTCTGGTAGCGAGAGCAGCGACAACAGATGAACCCCCGATCACTACCACGCCGGTATTGTCAGTCTCGGCGGTGATAATCACCCACTGACAGCGTGTCGATACCTCCACCAGCGCCTCAGCAATACCCGCAACCGCAACAACTTTGCGGTTATTTGTTATTGTCAGTACCATAATTCACCTCTTAATTACTCCACAAATTTGGGGTTCAAATTTTTATTTGCCGGGATTTGATGCAGGCATGCCCTGCATTTTAGCCACCTGTTTGACGCCGTCAGGGATACCCCATCCGCTGAGCAGGGCATTGATGGTGAGAACTATCAGTCCGATGGTATCCACCGATGGCTTTGAACCGAGCAACGCCAGCCCGAGAGGCAGGGCGAGGTAGATGGTCGGGATGGCCGAGAAAAGGAATTTTCTGAGGCTGAATGGCTCACCACTCCCCAGCCAGCCGACAATCACCCTGGTCAACGCCCCGGACAGGACTCCGCTGATAACGCAAATAGCTAGTATCATGTTAATTTCCTCCTGGATATTCACGGGAAAATAGATTGCCGGATATCCAATTAGTGCCGTCGTAGGTTTTGTACAGAATGTTGGTATCACTCTCCCAAAAATAGCTGCCTGGTGTGACGCCGGTCGGCTTGGTATCTCCGCTCAAACCGAGGTATCTCTGGATTGATGTTTCGAGTGCTACTGTCATATCTCTACCTCGTTAGGGTTTCCATTTTTCCGGCTTCCAGCCAAATGTATTGTTCAACTCGAGCAGTTTGCCGGAGCACTGTTTTGTAGCGTCCGGCTCGAAGACCCGCCATTGTGAGGGCACGGCGTGCCGTGCCCCTACGAGGACCAGGTTAAAGGCGTGCAATCCGATGGGCGTATGACCCCAGACCTGGAGGCAGTTCAGCCCGTAATAGAACGAGCTGTCCGCCGAGGCTTTTTTAGCATAATCATCACAGTCTTTGCGCTCGCGCTCTGCGAAATACTTGCCGGGATATGTCAGTCCGGGCAGGAGTTTGAGCCAGGTCGATTCGTCTGTGGAAAAATACTTTTTATCAGGCAGGTCAGTGTCCATGCGTTTCAAGCCGAGAGCATCGAGAGATTCGACCACCTCCGGCCAGGTGAGGGAGTAAAACGGGAAATCCGAGGGAATATCCGCCGGCATGAAATCAGCGGACGGATCCGGAGCAGGGTTGGAGGATGAGTTTACCCTGAGCGAAGCTGAAGGGCATCCCCCCAGCCTCTTTCCTATCGAGCAGAACCATTTGGCGAGAAACATTCCGTTTTCTCCCTGAAAAATCCAAATGTCAAAGCCCAAAGTCTAAATCAATGACCTTTAATGTCAAAAAGCAGGGCGAGGGGCGGTAAGGAGGGGAACCGCCCCTCGCCGGGGAAAATAAAGTTTGTTATTCGTCCGCAATAAATGCCAGCCAGTTGAGCCCGATAGTAATGTTGGTGGCGGTCATGGAGGTGACAGTGAAATTGGTGGAGTTCGGCAAACTCCAATAGAAGGCGTTATAGCCGGTGGCGCTGGCAGCCGTGCCGGGTATTCCTGTGTCCATAGTCAGAAAAACACGCGTGGGTGTGCCCGATAGTCCGTGAGTGACGACTATCGAAGTACCCGAGGCGGCAAAACTGGCATTGCCGCTGGCGTGGTTGGCGATGACCGGCGTGCCTGTAATGGTAGGCGTGCTGATGCTGGGTGTGGTTATATTGAGCGTACCGGCATTGGGGGCAATCGTAGTGATATTAGCCGATGTCAGTATCGCCGTGCCTGTACCGGTTACCGTCGGTGATGTAATCGTCGGGCTGGCAATAGTCCCGCCGGTGATAGAGGCATTAGAACTGGTCAGATCGTTTATAGCGGTAGTGCCGCTGACCGTAGGCGCTGTCAATGTGGTTATAGTCAAGGCGGTCGCTGTGCCCGCAGCTATCGTAGCTGAGGTTATCTCGGCGTCGCCATTCGTGCCGTCCAATTTGAGGATGCTGGTGCCGTCCAGCTTCTCGAAGTCCAGGTCGCCGCTGGACCAGACGGACTTGACGTTAGTGACGGTATTCGGCACCTCGCCGCCCGAGGGGATATCGGCGGGGATGTCCGGCGGACTGGCGGGAGCGCAGGAAATCAGGAGAAGGAGCAATGCCATCACAACAGCGACGGCGGATATGAATTTTCTTTTCATAGTTCAACCTCCGTGAATAAAATTTAGGTTATCGGTAGGGGCACGGCGCGCCGTGCCCCTACTTTTGGATTAGGTCAGGGCACCGTCATTGGTCTCCTGGGGATAGCGGGGCTGGAGGAGGGCGACCACCCCGATGACCGCATCGGCGTTGCCGGGGTCGGTGAAGGTCAATCCCACATAGGGTTTGTCTTCGGTCAGCTCGCTGGCGTCCACATCGATGATGAGCACCTTGTTATCGTATGTGGCATTAGCCAGGGTGAGACCGGCGGCCGCGACCGCCGTGCGGGCGCCCAGTGTGTCCGTGCCGCCGGCGGCGGTCAGGCGATAGTTGAATGCCAGTGCGGTGGCGGATGAGCCTGCCGTGACAGCGCTGGCGGTGACCGTCAGCACGAAATCATCGGTAGCCATGGCGCCGAGAAGCACCAGGAACTGAACGCTCTGGAATTTCTTCATCGCCACATGCGGCGTGACGAAGGTGGCGGTTTTCTGGATAGGGGCGGTTATGGGAACAATATGCCGAACCATTCCGACATCTTTCATTTTAGGATTTCCTCCGTGATTTATTTATTTTTCAGAGATAGGTCAACGTGATTTATCTGGCCTGCAGGGTGACGAAGGGCGAGGTATAGAAGTTGGAGTTCGTCCGTTTGTAAGGAGTTATCTTCGACTTGCGTACGGGCTGCCCGTTGAAGCGGTAGGTGAAGCGGAAGACGGTCTGCTCGGTCAGAAACTCCACGTGAATGGACTCGGCCGTCTGGATGCCGCCCTTGTCGATAATGAGGTACTGGGAGAGGTCGGCGAGGATGATATCGCCGACATCGCCCGGGCCGGACGCTACCTCGACCGGGATAGCCGGACGCCCTTTGATGGAACCGTACTGGCTGTTGCCCTCGGGTTCTTTGAAGAGCTTCATCTCGACGCCGCCGGTGCCGATGGCCAGCGTCAGGGTGCTGAGCTGGTTTTCCAGCTCCTGGTTATAGAGCCAGACCAGGTCCCGGCCACGCCGGGCTTTCCACATGTTGAGAATGTTTTCGGTCAGGATGGTATCCGCTGACTGCCCGGTCTCTTTATCGATGGTGACCAGGGCGGGACTGTTGAGGATGCCGAGCGCCTTGCCGGCGCCATCGCCGCGGATGATGTCATCGGACAGGACAAAGCCCATTTCCTCGGGGAACGCCTGGGCAATTATCGAGCCGAGCTGCTGCGAGTCCTGGAGATTTTCGTCAGTGGCATAGCACAGCCCCATGATTTTTTCGAGTTTCATCTCGACCTTGGCGAACTTGGGCTTACTGCCCAGGCCGGACATGCTGGCCGCTTCCGCCTCATGGTATACCCGCACTCCGCCCCAGCGGGAGCCGGTGGCACGGCTGGTCTCATCGATGACATTCATCGAAAAGGCGTTGGAGGGACCGCTGATACCGATGCGGCGACAGCGGCGGGGGATTTCATTGGTGTCATAGGTGTCTTTGAGCAGAACACCGTTGAAATCCTTCTGGACGAGGAAACCGCCCTCACTGGGGACGGACTCATTCAGCCCGGTGGCGGCGCGGACCTCAAACAGACGCTGGTCTACGCCGCGGCCGGTGGAGAAGTTCCTGACAGCCATCAGTTGTTCTCCGAATGTCCGGAAGGGCTTCGCGGCGGCGTCTCCGCCTGCGCCGGGATTGGGCTTCTGCGGCTCATAGCTGCGCAGCTCCTCTGCCGGGATGCGATTGATTTTGATGTAGCTGTCCATACGGGACTCGACCGCGGTGATTTCCGTGTCAATGGCGGCAATCCGGGCGGTCTCCACTGGGGTTTCCGACCGTTTTTCCTCGTCAACCTTCCCCAGGATGACGTTGCCCTCGTCCCTGAGCGCTTTGATTTTTCTCCTGTATTCCATAACTTTGAGCATTTTTCTTTCTCCTGATTTTAGTATTCGGCCTTCCCGGGGGCCATTTACCGGGGGTAACCATATTGCAAACGATGCCGGGCTATCACCAGGCTTGCGGCAGCCCCGTCACGGGCCGGCGCTTCGTCCGGTTTGGCTTTGGCAGGCAGTTTTAATTTCTCCCTGGCGGCCTCCAGCAGGGAACGGACTTTGACATCCGTCTGAGGGTAGGCGGGGAAGGTCACCGGGCCGATATCGAAGAGCCGGGCCTTGAGAACATGACGTTCGATTTTGTGCTTCTTGCCGTCCCACATCGCCATGAAGGCATCCATGATTTCAACCTCATTCCCATCCACCAGCCACCGCTCGCTCTTTTTGCCGTCGACCATGAAGATGATTGAACCGCCGGTTACGTCCCTCCGCTCGATGCTGACTATCAGGTCCCGGGCGTAGGAGGTGTCCGGCGGCTCGACTTCGTAATAAACGCCCTTCTCGTCCTCGCTGAGGGTAAGCGTGCCGGACTTGTTGCGCCCGAGGATGTAACTGGGGATATGGTCCCTGAGCGACCGGATATCGTCCCGTTTTATGGAATCGGTGAACGAGCCGGGGTCAAAGACTTCCTTGAACCCGCCCAGGTCTTCACTGAGTTTGTTGTAGACGGCGCCATGACCGCGGATCAGTTTCTTGTCCGAGCCGTCGGCTGTGCGAACTTCGAGCGAATCAAACTCGAACGGACTTTTCCCGCGTCCGTAGATAGACCGGGGAACACCGGCAGGGGCAGCCCTGTCGTCATCTTCGTCTTCGTCGTGCATGTCTTCCCACTGCTGCTCGCAGACGGCTTTACGCTCTTTTTCGTCAGGATGGTCGTCATTCATCATTCCGTCGCCCATGCAACGGTCCATGAATTCGTCATGTTCCTCATCGGTTTTAGGTTTCGGCATCGGCATAGGTCACCTCCGTAAATCGGGCTAAAGTTTATTTCTTTCCGCGGGCGGAGCGCGGGGTTTTTGTGTGCGTGGCGGGCGCAGCGTCTTCCACGCCGGCAGATTGCGGTTCCGCAACAGGAATGTCCACTATGGCAGCAGGCTCCGGTTCTACCGGGAGCTTCTTGCTGTCAGCAAAATCCTCAGCCCAGCCAGCGCCGTTTCCGGCACCCCCAGCTTGACCAGAGCTTCAATCAGGATTCGGACCTGTTTGATAGTTTTTTCGTCCATGTTTTACCTCCACCTATTCCGGTTAAACAAAAAGCCCCGAACATTCGGGGCTTTAATGTTCTCAGTTAGGGGCGCAATACTCTGATCTTCATCCCCTCTTCCACCTGATTGTTTGAAAAGGAACGTTTGAAATCCTCTCTCAACTGCTCACTAGCCATAGACGTCAAACGACCGGGATAGGGCAAAACGATAATATCGTTCGTGCCTATCGTAATCCGCTGAAAACGACACTCAACAAACTTGATTTTTTCTTTAACCATTTAACTCCTCTTCGTGCCTTTCCTCCCAAGCTGCTACCAATGTTTCCAGTTCCTCGTAGCTAAACGAGGTGAACAAATCCCTTGACCTCTCTATCCACCTCTCAGTAAACCCTTCCGCTTCATCTCCCAGAACAGGTTCTATCTGTCGCTTGATGTATTCGGGAAAGTCCCGGTAAAAATCCTCAAGCCACGCATGGAAGCCGGGTTCATCAGGGAACTTTTTCAATGCGCGGAGGATATTTTGCTTTTCACGCGCGGCGATGCGCCTGATGGCATTAGATTCAAACTGAGAACGCCCCCCCGCGCTGGCAGGGAGCAGCGGCGTTTTCCCCGCCATATCCATCGGCACCATGTTCGCCTGGATATAATATTTGTCGCCGCCAGGGTCTTCGATGGGATTCATGTTTTGCAGCTCACGGATGTCATTCGGAGACAGGGCACCCAGGTAAAAGAGTTCTTTGTAGAAGGCTGCCTTTGCTGCTGAATCTCCCTGTAGCAATGCCTCCGCGAGGAATTCACAAAAATATAGATTCCGCTCTTCCGGCAGGAGCAGCTTCCGGTTGCAGGTCTGCGCCCAGCGGGTGAACCATGGCCCCATAGTGATGGTCTTGAACTCTATCCAGAGGTGCTCGATGTTGCTGAAGGTAGCATGGGAGAGGTCGAACATCATGTGAGGCGTCAGGTTAAGCAGCCGGGCTAACTCCTCGACGCTGAATTTGTTTGTCTCCAGCCATTGCGCGTTTTCAGGCGGGATGGAGACCTGGTGATATTTCATCCCCTCATCGAGGATGGCTAACCTGTGCTGATTGGTCAGCCCCTGATGCATCTCATTCCAGGAATTACGGAGATTATCCTGCGATTCCTTGGAGAGATGATTTGGGTGCTCGAGTACGCCGCCCGGGTTGGCGCCGTTGCCGAAAAATCTTGCCCCGTATTCCCTGACGGCCATCGCCGTGGCGATTGTCTCGCGGGCGAGGTAGACGTTATCATAGCCGATAATACCGTCATAGCCGAAGCCCGGCATATGCCAGACACGGTAAGCGGGTAATCTTACAGGTTGCCCGTCCGGCAGCCTGTAAACGTAAAGAATCTCTTTTGTTTTTGAATCCCGCCCGACCTTCATTTTCGAGGGGTCGAGCGGCCAGAGCGCCTCCGGAGCGCCGGTATCCATATCCCACTGTATCTCGGCGAAAGCGTTTCCCCATGTGATGGCATGTCCGGTGAGCGTCGTCTTGAAGCTCATTGCGTCCATCTCCGGGTTAGGAGCATCATGGAGCAGATGATAGACACGGCGGTCGAACGCTTTTTCTTTGCCCCTGGGTTGGAGTCGGCGGTACTCGTTGAGTGGAGTCTGTCCCGCCGTCTCTGAAATCAAGCGCACACCGTGCATATAAGGCACACAGGCCATCGCAGTACCCGCTGTGACGCTGATTCCAGTTGAGGTAGGCTGTCCACTGATAACTATGTCCATCGCCTTGTCAAGGTCGGCAAGAGAATACAAACGCTTTTCCAGGAGTTGGCCGAACATGCTCATCTTTTTCTCCTGATAACGGGCCAACCGAGCCAGAGGAATCCGAGGCCGGCAGCGATGAACGCGGCCGGGTGATAAATCTGCCAGATGCCGGCGACCGTCAGCCCCAGACCGGCGATGATAAAAACATCGTTGAGTTCAATCCGGCTGAATAAACTCTTAATTCGTTTCAAATAATCACCAGCCCTTGATGCTCGTAAATACTGGGGCCGCCGACATTTAGCTTGATTGCGTCCATCCTGGCCTGCCAGGAAAGAACGGCAGCCATGGCGGCGTCTATCTTATTCGGACTGTCACTCCGCTCCTTGTGGATGAGCCAGAGGGGTTTCCCTGTATCCTCATCTCGCATTCTTAATTCGCTCCTGAATGCGTTGGCAATGTGCCGGGTGAGTAACTGACTGCCATCGTGGCTAATTTGACGGCTCTTGATGCCCGTCTCGAATGTCTCCAGAGCGTAACTCATTTGTTTGCGGCGGTTAGTCCACCACTCAACGACTTTCCCGTCCGCTAGTTTTTCAGGATTATATCTGCCTGCCCAGGCGGCTATCCACGATTGCCAGTAGGGAGGGTCGCAATACATCCGCCAGACGTTCCAACGGCTAAATGCCTCCGCTACGGTCTCATTCACTTCATGCTCCGGCACCTGCCAGTCTTTCCGTCCCGGCGGACATTCCCACGCGCCCAGCACAAACTGGTACCCGCTGATGATATGAGTACCGATGAGCGCGGTGCCATCGTGGAACATGCCGCCATCAAAACCGAGGGTTATCATGTCACCGTCTTTAACGGGATTATCCGGACGCTGCAAAGCTTTCCAGGCGTCGGCGTCAAATGCTTTGAGAGAAGATTTAACCAGGCGGTTACAAAATACCCTGTCGAAATAAGTGCGGTCGGTGGTTGGGTCCCGCCAGAGCTCGACGATGGCGTCCACATCTCTCCAGGCCGCGGCTGAACCAAGAGCTTCGATGACAGCCGCCCGGACATCCTCAGTGGTATCGAGTTTATGACTATCTGCCGCCTGCCGGTGATAGTAGAAAAAACGAGCGTCTTTTATGCGGCCCTCATGAATAGCCTGGGCATATTCATAGGCGCCCTCAGCGACGGACCCGGCTCCCGGTTCCGGAGCTGTCGTCACCTCAAGCCCCCATGCGTCAGCCTCTTTCCGTTTCGGGATGTTGGCCATCATAGTTTGATGAGCCTGTTTCAGCCGGCGCAGCGTCCACCAGTGAGTTTCGTCCGCGACCTGGAATGTCGTTCTGGCGCCGTCGCGGGCGTTGGGGGAGGACGATAGCGAGACCACCTTACCATCCCCGCGTTTCCGCATGATCCGTTCGAGTCCAATATCGAAGTCATCCCGGAGAGGCCCTTCCTCCAGGATAACTTTTAATGTCCCATAACAGAGCTCATCGGACTGCTCCTCGGTATAGGCTACCATCGGGATGTACGGGTCGGTTACCGGGCCACCCAGCGGATTGCCCTTTTTGTCCCAACCCACGCAGCGGACTGGTGCATCCGGATGTAATTCACAGGCCGCTATCCATGCAGCAAACTCTGTTTTAGACAACCCCTTGGCGAGGCTAAGAGCGCAGCGCTTGAACCGGCGTCTGCCCGCAACGGCATGCCCCTGGGGGTATACCTCATACATTCTCCAGATTAACGCCCGTTTGTCGTCATCCAGTTTAGCCGGCATTCCCCGGAGGTCGCCGGGCCCGAATACTAAGTTTTCCTCAATGAAATAACAAACCAGCCCGCCGAGCGAGGGGTACCAAAGCCCTTTATCGTCAGGAACTGTCAGGACAGCCATTAGTTCACCTGATTGAGCAATTCTCGCGGGTCGATTTGATGAGGTTTAAACTTTCGGCCCTGGTCACGGCGCTTCGCTCCCTTGGCATTAGCATGCTCAGCTCGCTCAACCGTCCATTCCAACCGCCGCCTATCGATAGGCGTAAGCCCAAAACATTGCCGCTGCAGCCTGATTTCTGTCGCCAGAGCAGGGGATGGATATCTCCAGTACCGGTCGACCAGGTCGGCCAGCAAGAAAAGCCCATGAACATCGACCGTTATAAATTCTCCCGCCATCGCCATTGGAGATTTCCAAACATCCTCCCACCAGTCTATCGTTTCCACCCGCCATTTACGTCGGCGTTTCGGTAGTTCAGGTGTTTTTTTTAGTGGATTTTTATCAACAAATGCCATCGCGGAAGACGTTTTATTTCTTCGTTGGCGCATATCTGGATTTTTAGGCGATGGTCCTGGCATTTTTTAAACCCCCTGACGAGTAAATAACTGACATATGCAAAGCTAAATTACAAAAACCCCAACACGTGCGCGCGTTTCTATGGTATTTTCATTCTAGGGATTTTTAATATTCCCTCCAAACCGTACAGAAAAACTCCCTAT
>ERZ1292632.1875-Hain-H43-01um-R2-1875-length-19011-cov-7_pt1 | contig 19011 bp, 17 predicted proteins | sample MGYA00564407_ERZ1292632 | MGnify/ENA primary metagenome ERZ1292632 (study PRJEB36523, sample SAMEA6512637) | groundwater metagenome | collected 2019-01-08 | study: AquaDiva: Metagenomics assemblies of 32 groundwater samples | reverse complement strand
TTAATTTACTTTAACTGCTCATCACTAAGTCCAAAGTGGTGTCCTATTTCATGTATTACAGTCTCTCTTACCTGCTCTCTTATTTCCTCATCTGTTACAGCAACACTCTCAATTGCGTTTTTAAAAATAGTGATCTTATCTGGAAGATGACTGTAATAAATTCCTCTTTTTGTTTGCGGAATACCCTCATAAAGACCGAAAAGCAAAACACTTGCAGAAAGTTTTGCTTTTCTTAATTGATACTCTGTTGGGACATCTGCAACAGTAATAGCAATATTATTTAATTTCTTAGCAAATTCTTTAGGTAAACTATCTAAAGCTTCACCGACTAATTCATTAAACTTCTTATCATCCATTGCTCAAGAAGTATAACATGAAAAGTCATTGCAATTTAAGATTTTTAGGCGTAAAAATTAATTAATGCCTAAGGATCCAATTTCAAAGTTTTTTAAAGAAAATACTAAGTATTCTAAGAATAATGATGATTTAATTGATATTCACGTAGGAAACCCTCTCCAAAAAATTATTACTCTTCTAGAAGAGATTAAGAAACAAAAAGCATTTTCCTTCACCCTAAAAGGAAGTCTTGGAATTATGGGAGTATTTTTAACCCTTTCTGTTTTTGGTGTATTTGGAGGAGGAAAAATACTTTGTGATAAAGGGTCTCAATCACATATTGGCATAGTTAGAGTGTTAAATATTGAAGATGAAATCCCTTCACAAATCCCATTCTTAGATCCATTCTTAAGCTACTTTGCTCCAAGACAAAAATATAAAAGGACAGTACTTATCAGAGATGATAGTAGTGTAATTAAATTTTCTTTTGTTAGAAATGTAGATTTTAGTAAATTTACAGATCAATTTGTTGTTGCAACAGGAAACTATGATAGCTGCGGACAAACTTTAGCTTTAGAAAATAAAGAAGGAATAGAAATGCTACAGACAAATCAAGAATTTTAATTCTACTAAATTAAACTCTTGTATAGTTCCAAAAATCTTTGATTTAATAATCTATATTTTTAGCCACAAAAAAATTTGATTTATACTTAAAAAGGATATATACTAAACACTATGGAAATGGGACATACAAATACAATGAATTGGTACATCAGAAAGCTTCTTGCAAGGGGGGTTTTCTTGTCGTAGTTTAATTAAGATAAAAACTAGAGGAGGCCTCCCTTATGGGAGGTTTTTTTATGGAAAAACTAATAAAATTACTATCATTATCTATTGGAGAAGAAATTCGGGCAGTTGTACTATTTGTTTTAACAACGGCTCTGATTGGATTTTTCGTAAATATAATAACAGCTATTTTTCTAAAACTGCTGTTAGATTGGTAGATTTACGAGACCTTTGGGTAAACTATAAAGGTAAGTTTAATTTCTGATATAATCTAGCCATGACCGCAAAACAAATAATAGACACCTATATTTCTTTTTTTGAAAAAATAGGACACAAGCAAATTGTAAATTCCCCCTTGGTTCCAGATAATGATCCAACCACTCTTTTTACCTCATCTGGAATGCAACCATTAGTTCCATACCTTTTAGGAGAAGAACACCCTCAAGGCACAAAACTTGTAGATGTGCAAAATTGTTTTAGAGCAGTTGATATTGAAGAGGTTGGAGATAATAGACATACAACATTTTTTAGAATGCTTGGCAATTGGTCTTTAGGAGATTATTTTAAATCTGAAGAAATACCTTGGCTTTGGGAATTCTTAACAAAAGAGCTTGGTCTTGCAAAAGATAAGCTCTATGTTACAGTATTTGCAGGAGATGAAAATGTTGAGTTTGATAGTCAGTCAGATACAATTTGGAGAAAAATATTTGCAAAAGAAAACTTAGAAGCAAAAATCTTTAAAGGAGATGTATCAAAAAACTGGTGGTCAAGAAGTGGAACCCCAGACAAAATGCCTATTGGGGAACCAGGAGGACCAGACACTGAAGTATATTATAGACTTGATGATATTGAGCATAATGATAAATGCCAAGGTGATGATCCTACAAAATGTGACTGTGGAAAGTTTTTTGAAATTGCCAATTCTGTTTTTATGCAGTACTTAAAGACAGAAGATGGATTTAAAGAATTACCTAAGAAAAACGTTGATTTTGGAGGAGGAGTTGAAAGACTTTTGGCTGCAGTTGAAAATCAAAGTGATATTTTCCAAACATCTTTATTTAAACCGATTATTGAAGCACTTGAAACAGCTACTGGTAAAAAATATCAACAAAATCTTAATCAATTTAGAATTGTTGCAGATCACCTAAGAGCTTCTATCTATTTATTAGATGCAAAAGTATTACCAGCCAATAAGGAAAGAGGCTATATTTTGAGAAGATTATTAAGACGTGCTGTTGATAACCTCGAGGAGATTGATGAGTCTACTTTTGAAAAGATAATTGAAATAATTATTAATGAATGCTCAAAAACTGATCAAAGCTTACTAGAAAACTTTGAGTATATTAAAAACTCCATTTTAGAAGAAAGCCAAAAATATAAAAAAGTAATTAGAGATGCAAAACAATTTCTTGAAAAAAAGACAAGTGGAAATACAAAAGAAATTAAAAGTAAAGATGCTTTTAATCTTTATACTTCATATGGTCTTTCTCCAACTCAAATAAAAAGCTTAGGCTACCAATTTGATGACCAAGAATTTGCAAACTTAATGGAAAAACATAGGAATCTTTCTAAAACTGCTTCTTTGGGTATGTTTAAAGGCGGTCTGGCTGATACATCAGAGTTAACAATTAAGGGGCATACTGCAACCCATCTACTGCATCAAGCCCTAAGGGATATCTTTGGAGATAAGCTCTACCAATCTGGAAGCAATATAACCTCAGAAAGAGTTAGGTTTGACTTTAATCATGATCGAATGCTTACCGAAGGTGAAATTAAAAAGGTTGAAGAAATAGTTAGAGAAAAAATAAAAGAAAATCTACCTGTTCATTTTGAAATAATGCCTCTTAGTAAAGCCAAGGATTTAGGGGCAATTGGATTATTTGATGAAAAGTACTCCGAGAATGTTAAGGTATACTTTATAGGGGATTATTCTAAGGAATTTTGTGGAGGACCACATGTTGACTTTACTGGAGCGATTAAAAGCTTTAGAATAATAAAGCAGGAGAATCTTGGCAAAGGATATAAAAGAATATACGCAAAAATAGAATGATATGAATATTACCAAACTGCCCTTTCTTGAAAAAAAAGAAAATAAGGAATATTTTCTATCGTTAATACTAAGAAATGAAAAAGTTAAAGCTGTTATCTTTGAAAAACAAGGAACCTCTATTAAGTACTTAAATGATGCTGAAGAAGAATTTACTAATACTGTTGAAGATGCCTCAACTGAAGAATTACTAAATGTCTTAGACAAAGCAATAACTGCAGCAGAAGAAGTACTTCCCCCAAATATTGAAGCTCATAAAACTATTTTTGGATTAAAAGAAGCTTGGATTGAGGATAATAAGATTAAAAAAGAATATTTAGAAAAGCTTAAAAAAGCAGGAGATGAATTATCTCTTGATCCAATAGGATTTTTAGTTTTTACTGAAAGCGTTGTTAATTTAATTCAAAAGGATGAAGGAGCACCAGTAACTGCAATCTTAGTTGACGTTGGAAATAAGTATCTAACGGTTTCTTTAATTAGAGCTGGAAAAATAATGGAAGTAAGATCTTCAGAGATACATGAATCAGCATCTTATACAGTTGATACTGTTTTAAAACACTTCCAAATCCCAGAAGTAATGCCAGCAAGAATTATTATTATGGATAGCGAAGAGGAAGAACTTACTCAAGAATTTATGAATCATAAATGGAGCAAAAGCCTTCCATTTATTCATATTCCCCAAATTATTTCTTTACCACAAGACAGCGATATAAAAGCAGTCCTACTTGGTGCTGCAACCCAAATGGGAACAGAACTTATCTTTGATCATAAACAAACTTTAGAAAAAGATTTTGTAAAAGAAGACTACCAAGCGCCAAATGTTATACAAACAGACCAAGACTTAGATCAAAGCATTAGCCCAAAACCATTTGAAAGCAGAGAAGTAAACGAAAATAAATTAGATTATGTAGGCAAAGATTCATCGCTAGATTTTTTTGGATTTAGTAATAGTGATGTAGTAAAAACAAAGCCTCCTACTCCAAAGAATGAACCTGTTGCCCAAAATCTACCTAACCCACAACTTGAATTTAGATCTCAAGAAATTCCAGAAGAAGTAAAACTTGAAGAAGAATCCAAAGGTATACCAGAGGTTGCAGTTGAAACTGCAAGTGAGGCAAAAAAAGTCTCTATAGATTTACTGCCAATAATTAAAAAGTATTTATTTATCTTCTTAAACCTTATTAAAGTAAAAAGTGTAAAAGATATAAAGTTTATCGCAATTGCAATTTCTGCAATAATTTTATTCTTATTTATCTTCTTTACTTTTATTTTTCAAACTAGTGCAAAAGTTACACTTACCGTCGATCCAAAACAAGAAGAGAAAACTCAAAATATTACTTTTTCTTCGACTAAGTCCACCAACATTGATAATAATCTTTTAGCTGCTCAAATTATTCCAGTTGAAGAACAAGGATCTATAACAATTAGCACTAGTGGTAAAAAAGATATTGGAACAAGCGCTAAAGGATCAGTTACTATTTTTAACAATGACACTGATAGTGTCAGTATCGATAAAGGCACTACTATTACATCCTCAGGTGGAGTTAAATTTAGCTTAGATGAAGGCGTTAAAGTAGCATCAGCATCAGGAGATCTTTTTTCAGGAACAAAACCTGGTACTACAAATGTAAAAGTAACTGCTTCTGAGATAGGCACAGAGGGAAATCTTCCATCAGGTTCTAAATTTAATGTTGGAACTAGTAAAACAGTTGCTGCTAAAAATGACAGTGCCTTTTCCGGAGGAACTAAAAAAAGCGTAACAGTTGTTTCAGATAAAGATCTTGCAAAACTTAGATCTGAACTTCCAAAATCTCTAGCTGATAAAGCAAAAAGTGACACATCAACTAAGGTAAGTTCTGGGAGAATTGTACTTCCTCAATTTATTGATACAGATTTAAGTAATGAAAAGTTTGATAAAAAAGAAGAAGAACAAACGGATAAAGTTTCCCTAAGCGCAACTGTTGCATTTAATTTTCTGTCATATGATAACTCAGATGTAATTAAACTTTCAGAAAAACTTTTTGATAATTCTAGTTTTTCAATTGAAAAAAGCAGACTAGAAGTTAATGCAGAAAATATAAAAGTTGAAAAAAATGATGATATTACTGCAGACTTAGTAATTAATGCAAAACTTTTTCCAAAAATAAACACCGAGGACTTAATAAAACAAATTGCAGGACAAGATACAACGAAAACCAAAAATATGCTTTTAAATCTTACAAATGTAAAAAATGCTGAAATTAAGATTTCACCAAATCTTCCATTCTTATCATCTTCGCTTCCTAAAAACCCTAAAAATATAACTATAGATATATCTTCAAATTAAATGGTTAAAGTTTATAAAAAAAGCAGAACGATTGAGAAGAAAAAATTTTTAAGACTTGTCAGTCTGTTAATTATTTCTATGGGAGTTTTAATTGCAGGTTATGTTTTTTTTCCTCTTTTATCTTGGCAATTATATTTTGCTCCAGTATTTGCTAATTCAGAGATTAATTCACCAATTCCAAAAAGTACAATTGTCTCCCAAAACTCAATTGCAACCCTACTTCAAGGCGCATCTCAAACACTATCGGGAATTGATTATACAAATGCCCAAAATTGGTTTCCAAATTATAAATATGATAAATCAACAAATCTAAAAACATCAACCTATACAATATCTATTCCAAAAATAAATATTAATGAAGCAAAAGTTTCAGCAGTTGACACTGATCTCTTAAAACACTTAGTAAATTATGGGGGAACAGCAGTTCCACCTGAAAATGGAAATGCAGTAATTTTCGGACACTCAACACTTCCTCAACTTTATGAAGAAGGAAATTACAAAACTGTTTTTAGTCATCTTTATAAACTAATAGTTGGAGACGAAATAATTGTAACTGTTGGAAATGTTACCTATAAATACAGAATTGAAAGTATTAATGTTGTAGACCCAGATAACACATCTGTTTTAGAGCAAAGTTTTGACGATAGCTATATAACACTAATCACTTGTACTCCTCCTGGAACAATTTGGAAAAGACTAGCAATTAAAGCAAGGCTTGTTAAAAACTAATATGTACAACAATAGACTTTATATTTTTTTAAAAAACATTTGGCCAAATGTTTATAGAATAATTAACAATTGGTTTTCATTTATCCTAAGAGTTTTAAAGCAAACATTTGCTATTGCAGTCAAACAAATAAGGCCTTAAATATATGGATGAGAAACATTTGGCAATAAATGCTGTAAGAAAAAAACTTCTAGGAAAAACTTTAAACTATGAAGAAATATATGCAATCATGGATGAAATCTCTAAGAAAAAATTTGGTGATGTTTTAACAACCTATTTTGCTGCCTCTGGCTACTCAAAAGGCTTTAGCGATCAAGAACTTTACTACCTAACAAAAGCTATGGTAGAAACAGGAGAAAAATTATCTTTTCCTGGAATTGTTGCAGATAAACACTCAATTGGCGGAGTACCCGCAACAAGAACAACGCCAATCGTTGTTTCCATAATTGCTGCAGCAGGATTTAAAATACCAAAAAGCTCATCAAGAGCAATCACTAGTCCAGATGGAACAGCAGATGATATGGAAGTACTAGCTCCAGTTAATTTAACAAAAGAAAAAATTCTTGATGTAATAAAAAAAACTAATGCCTGTATTGTTTGGGGAGGAAGCTTTCATCTTGCACCTGCCGATGACATTATTATTCAAGTTGAAAAACCACTTATTTTTGAATCCTATGATAAAGTAGTCGTTTCCATAATGGCAAAGAAAATTGCTTTTGGTTCTAATCATATTGTTATAGATCTTCCCTATGGAAAGCATGTTAAAGTGCATACCCTTGAAGATGCAAAAACATTAAGTAAAAAATTTGAGATGTTAGCAAAAAAATTTAAAATAAAAATTAAAGTATTAATTTATAAAACAGATGAACCAGCAGGACGAGGCATTGGTCCTGTATTAGAAATTAGAGATAGTCTTAAAGTGCTTGAACAAACAAAGGATAGACCAATAGATCTTGAGGTAAGAAGCTTAACTATTGCAACAGCCCTACTTGAACTGTGTTTCGAGGACAGTCCAAATAAAGAAAAAATGTTAAAAGATTTTGGAAACCCATATAACCTTGCCTTAACAATCTTACAGAAAAAAATTGCTCTAGAAAAGTTTAAGCAAATAATAAAAGCTCAAGGAGGAAATCCAAATATAACTAGCAATAAATTAATACTAGGCAAACATATTTATGAAGAAAAGGCTACAAAGCCTGGCATAATTAATGAATTAAATATTAAAAATATAACTCATATAGCTAAAATACTTGGTGCTCCAGAAATGAAAAAAGCAGGAATATATTTAAATAAAAAAATTGGGGAAAGTGTTGAGGTGGGAGATGTTTTATATACACTTTTTAGCGAAAAAGTGTATAATCTTAAGGAAGGAAAAGAGTCTTTAAAAAACTTTCCGATTGAAGTTTACGAATGAAAAGAATTATAACAGTTGTAGTTTTAATTTTAGTATTTGTTATAATTTCCGTCTTCTGGTGGCAAAACGGTGTTCTTCCAGTTAACTCCCAAAATAACTCACCTAAAATCTTTGTTGTAGAAAATGGCCAAGGAGTAAGGGAAATTGCCAATAGCCTAAAAAAAGAAGGTCTTATAAGAGATCCTGTTATTTTTTTCTTAATTACAAAACAGACTGGACTTGATAAAAAAATTCAAGCTGGAGACTTTAGGCTTAATCCCTCTATGAATGCTTACGAAATAGCTGAAAGCTTAACCCATGGAACTCTAGATATCTGGGTAACAATTCCTGAAGGATATAGAGCAGAAGAAATTGCAGATATGTTAGAGGAAAAAATGCCAAACTACGATCAGAGCTGGAGACAAACTCTAAATCAAAACGAAGGTTATCTTTTTCCTGACACCTATTTAATGCCTAGAGATGCTGACGTTGACACAATAATTTCAATTTTTAAGAATAACTTTCAAACGAAATATGATAGCGTTAAAAGTCTAAAAACAAACAACTTGCCAGAATCACAAACTCTTATTCTTGCATCCTTAGTTGAAAGAGAAGCAAGGCTTGAAGAAGATAGGCCTTTGGTTGCTTCAGTAATTTACAATAGACTAAGTATTGGAATGAAACTAGATATTGATGCAACGCTGCAATATATCCTTGGCTACCAAGAGGATGAAAAAAGATGGTGGAAAAAAGGACTTACAAATGAAGATAAAAAAATAAATTCACCATTTAATACTTATACAAATCCAAGCCTTCCACCAAGACCTATTTCAAACCCAGGACTTTCCGCAATTAAAGCAGCTTTAAATCCTGCAGAAACTAATTACCTGTATTACATTACTGACCAAAATGGAAAGAATAGGTACGCAACTTCACTTGAAGGACACAACGCAAATATTGAAAAATACGGCCTTTAATTAAGCAGCTTTATATAAACCTCTTACTTCTCTTTGAGAAATTAAAGGTAACTCTCTTGGTGCCCCTGGTAACTTATGAATTCTCAAAGCTACTGTTGATCCGTATTGATTGCTATGATATATACCCTGTTTTACATCAATAGTTCCTAAAGATTCTTCTCTTGCAACATCAACCCATAAAGAAGCTAACTTTGTAGCAAATTTTGGTACTTGAATAAACATAATTCCACCCTCAGAAAGCATATCGTATAATACACTAAATTGTTTTTGTAGAAAATGTAAGTCATGAGGAATTTCATCTAGACCCCCCATCATACGCTCAATTATCAAATCTACTTTTTTTCCACCTAACCATCTGTCAACTGATTCTCTTGTCTTATCTGTTGTTATATCACCAACAATAACTCCATGATTAGATACTGTGTCATCCGTGCATTGAAGCATACTTCTTGAATCAAATAAAACCACTCCTTGAGTTTTTGCAAAAAAACCTTTAGGAAAATCAGCAAAAAGTCTTGAGCCTAACCCGCCAAGATCAATTCCAATAGCTTCTCCTTTTCTATCACCCAAAACTCCTACTATATCTGTTTTTAAATTTGTTCCTTCTGGAAGAACACTCCTAAATGTTGCATGATAAGAATATTCTTCACCTAATATAAAACGATCCAAACGACGAGGTAATAATGGAGAATCTTGTACCTCCCATCCATGTTTTTCCTCTCTAGTAAAATGAGCTTGGGGTCTAGTAAAATGAATTCTTTCTTTATCTATAACAGACTGTACATGAAAAGCATAAAGCTCTAAGCCTTTTGCTCTTTGGGGTTTTGTTGTTAAATACTTTGGTCTTTCCATAAGGTGAAATTATATCAAAAAAATGTCTAAAAATCAAACTATGGGACTAATAAATAGGGGGGTTAAATTAATTTCTTAATCTTTTAAAAAATCTCTTTTTAGGAGCTTTTTCTACTTGCTCTTCTACCTCTTCTTTTATGCTATGGATAGCTTCTTTAACCTCTTGTTGTGGTTGATGATTATTGCTTACTGTATGTTTTACTGGCTCCTGCTCCATTTCTTCCTCTTGCTCAAATTCTTGTCCAAAATCAGCAAGACCATGTTCTTTCATGAGGTTTGATATACCCTCAAGGCCTTCTTCTGAGAGAATTTTCATTAAATTTTTACCTGATTTTGTACCAAAAAGAAAAACACCTAAAGCACCCACTATAATACCTAGCATAAAGCCGTCTAAGAATCTACTGTTTCCATTATTATTCATCTTTTTTATTGTGGTGTTTACTAGTACCCTGGAATATCTTTGCAATCGTTGCACCTGTTTTTAAACCCATTGCAAGGGTAGAAAAAGAAGAAATGGGCTTACTTACGCTTTCTGTAATAACAGATGTATCGTCTAAAACTTTATTTACCTTATCAATTGTTTTACGAAGCTCACGAAGAATGAAAAATACCTGGGCACCTAATACCACAAGAAGTACAGTTAGGATTAAGATTACTAAAAACAACGCTAATTGGGCAGGATCTGTCATATCAATAAACTATCTCAAATTGACTAAAAGGTCAATAGGCAGGTTGTATATCAACCGTTCTTTTAACTTCTGAAGTTTTACCGAACTTATTAATTGCTTTTATATCAATTGTAAATTTACCAGGAAAAACACTTAAAGTTTTTTCAAAATTACCATTTTTTTCTACAGTTACCACATTTTTATTAATATAAATTGTTGAATCAGGCTCTGTTTTTCCTAAAATAGTAATTTTGGAAGATTTGATTACCTGATTTTGTTGAGGTGAATTAATGTCTAGAGGGGGACTTATAAACGCATATCTATATTGAAAAAGTATATAACCAATAAATAAGATAAAAATAAATAGGCCTACGAAAGCAGTCTGTTTTACCTTAAATCCTCTTAATGGGAATTCTTCTTTTATGTCAAAACCTTTAGGTAATACCCTATACGCTGTATCTGAATCAAACTCTCTTCGAAAAAGAGCCAATATTTCTTTTTCATTCAACCCTAAAAACTTTGCATAATTACTGACAAAACCATGTGCATAAGAAACCGAAGGAAGCTTACTATACTCCCCTTTTTCAATATATTCTAGATAAACAGCTTTTATTTTTGTATTTTGAGCTATTTCCTCAAGACTAAGATCTTTTTCAAGTCTTACTTCCTTAAGTTTTTCACTTGCTTTAACCATAAGAAGAAAATTACGTCTGACTTACGTTCGAGATGAATTCTTCAGCGTTTGTAATCAGTACATCTCGTGGTTTACTTCCTTCAGCTCTTCCAACTGCACCAACCGCCTCAAGTTGATCTAATATTCTTGCTGCTCTTGAATAGCCAATTGATAATCTTCTTTGCAAAAGCGAAGCTGATGCTTTATCATGTTGGCAAATTATTCTAATTGATTCATCAAATAATGCGTCTTTTCCATCTCCGCCCATTGAAGCAAGTCCTTTTTTAGCTGCAACTAATGGCTCAGCTAATACTTCTTCTGTGTATTGCACTGGTGGATTTTCATTCTTTAGAAAATCTACAAGTCCTCTTACTTCTTTTTCTGAAACAAAAGCTCCTTGAATACGAGTAGGCTTGGCTTGATCTGGAGGAATAAATAACATGTCTCCACGACCTAAGAGCTTTTCAGCACCAGGCGTATCAATAATAACACGTGAATCAATCATTGACGATACGTTAAAAGCAATACGACATGGTATATTTGCTTTAATAAGACCAGTGATAACATCAACAGATGGTCTTTGAGTTGCAACTACTAAGTGTATTCCAGTTGCTCTTGCCATTTGAGCTAATCTTGCAATAGCATCTTCAACCTCAACTGGAGCATATGCCATTAAATCTGCGAGTTCATCAACAAAAATAACAATATATGGAAGTCTTTGAAAACCAGCGAGCTCATTATACGAATCAACATTTCTTACCCCATGCTCTGCAAAGGTCTTATATCTTCTGTCCATCTCTCCCATTGCCCATTTTAAAGAAGCTAATATTTTGTCTACCTCAACAATTACAGGTGTCATTAAATGAGGTATACCATTATATCCTGTTAACTCAACTCTTTTAGGATCGATCATAATAAGCCTTATCTCATCTGGTGTTGCTCTAAACAGCAATGAAGCAATAAAGCTATTTACCATAACAGATTTTCCACTTCCAGTTGTACCTGCAATCAACACATGGGGCATTTTACCTATATCTGCAACTAAAGGATTTCCAGAAACATCAAGGCCTAATGATACTGCAAGTTTTGATTTACTTTTTCTCATTTGATCTGAACTTAACATTGTTCTTAAAGAGACTACTTCAAGTGATTTATTTGGTATCTCAACACCAATTAAGTTTCTTCCAGGAATTGGAGCTTCAATTCTGATTTGCCCTGTTGGGGCTTCAGTACTTAGGGCTAAATCATTTGAAAGATTAGTAATCTTAGATACCTTTGTTCCAAGAGGAATCTGAAGAGCATATTGTGTAACTGCTGGGCCAAGATTAACCTCAACAACCTTTGCTCCAATTCCAAAGCTTTGCAAAGTATCTTCAATTTTTGCAGCAATTTTCTTAACATCTCCCCTGTCTGCTTTTTGAGATGTATCACTTGATAAAAGATCCATTGGCGGAAGCTTCCAAACACCAGGTTTTCCTAAGGTATTCATAACAAGCTTATCTGAAATAAGAGGTTCGTCTTTTTTAGGTAAATTAGAATTAATTTTCATTTCCTTATTGCCTAAATCTTTATCACCCATTCCTTTTATAACCATTTCTCTGTTCCCCATAGCAGGTATTTGTTTCTTTTGAAAGAATGATAAAATTTTTGATGGGAAAAGTTTTGGTAAAAAACCTACAATTGCAGATAAAATTTGCATGACTTCATCAATTGATGTATCAAATAAAACTATTAAACCAACAAATACTCCAGCAAGATAAACTGCAAATGCTCCAAAGCCTGATAATACTTCTGCAATAAGTTGATTTAAATATCCACCAACCATACCCTCTCTTGTTAAACCAAGTAAGGAGAGAAAGAGAATAAAGAAACCAACTGAAACATTTGGCTTTGAGATAAACATTTTAAGTCTTAAAAAGAAAAAGCCTAAAATTATTAAAAATAGGGGGAGCAAGAATGATAATAATCCAAAGTAATAATTAATATAATCATTTATTGTTGTTAGTGATGGACCTGTTTTTGCAAATGAAGAACCTAGTAAAATTCCTGAAAGTATTACGCCAAAAGCAAAAATAGAATAAACAGTATTTTTCTTAAGCTTAACTTTAAACTTTTGTTTTTGATAATGTCTTCTTTTTGCCATACATCTTATTATAGGAAGTTTGAGGCCTAACTACAAGTCAATTAAACCTCTATAACAATTGGTAAAACCATGGGGCGTTTTCTGTAAGCTCTAAAGATATGTTTTTCAGATACTTCACCAATTAAGCGTCTTATGTATATCCAGTTTGTAACTGGTTGTTTTTTACGCGAAAGTGCACTCCTTAACTCTTTTGATAAATTAGTTGAAAGATCCTGAGCATCTTGAGTAGAATATCCTCTAGCTATTATATTTGGATTATCTACTATTTGACCAGTTTCCTGATCAACTTCGCAAATTACAACTACAACTCCTTCTTTAGCAATTTTTTGCCTATCCATTAAAACAAAACTTTCAACCTCTTCGCCTGATATTTGATCTACAAAAACGTTTTTAAGAGTAAGTTTTCTACCAAAGTAAGATCCTGATTTACTAAAAACAACTTCTTGTCCATTTCCTCCTACAAAAATATTTTTGTCATCAAAACCCTGTTTTTTAGCAAGAGCCTTATAAGCTACCATATGCCTATATGTTCCACCTATTGGCAGCACATTTTGAGGCCTAGTTAAACTCATCATAAGCATTAAATCCTCGCTTGCTCCATGTCCAGAAACATGAAAATCATCACTAACCTCTGAATAAATTGCCCTTGCGCCCTTTTTGGCAATTTCATCTATTAATGAATTAACTGATATTTCATTTCCTGGAATTGCTTCTGAAGAAAAAACTACTGTATCTTGTGGTCTTAATTTTACTTCTCTAAATTCGTCACCAACTATTCTTGTTAAAGCTGAGTTTTCTTGTCCCTGACTTCCTGCAACAACTAAGACCAAATCTTTATCTTTAAAATTACGTAAATCTTTAACTTCTACTTCCATTCCTTTTGGAATATTCATATATCCCATATTTTGAGCAATTTCTTTACACTTAATAACAGATCTACCAATAAAACAAATCTTTCTATTTAATTTCATTGCCGCATGAATAACCTGATTTAATCTTGATATATTAGAAGAATAAGTTGTAACCATGAATTTTCCCGCTGTTTCTTCCATGGCTTTTTCAAATGCCATTGTTAATTTTGCCTCAGAAGGAGTTCTGCCTGGCTTTTCAGATCTTAAGCTATCTGATAATAAGCAAAGTATGCCTAAGTCTCCAGCTTGAGAAATTTTCTTAAACTCTGTTTTTTTACCATCATATGGTGTTAAATCAAACTTAAAATCACTTCCATGATAAAAATTACCAGCTGGAGTTTTGATAAAAATGTTTGAAGTATCTGGAACACTATGCGTAATTCTTATAAAAGAAATTGTAAAGCTACCAACCTTTAACTCCCCACCATTAAAATCAACTTTTTTAACTCTTTGGGTAAGACCAAATTCATTTAACTTACTATTTGCAAACTCTGCTGTTAGGGGAGTTGCAAAAATTGGAAATGAAGGCAATTCTGGCAAGATATATGGAAGTGCTCCCATATGATCTTCATGTCCATGAGATATAGCCATTCCAACAATTTTCTTACCTGAAGTTTTTAAATAGGAAACATCTGGAATTAATAAATCTACGCCAACCATTGTTTCGTTTGCAAATCCTAAACCACAATCAACAATGAATATCTCATTTTTATATTCGTAGATATACATGTTTTTTGTAACATCTGATGCACCACCTAGGGGTATAATTGAAACTTTTTCTTCCATAATTAACTAATAAATTGTTTTATATTTTCTTCTGTTATAAACATTTTACCACTTTTATCAAACTTTCCCTCGACTATCATTCTTGCTACTCTTCTAGCTAAAGTTTCTAGTGTTCTTTCAAGGCTTCTGGTTCCACTATCAAATCCAAGTGGTCTAATTATCATTGGCCAAACAGTATCCATAATAGATATTTGACCATTTTCTAAACCTGACTGATACATAATTTTAGGAAATAAGTAATTCTTACCAATAACAATCTTTTCTTCATCGCTATATGATGGCATTTGAATAATTTCCATTCTATCTAATACAGCTGTTGAAATATTAGTCGTATTATTTGCTGTAGCAACAAATAAAACACGTGATAAATCAAATGGATAATCAACGTAATGATCGCTAAAATTTTTATTTTGCTCGCTATCAAGTAGCTCAACTAAAACTCCCATAATATCTGCTCGTGCACTATCAGAAACTCTATCAAGTTCATCAAGAAGTATTACTGTATTTCTACTATTTGCATGAATTAATTTTTTAATAATCAGTCCTGGTTCTGCATCAGGAAAACTTCGAGATTGTCCTCTTAATGAAAGCGAATCTCCCATTCCACCAAATGGAATTCTTTCATATCTCCTACCCAAAGCCTCAGCAATTGAATAAACTAGTGTTGTTTTTCCAGTTCCTGCTAATCCAACTAGACAAAGAATTGGCGCTTTAATCTCACTAGATGATGCTTTTTGCATACTTAAGATTAAAGAAGAAAGATATTCTAAGATTGTATTTTTAACACTTTCTAAACCATAATGATTCTTATCTAAAACTTGCTTTGCAAGATTAATATCCATTGTGTCTTTTGTTTCCATATTAAAAGGAAGAGAACAAGCTAAATTTATATAATTTTGTATATTTTCAAAATTGGAAATCTGGCTATTACCAGTTTTCAAACTCATTTTTATAATCGATAACATCGTATTTATTTTTTCGACTAAATCAGAGGGTAAGCTTGCGGTCTTAACTTTTTCTTCTAATTTTAAAATCTCTTGATCGATAGATTGGACAGAATCCATACATTTTTATAATACAAAAACTGGCTATAACTTACTAGTGGCTTTAATAGCGTGGTTTTTTACCGTATTTATTTTTTTGCTGCCAATTCTCTCTTCTTTCTCTTTTAAACTGCATTGATAATGGATGCTCTGATGTAGTTGGAGCTCCTGATCCAGACATAACTGGTGGACGTCTATCAAAGCTTCTTGGTGCTCTTGGGCCTCTTGGTGCAAAACTTCTTGGCTCATATCCTCTAGATTCTCCACCCATTCTTGGGGTTTGAGGAGCTTTTTCTTTAGCTTCTGCATCTGCTCCAAAAAGCATTGAAAGATTTATTCTTCCTTGATCATCAATTTCTGCTACTCTTACTTTTACTTGTTGTCCGATTTGAACAATATCATTTGGATTATTTACATATTCTGTAGACATTTTAGAAACATGAACCATTCCTTCTTTACCAGGTAAGAACTCTACAAAAGCTCCAAATGGTAAAATTCTTTTAACTTCGCCTTCAAATGCTTCTCCTACTGTTACTTCTCTTGTTAATGACTTAACCCAATCAACTGCTTTTTGAACTGCCTCTTCGCTTGTACCTGAAATTGCTACTGATCCATCATCTTCAACATCGACTGTTGCACCAGTTGTAGCAATAATATTTTTAATAACTTTTCCTCCTGGCCCAATTACTTCTCCAATTTTTTCAACTGGAATTTTTACAATTTCAATTTTGGGTGCAAACGTACTAACTTCTTCTCTTGAAGTTGGCATTACTGAAAGCATTTTTTCTAAAATTTGTAATCTTGCAACTTTTGCTTTTTCAAAAGTTTCTTTTATTTGATCAATATTTAGTCCTGCAATTTTTACATCAAGCTGAATTGCTGTAATTCCATCTGTAGTTCCTGCAACTTTAAAATCCATATCTCCAGAAAAATCTTCAAGCCCTAAGATATCTGTAAGTAAAACGTATTCCTTATCTGGATCTTCACCCGTCATAAGACCAATTGCAATTCCAGCAACGGGTTTTATAATTGGTACTCCAGCATCCATTAATGCAAGAGTTGATCCACAAGTTGATGCCATTGAAGTTGATCCGTTTGAAGAAAGAATTTCTGAAACTACTCTAACTGTATAAGGAAAAATATCTTGGCTTGGGATAACTGCCATTATTGCTCTTTCAGCTAAAGCTCCATGGCCAATTTCTCTTCTTGATGGTGTTCCCATTCTTCCTGTTTCTCCAACACTATATGGTGGCATTGAATAATGATGAATATATCTTTTTATTTCTTCTCCGCCAGCAGACTCAATTAATTGCTCCATTTTTGGACTTCCTAATGTTACTACTGTTAAGGCTTGCGTATCTCCTCTTTGGAAAATTGCACTTCCATGAGTTCTTGGGAGAAGTCCTACTTTTGCATCAATTTGTCTTATTTCATCAATCTTTCTTCCATCTGCTCTTTTTTTATTTTTCAAAACATCAGCTCTAATTCCTTTAAACATTACTTTTTCTAAAGCTTGAGCTACTAATTTTTTATCAACGCTACCTTCAGGATTAGCTAATTTTTCACTTTCAAAAATCTTATCTGTTACATCTGCTGCTTCAGAAGAATTCGCTTCTTTACTTGCTCTAAGAGGAATAAGAGCTAAAATTTCATCTTTATATTTTTTCTCTAAGGTTTTTGCCATTTCTAAAAGTACACTGTCTACTGGAGTTTCCTGTTTTTTAACTCCAACTTTTTTAGCAAAATCTTCAATTACATCAATTATTTTTGTATTCTCAACTTGTGCTTTTTTAATTGCTTCAAGCATTACCTCTTCAGAAACCTGTAAAGATCCTGCTTCCAGCATTAAGGTTTTATCTTTTGTTTGAGTTGCTACTAGATCTAGATCTGAGAATCCAGACTCTGCGCTTCCTGGATTTATCATTAAATCTGCATTTCCATTGCCATTTTCTTTAACATAACCAACTCTTACTGCTGATACTGGACCAGCCCATGGGATTGGTGATGCATGAAGTGCTGCTGAAACAGCTATGATTGCCAAGACATCTGGTTCATTTTCTCCATCAACTGACAACACTGTTACTACTACTTGAACGTCTTTTTTAAATGCTTTTGGAAATAGTGGCCTAATTGATCTATCAATTAATCTGCCTGTGAGGATTGCGTCATCTGTTGGTCTTCCTTCTCTTTTTACCCATCTTGATCCTTTAATTCTTCCCCCAGCATAAAGTCTTTCAACGTATTCAACGCTTAGTGGAAAATAATCTAATTCTGTATTTTTTGAACCAGCCACAACAGTAGCTAGAACCATTGTATCTCCAAGTCTTGCTAAAACTGACGATGTAGCTTGTCTTGCTAGTTCACCTGTTTCTAATGTTAATAATTTTCCTGCAATTTCAGTACTTACTGAGGTTTTTTTCATTTATAAATTAGTTCTTAAGCCCAACTCTTTTTGTTATCTCAGAGGACCTCTTTTTGTCCACTTTTTCTAAAAAGTTAATTAGTCTTCTTCTTTTTGCAATCATGGATAAAAGTCCTCGTCTTGAATGATTATCATGTCCATGTAATTTTAAGTGCTCAGTTAGTCTTTCAATTCTATGTGTTAAAAGCGCAACTTGAACTTCAGGACTTCCTGTATCGCCTTTTACTGTTTGAAATTCTTTAATTATGTCTTTTTTCTGAGAAGTACTAAGTGGCATAAAATTAAGTTTAATTAAGTTCTATTATATCAGCTTAAAGTTCCTTTATCAACGACTAATTCTTAGAAGCTTGTTGAGCCTTTGTAAATCTTAGGCTCTAACCAATCATCCGGAGGTGTAGCTTTTACTGGTTGACTTAAATTCTCCTTTCGTTCAATCTCTTCTGTTCTAACTTTACTTTCAGTTTGCTTTATGAAATCATCTTGTCTTGGTGCTTGCCTTTGATCTAAGACTCCCTGATTTGGCCTAACTGCACCAGATCTCATTAAAATTCCGGCCATTTCAAACGCAAGTGAACTTGTATTTGGGTTTTGAAAATTATTTGTCGCAGATGCTATTCCAGTCATTAAGTTTTGAGCAATATCAATATCTAATCTGTAATTTAAGGAAATAATAAGATTAGCTACTGCTTCAGAAATTGAAGAAAGCTTTGTGGAAACCATAACAATATCTCCATATCCTTGATTTTGAGGCTTGTTGTCAATATTTATTAAAACTGTATCTTTTAAGTTATTTACATCATAAAGAGTACCTAAATCCGTAATTCTTTCTGCTCCAATTACAAATAATAATTCTGGAGATGCTCCACCTCTTGTATATTTAACATCTTGCTCATCAAAATTAAGTCCTAATTCTCCAGCCTT
>ERZ1292632.1593-Hain-H43-01um-R2-1593-length-21464-cov-10_pt2 | contig 19023 bp, 27 predicted proteins | sample MGYA00564407_ERZ1292632 | MGnify/ENA primary metagenome ERZ1292632 (study PRJEB36523, sample SAMEA6512637) | groundwater metagenome | collected 2019-01-08 | study: AquaDiva: Metagenomics assemblies of 32 groundwater samples | reverse complement strand
TTCCAAAGTTTATAGTTGGATCTGTCCCTGAGAGATTCCAAGTCCATGCCACACTTGCTTCTCCGCCATCATCCCAGGTTGTTCCGCCCGTAATACCAGCAGGAAGAAAAACCGCCTGAACTTCCTGTCCTGTTAAAGTAAAATCTATGGTAGCAGTATCAGTTACGGTAACCGCATTATGTCCTCCGGATAAAGTTTCTATTTTATCGTAAACAGCATTTTTAGAGGGCGCTATTTTAGTTACACTATCCCAAGAAGAACCGTAAACAATATCAGAAACCGTGGCGCCTGTTTTTAAATTCTCATATATATCTTTTAAATAATGCTGTGTTTGAACAGATAGTTTATCGTCTTTAGGCGGGGCAGATATATCAGCGCCCAATAAAAATGGGATTAAAAATAATAAATATAATTTTTTCATATACGATTCGTAGGTTCTATAAAATTTTCAAATCCAAATATAGTAAATCCTTCATCAACCTTATCATTGCTATACCTAATCTGAAACATATCTTTTCCTTTTTCTACTTCATTTCTTCCTATCTTTAATCCCTGTCCTGCCCAAATATCTACATCCCAAAATGCCACATCCCATAATGCTCCGCTTTCACTTAGATTTATGCTGACTATTTTTCCGCTTTCCTCATAATCAGATTTACATTCTGCATACAAAAGCGTATTGGTGGTAGTTTCGGATAAGGCGTAAGTTTTTAATAACCGCCAGTATTTATCTCCTAATGCTATATCGCTATACCTAAACCATTTAGTTTGATAAAATGCTATGATTGGATCTGTTATTACATTCCCGTCAAAATAGTTTGCTGAAGGATAACTATATGCGTAACCAGAATAATCGCCAAATATAAGGACATCTTGTTCATTACTGTCTTGTGCTATGCACCAAGCATTGGCGTTTATACCGACAAATTGAGTCCAGGCATTATAAATAGTATCAAATAATAAAACTAAATTATTTGTTGCTGAACCGCCATCGCTTATAGATGAATAAAAATTATCATCAAAATTTATGCCTAAAGCATATAAAGACCTTGTTAAGTTTAAATCTGAGATAGTATTAGAAATTTTAGATGAGATATATTTAACCGTATATGCCCCATCATAAACCGCCTTATCGCCTTGAGCAGTAGTAAAATAAATTATATTATTGACTACTGCAATAGATTGCTGGGATAAAGTTCCAATCCCATCAACCATTTTTTGTAAAATAAAAGTATCCCTTTCCTGCCCTGACAATCGCCACATAGATTTGTCTTTGAAAACATATAAACTATCATAAGCGCTAACTAATCCTCTTGTCTTTGTGCCATCGGCAGTCTGAACATCAAAAAAGTCAGTTGCGGTATAGTTCGTAATATCATCTAAAGCACTAAAATAAATTCTTGAAGGAAAATCATCATCGCCAGCAAGAAATAGATGATTTTTATGATATTCAACTATCGTTGCTTCAGGACAATCCGTATCCGTAGTTAAAAAACTTACTTTCCCGCTACCTGTATATTTGAATGGTTTGTTTTGTGCTGTGGCAGGAATGGTTATAACAAGGTTATCTTCAGCAACCGCAAAATCAGGCAGGTTATTATTGGTATAACTTAAAGGCAATATCGCAGCATCTATATTATCCCAAGAACCTAATGCAGCTCCAGCGTTCCAAGTTTTTTTCATTGCAGTCGCTTTACCGTCATTATTGGTAATAGCAACTACATATTTATTGCTATTATTCTTCTGATAAAATCCTAATCCAGTAAGAGCAACAACTGAACCTGTGGAGACTTTTTCAACTGGATTGTTAGGAATAGTGAGAAATCCAAATCTTTTTTTTATCGCCCCGCCAGTATCAAAAATAACATTTTGTATATCACTGGCCTCGTTATCCTGTATTTCAATAGCGGATAATTGGTCATTGAGTCCACCCCAATTCTGAAAATATGAATATTTTATCCAATTTACATCTGCATACCCAATTTTCAAAGAACAGAATAAATTAATAAGGCATAGACCAACGACGGTCAAATGCACTTTTTTCCAAGCCATCTAAGCTCCCTTGTATTCTGTCTATGGATTTTCTCTTATAAATTCTATCAGGCGAAAATGAACCTATTTTTAACTTCATCATATTAAGCCCATCCAGAAATCTCGTCTCTGCTTCTATCTGTGCCTTATTAATATCGCCTTTCTGCATTAAAACAATAGATAATCCGCCATACATCAAAAGCCAATGCCAAGCGTGAGGCATATCAGGAATATCGTAATCATTAGCTAAAATTGCGGGTATGCGGAAATAACGATAATAAAGAAGTTTAGCAGTATCGGGAATACTATAAAGTTGAACCAATAAATTATTAAGTGTGAGTTCGTAACTTGAACCTGCGGAGACAGTAGTTAATCCTTCATAGGTAGTTATCTGCGTGTCACTATCTACTGACTTGACGGTATAAACATAATTACCTATGCGTATTTTTGACATTCTGCCTAAACCCTCAACCGAAGTCCAAGAAGTAGAAGAGCCTGTAATGGTAGTTCCAGAGGCGGAAATTGTTCCCGTTGTATAAGTATCTAATTTTGTGCCTATCATTATGCTTTTTATAGGGTCAGAATAGGAGCTAGGCATAGGAAAGGCGCTATCAAAATTGGTAGGATGAGTATCAAATAAGATAATTCCATTATTTGACTGTCGCAAAAGTTTATATTTATCCACATCAGCATTTAATCTAAATTCATCTTTATAAATTTTATAGGTTAGCGCAGAATCGGTTGATCCTTGATAATTATTCTCTAAAGTAATCTCTGTTGTGCTGACAAATGCAGAAATACGATAATAAGCATTTTCATTCTTTATCCTTATTTTTCTACCCGCCATAGCAGAGGTAAAGGTTGTTCCTGAACCTGTTACGGTCTTTGAACCATTGGTAACGCTGACTGTCCCCGTTTCATAAATAGCGATAGTTTCAATTACGCCTTTATCTTGTATATAATAAGGAAAATCGTAATATTCAAATACCCGCTCTAATGCGTGTTGAATAGAACGGTCAACCAATACTCTTTGGGCCGTAACATTAGATATATTTTCTATGTCAGTAGCAATCTCTAATCTGGTCATTTATTTCTCCTTGCTCAAGAAGTTTCAATTATTCTAATATTTGCACCCGCAGCAGAAGATACTCCATAAATATCAACAGAATCCTCAATATAAAATGATACAGCCTGGCGAATATATACAGGATAGCCATTAGTCGTTGATACAGTAGAATCCCCAATATATAAAATTTGTCCGTCAGTTGAATTATTGACTATTAATATATTTATTCTATTTGATAAAGGAGAAGTAGGTATCTTGGCGGAATCAGTTCCAATGGTTAAATTCTGCTGGAGAAATGTTTTTCTGATTATCAATCCCCAGCGCAAAGTGCCATCGGGGTCTCTTACATTTTCATTCGGGCTGAATACTTTTGTCATAGGTTCTTAATCACTATTTCCTTTCTTAAAAGTTCCTGTTCTTTTGTGTTAAGGTCTAATTCTTTTTTTTGCAATCGCCTTTCTCTTTCTTCAATAGAAATCATTAACTTATTATCTTCTTCTATCCTGTCCTTTATCCCTTGTGTCTCTTGGGCTATTTCTTTTAATTTACTATCATTTACCGCAATGAGTTTATTTAATTCTTCTATTTTAGGAGCAATCTCTTTTCTTAATGCGATAAGATTTTCTGCCTGTTTTTTAATATCAGTTTCTTGAATAGTTAAATCCTCTTTTTGTTTGTCAATGATTGATTGTATATTTTTAACCTCTATGAGTTTATTATTAACCTCATCCTCTTTTTTAGAAATATCATTAGATTTATCAACCGCTTCTCCAAAAAGGCTATTCGCTTCATTAAATCTTGATTGCGCCTGATTATTCAAATTCTCATATTTCAATCTTTCATCAAGTAATGCTCTCTTTTCTTCTTTTAAATTTTCTACCCTTAACTCCCGTTCCTCAAGTTCAATCTTTCTTTTTACTAAATCGCTCTCCCCTTTTTGTAAAGCGTCAAATCTATTATTGAGTTCATTGAGCTTTTGTTGTCTTTCTTTTTCAAAATTCTGTCTATCAAGAAGCAATTTTTGCTTATGTTCTGACTCTAAATTAATCAACCTTTGTTCTAAAGTAGCGATCTGAGTTTTATATTGGGAAATCTTGCCTTGTATTGCCTGAAATTCCGCCTTTTTTTGCTCTACCAAATGTTTGATTGCTTCAACATAAGTAAACTGGTCTTGATTTTTCTCTGCAACCCCCAATGTTTCTTTTTCTTCTGCCATTTTCTTTCTCCTTGTTTTAGAGCGTTTCAACCGCCCAAAAGTTTAAAAGACCAAATAATGCTAAAGGAGCGAGCTCAAGAGGAAACGACCCCAGCATTATGAACAAAAAAGTTAAAAAAGAAGCGAAATAACTAAAACCAACCATATTATCTAATTTATAATTAAACTTCCTTATACTATTTATTATGAGCGCCAATAATAATACTAATCCTACGACTCCTAACATTATCATTATTTCAAACCAATCATTATGAGCAACAAGCCCCTTTGTCGCATTAGGCGTTAATTCCCAAGTTTTAAATATTCCTAATCCCTGTCCAAAAATAGGATTATCTTTAAACTTTACCCAAGCCATCTTCCAAAGAGGCAATCTTTGAGACATAAAACCAGCGATTAACTTTTGATTAACAAATGTCCATCCGATAGAAAATAAGGTAAATATTGAAATTATAAAATAAGTAATTTTACGTCTACTAATAAACATTAAATAAACAATAAGCCCGCCTATTGCGCCTACAATAGACAACTCTGATTTAGTCAACAAAATGCCTATAATGGCTAAAATAAAGCCAATGATATATTTCTTATTTTCTTTTAGCAAAAAAAATGGCAAGGTAAGACATAGATAATTTCCTACGATATTGGGATTATCTAAGAATCCGCAAATTCTATAAGGATGATTATAGCGTGCTATTTTTCCAAATATATCTAAACCTAAAACTTGTAATATACCAATAGATGAAATTAATAAAGAAGATATGCAGATTATTTTTGTAAGTTTAATATAATCCTCTTTTTCAAAATAAGATAAGATTATATAAGAAGCCCAAAGCCCAAAGATAAAATGCAACATTGGTTCTAATATGAATAAATTTATTACCTGTTTATTGTTAAAAGATAAAGTAAAGGGAAGATAAAATCCAAGAAATATAGTAAAGAATATCCAAGAGACAAACCAAGAAAGATATTTATTAAAATATCTTCTTCGCAGGCCCGTAAATAAAGAAAAGCAGATTATTCCCATACAGGTTAAATCAAAAAAAGTCGCCTTTGGGAGACGAAAAGGGTCGGCAAGTTTATTATTGGGTATCATAATCCAGGGAATCAATAAAAAACAAATTGAAAAGAATTTAACCATATTAAAAATGCGGTTGATAGGCTCAACCGCAAAAGCCATTTAGGACTTATCTGTGAACTTGCGGATCAACCCAAACCCAAGCATAATTGGGGCCTAGGCCTCCAGGCGTTCCGATTACTTGTCCCAAAACTCCACCAGCAGTGCCATCAGCGGCTGAATAGGTAGTTGTTCTTCCTGCGGTAGCTGATGTTGCCAATAATGCACCAGCGGCGTGAGTTGCGTCCAAATCATAAACCTGATGTGGACCACGAATACACACCCTGCCTGATTCTGCAGTAAGAATAGTCTCATCGGTTATACCAAATACATATGGACTATCGGCACTTGTAGCTGTCGTAATATAAGCACCCAAAGTTGTGCCTAGCGTTGCTGTAGTATCAAGTATTACTATTGAATTTGACTGAATCTCCGCACCAGAGTTGTTATATGCAATAGTGAATACCTGATTATCTTGATAGCGTGTGCCCGTAGCTGTCTGTGGACTTTGTTCTGCCCTAACTTGGGATATTAACCCAAATACTAAAAGGGCAGATATAACAATAAATAATTTTTTCATTATATCCTCCCCTTTAGGCGTCAGTATCAAGGCTGCCTTGTAAAATACCTTGACGAGCCAAGTTATAGCAGACTAAATTTCCTGCCCAATAGATACGACCAACGATAGAATCTTCATTCACAGGAGCAATAAAATCACGAATAGACATATCTCTATCACGATGCACAAGAAGTTTCATATACTTTAAATTTAACATAAAACCTCTTGCGGAAGGGACTCCATCGTCAAACAGAATAGGTGTGCCAAAGAAATTTACGTGTTCAAATCCTATATCGCCAAAACGAGTCGTAGGAGAAGGTCCATTATATTGAACTGTTCCCGTAAGTGCCTTTAGCAATAATCCATATCCTGTCCTTGTTAAAATACCCACTGTGGGTGATTCATCGCCACGAGAGCAAGCAAGAAGCACAGTCCTCATAGACATCAAACCATCAGTGGCAAAACCAGTGGTTACGCTATCGGAATTGTGCCTCCACCAAGAATCGTTATGTTAACTTACAGTTATATTTCCTGTAAGACCAGACTATCGCTTACCGAACTTATCGGTTCTACTCGCTTAGTCGTTACATCTGCATTTGAGATTTTTAATCTTTTCATTTCTTGATAAAATTGTTCATATCTATCAAGTTTAAATTGAAAAATAGGTCTATATCTTCCATTTTTTCTTTCTTCTTTTTTTCTTAAATCCTGAAATCTTATTGCTAATCCTGCTTGTATTTTTTTAACTTTTAAAAATGGAAGTATTTGTTTAAGAAATTTCTTTGCTGATTCTCTTGTTATTTCCCATCTATGAACAGATAAATGATTTTCTAAACTTTGAAGATTTTTATATAATCTTCCTCCAAAAGCACCAAACATAAAATCCAAAGATTCTATATCTGTCATATTGATATTAATTTGAAGAGAATATTCAACATTTCTTTTTGTATTAAAATTATTCACTTTTTTAATAGAAATGCATCCCTCTCCATCAATCAAACCAGCAGCATAACCTCTTTCCCAAGTCTTACGGCCTTTCATCAATTAAACCTCAATGCTTGATAGGGGTCTGCATTCCAGCATTTCCCCTTATTAGAGTAGATTTTTAAAGCGGCACTATTCTTTTTGTTTAATGTCGCTCTTGATAATGTTCCTACTATTCCGGTAGTCGTTGAATCAGTTAAAAATGTTCTTAATCCTGTAATGCCTAAGTCGGCGTCGGCTTCATCAGACATTACACCGATACCATCACTGGCCAATGTATTCTTCATTGCCTCTTCTGCTATTTCTATCTGTGCAGCAATATAATTGACTACCGCAGTCGGGTCATTACCTTGATTCTGTAAAAGTTTTGTTCCTGATAATGTTATATCAAGAGAAATCTGCTTTCTTTGATATATTGCCGTGATAACAGGGTCTTTTTCAGAATTGGTAAGGGTGGTATTGCCTGTATATGCCTGCGCAGTTGCTAATGCATAAAGCACAGGTAAGCGATATTCAATACCGCCACTTTCGTATTCTTTATGCCCGATTTTATTCAAGAAATACCAGACAGGTATCCTACCAGTGATATTATCGGCTATTTTCTTGCTGATAAGTGGGAGCGTCAACGAGTTAATCGTATTTAGCTCCAGATTAGGAAAATTAGCCATTGTAGAATACTCCTTATTTTTTTACGCTATTTTCCAATTCCTGAAAGGAGTATATCGGCAAAAGATGATTTTTTAATATCAATCTTTTCCGTTGCCGAAGTAACTCCTGAAGAAGGACTGGAAATAGCTTTTTTCTTTTCTTCGGTTAACGGTTTTTTACCTTTTGACAAGATAGCTTGCTCTTTTTCTTCATCAGGGACTTCATAGCGAAATATCTGAGCAATAGAAAGAGACGGATGTTGCACTGCTTTATCTTTAATTACTTCCCGATATTTCTCTACTAAATCCTTACCATATTTCTCAGAAAAAACTACTAATTCTGTATCTACCTGTTTTTCTCTTTGTTCCATTGCAGATTGTTGATAGATACCAAGAAGTTTCTCCATCTTATCAACTTTTTCTTTTAATGAAAATACTCCAGTTTCTTCTTGAATTATGGTTCTCATCTGTTCAAGCGCTGAACGCTGTTCCAAAGGAGATTGTTCAATTAACTTGTCCAGAGTTTTTAAGGCATCTTTCTTTTCGGTGGTAGTAGCAGGTTGCGGATTTCTCTTCTGTTCAATATGTTTAATCAGCACATCCCTTGCCTCAGCAGTAGTTAAACCTGCCTTAACAAGTTCCTCTTGTGCGTTTTTGAACTCTGCTACTTCCTTGAATTTTCCCTGATACCCATCCTCAAGAAGTTTAGCCTTTTTTGAGAGAAGGTCTTTTATACGAGGTCTATCTTGTTCTGGTATATCGGATATGTCTATCCCAGAAACATACTCAGCCGTTTCACCAGATTTCGTTTCGGCTTCGGTTTCTTCACCAGATATTCCTTGTTTTGTTTCGCCTTCAGCTACCTTAGTGGTATCTTTGTTTCCACTTAAAGCCTCTGTCAGCGTTTCTTTAAGGGTTTTATCTTGGTCTGACATTGGTTTCCTTTCTGTTAATTGGTTAAATTACATAATCCTATCTTTTGATTCTTTGCCCCAGGGAACTTTTCCATCAATTTCTTGTTTTGGAGTAGTAAGAGTGGAATGGGATGGCTCTTTTACTCCGCCGCTTGAGGGAACTGCTTTGCGGTCAGGTGTAATTTTTTCTTTTGACATTATTTTTTTCACCCCCTTAATTTCCCAATAAAAAACCCGACTCCAACCGATGCATCGGAATCGGGTTTTGAATCAATTGGGATACTTCCCTACTATTGTAAAGAAGTAAAGTTAAATGTTATTTATGCCACGAACCCACACCTTTCTTTTTCGCATTGATACTGGCATAAAAAACCTGCTTGCCTTTTTTTGCACCATATCCTTTCATCATACTTTCCATAACTTTACCGCCTGTTTTAGTTAATGGATTTTGTGCGGGGAAAGACGACTTTCCGCCCATAAATGCACTCATTCCCTGATGAGCCATCATTACTGAACTTTCCTTCCGTCCATGTGCTTTGGTCATCATTTCATCCATTTTGGCTTTGTTCATCATATGCTCCATATCATCTCCTTTTTATAAGTTTATGCCTTAAATTCTTTTCCTGTAATTCTCTCAATATCTCATCACGGATAAATTTTCTATCAAGGGGCTTATAATCATCGCAGGGCACTTTTAACTCATTTGGTTTCTTAATATCAACGTCATCAATAAGCCCGTGTTGTTTTAATAATCGTTTCCAATGCCCCTTACTTCTTACCTCTGTCGGTTGCCTAAAATTTTTATTATCTATAAATTCATACAATTTATCCTTAGTAGTATTAAATCCTAAATCAGAAATGCCTAATCTTTGCTTGATAGATTTCTTATCTGCAAAACATTTCTGGCATAAAGTATCGCCATTATATAAATATCTGACATTATAAATTTCTATTCCGCATTTACAAAGTTCCAATGGCTTATCATTATTGATTGCCACATTAAAACTTTTCTCTTGCCAGCGACAGCCTTGCGTCATTTTCTTCTTATTAAATCTATAACATTATCGCTTGTGGGTTTTATTAAATCTACTTTCTGCGCCTTTGAAAAATCATAAAGTATTTCTTCTGCCATCCTTAGAAGTCCATAGCAAAGTAATCTATTATTTATTGGTCCTGTAAGATTAACTTTCCCATTGGGCATAGCAGTAATAATCAACTGGATTGGTTTTTGCTCTTGAGTTTCCTCTTTTTTTAAATCTCCATTATTTCCCATAAGCCTCCTTTATTTTTCCTCTACTGTAATCTCAATTTTCACCATTCCTTCTTTTTCATAACCAAAAAATCCTGCTGGGCTATTTAATAAAATCTGTTGTCCTTCTTTTTTTAAAGTCCAACTTGGGCTTGCCCAGACTGATAATGTTTCCTTTCTTGTTTCTTTTTTTTCTTTTGCCATTCTAATATCTCCTTTCTATATTGCTTCCGTTCCTGAACCGACACCTAAATTTCCAGCCGATTGGTAAATATCCCCTTCTTTCGTAGCGCCTTGTCTTACAATTTCAGGATTGCTTGATTTCATCGGTGGTCTTATATCGCCTTTCTGCGGTTTACTTCCTACTCCCGATTTCATCGGAAGTCCCATAAACTTTGCATGTTCAAGGATATGCTCATCAATTATTTCGTTACCTGCCATTTGTGAATGTGCCTGAATATGTATCTGATGATTTTCATTAGGGCTTACTGCCTGTAGCATACCTTCAGTCATTAGTTGGTTTTCTTGCGTAGCGGTTTGCATTTCGCCCTCATCATTACTTATTACAATTTTGTTAATATCTTTTATGTATTTAAAGGTTTTAACAATGGACTTAACTGCTTCTTCCTTATTTAATCTTTCAGGAGCAATTGTGGCTATAATAGACATAGCATCAAGCCATTGCTTGCGCTCTACCGTTTCATCTTTAGGCGGAGCAGTTGAGCCAGCGTCAATCTTAAACTGTATCTCTGAATAAATCATCCTTTGCCGTTCTTTTGGAGTATCAGGTAAATCAGGCCACATATTAACCGTTGCCTGTTCACCTATAATTTCGGATATTTTTTCTCTATCATAAAAATTCCATAATAAATAAGCGATTTTCTTGGCAACTCTAACTGTAAAATCCTCAACTACATCTACTCGTGCGGATGCTTTTAATTGTAATCCAGATTGGGCTATATTTGCCTGAGCAGCAGTTCTTTGTCCTTGTTGAGCCATAAACATTAACTGCCCCATATTAGTCCCCATTTGTAAATCTTGTTTTATAATATTATCTATATCAAATATTTGACTCGGCATATTAGATATTTGCGACATCTGAAATGCTGCTATATTTGAAACCTGTATTAACTGCACTACATCGGTTTCTTCAAGTTGTCTCATATCTTCTTCTGTGGCAAGTCCTCTCTGCGCCAAGATAATCGCAGAGGCCCTCTTGCGCCACTTGACCATTTGTGTTCTGGCCTGCGATTGTTCAATTATTTGAGGTAATATGGGAATTATAACATTGGGCGGATAAGGATTGGATTTATCTAAGGTGGGAAGCGTCTCATCAAAAATTAAAGGTTCATAATCAAACCCGTCTTTAGCACTCCACCAATCTCCTTCAAAATGCGGTTCTTGAGATTGCATAGAGATTGTATAGTTTTTTCTATCTCGTCTATCTTGTATATGATATAATCTAATAATATCGGTTTCGCTATCAGCGCCTCCGATATTTTGATAGCCAGGTTTATTTAAATTAGGCGATGGACTATTTAATTTTATTTCTCTTGAAGGTCTGATATTCTCTTTATTTTTATAAAGCGGATTAGCCAAAAAATCTATCTTTGGTATATCTTCTATTTCAATTAAATAAGGCATATTCTCCACTAATTGATACCCTTCCGGCATAAGCATATTCCAAGAAGGTATCCAATTAGCAAAGATACTTTCTTCTTCGATATATTGATTTAATACGCCTTGCTCTTCAGGGGTGAGTTCTTCTTTTTCTTTTCCGAATACACCTGTTATGGCTTCTTTAATTTTCTTGATTAAACCCTTTTGTTCTATTTCTTCTAATTTGGCAATATCCTGCCCTATCTTGGCTGTATATCCTGTCTTGAGCCAGCCCGGAGGCATAAGCAATCCCGATTTAATCACTCTTTTAAATTGTTGTTTCATCAAAAGTTTACGCCAATAAATATTTATTACAGTTTCCATAGTTTGCGAAAATGCAGACCAAGTATTATGCTCTGCTCTTACAAAAATAAATGGGTCTCTAAAATAAACTAAAGGCACAAGATTATCTATATACCAATTAGCAAAATTAACATCCACTCTCTCCGTATCCAATCCGCCATAGATTCTATAAAAATAAACGCAGTTATATAAATCAATACTATCCTTCCAGATACTATGCTGTTGCTGTTGCAGCCCATAAGCCCGTTCAATTCTGCCCTTCCAGATTTTTAATTCAGTAAAATCCATATTCATTCCTTTTGTTAATTTTATTTGAGCATATAAGGTCTTATATCAGGATATTTCATAAATTCTCTTTCTCGTGCCTCTTTATAATGTTCATTACAAAATAAACCCTCATAAGTTTGATCATATAAACTTTCCCAACCTTTTATTATCTTATTGGGCGATAAATCTTTTTTACATATAAAACATTTATAACTTATACCCTCAATAATCTTTTCCATTGCCTCGCCTTAATTCTATTTACTGCCTGTTCTCTGCTCATAAAAGGATTCTTTCTTTGTTCATAATCTAACATTTTATAATATGCCTCCCAGTCATCGGCAGTTCCCCATTTCTTTTTTTCCTGCGCTTCTCTTGGTTTTTCATAAAGTATAGGCGCAAGGCCCATAACTGCTAATGCCAGCGATATTACCCCGTCATCGTGTAATCCTTCAGGGGCGCAATATCTTATCCTTCTTGAAGGCAATATCTCATAATTAAAAGACTTTATTTCATCAATTAAAAATTGCGTCTGTGCCGACTGCGGTATTCCGATTAAACCTTGCTCTATGGCGATAATTAACTGTTCTATCAATGCCTCTTTGGATTTATTGGTAAATTTATAATCTTTGACATTTATTCCAAATCTTCTTAAATCATCGGCTATGGGATCTCCTAAACCCGTTGAGTCAATAACCGCTAAATGGCGAGGATAACGGCTAATTATTCCCTTGATTAAATCTTTTTGCACAACCCAATCTAATCTATTCTCTCGGTAAATATCCACCAATTGCTTAGTGGAATTTTTCATCACAGTAATAACTGTCCAGTCTTCTGTCTTTCCTAAATCTATGCCTATGGTATAAAATTCCTTTTCCTGCGCCTGCTCTAAATCTCCTCTAAAACATCTTGATAAATTATGAAATACCGTCGCCTCATCCTCAAGAAATTCTGCGAGCCATTCCTGTTTTAAAATCATCTCTGGCGTGCTAACTTTTATCACTTCCCATTCCTCTTTAGGAAAAAAAGGATTTGTATGAGTCGGATGTTGCCAGGATTTCCATTGTCCATTTTCATTATTTCTGCCCTTTAAAAACAGTTCATAAAAAAACCCTCTGCCACGAGGCGTTGAAATAAATATTGCTTCACCTTGTTTATCTCCCAATGCAGGACGCACACCTTCTTCCCAACTTGCCTTAGAAATAAGTTTAGCCTCATCCATAACTGCTAAGTCAAGCCCTGCCCCAAGCAATCCATCCGAACCTCTTTCGGCAGATTTAAACTCTAAAAAACCTATGTCAAAAACCATCTTCATATCGGTAAGTTTTTTATCTATAATGGCATCTTTCAAAATTTCTTCGGCGGTCATCCAGCTTTCTCTAACTAAAGGAAAAGTCGGAGCAACTACCCAGCCACGCTGTTTCTTCCCTGTCCTGCTATACCTGCGAAGCATTATCTGAAATGCTTCCCTCATTGCCATTAAAGTCTTGCCCCATCTCCTTCCGCAGGCCACTACCCTAAACCTATGGTTATCTTCTTCAATTTCTTTTTGTAGGGGATAAGGCGGTAGTAAAGTTATAAGTTTTGTTTTCATAAATAAAAAAAGCGACCCTTAATAAGCCGCAGGCTTATCAGGTATCGCCTTAGTATTTTTCCAGCGATTAAATTTTAATAAATTATAGTATCTGCAATTTCCTCAAATTGTTGTAGAATGCTCTCTATATTCTTTGTTAAGTATGGTTCTATGGCACTATTCGGAATTGCTTTATGCGGAATAGAGTATTCGTTATTATAAGATAACTTTCTGATAATTGCTTCAAATCTATTCATATAAGTATTGTATGTGTTTGCTCCGCTTAAAAAATAAGCGTAAGCAGTAGATATGATACAAAACAAAATTATAATTATTAAACTAATCTTCTTCGCTAATAATCGTTTCTTCATCGCAACGTATGGGCGCAGGAGCAGGCGGATAAATTATCGGGATGACCTTATTCTGCCTTCTAATGAAAATCGCCCTTACCTCTCCGCCCTTATAATATGCCCCTTTACAAGCCTTCCAGAGTTCATCCTTCCAGTTTACTCCCACATTTATTTTTTATACCAAACGGATATTGATTTTACTGTCGCAGGATGGATTAACATAGAAAAATTATCGCCATAAGCGAGCTCAAAACCTATTGCTGTATGCCCGCCGTGTAGATTAGGAAAATCCTTACTTTCAAAAATTGTTAGAGTATTATCCGAATTAACAATTACTATTTTTTCAATGGGCATATTATCTATCTTTATTTTTATTCCACCATTTCACTTTGAAAATTACAAGGATAAAAAGTAATAGAATGATTAAATCCTGTTGCAATAAATCAACGAATCTGCCTAATCTAAAATAACCAAAACTTTCAATGAACAGGCGGTAAAGAAGACTCATACTATATTATCTGCATCGTATCCCTAAGGAATTTGAAAATTGGAGTTATTGTCTATGGAGAGGGGAATATATATATAGCCCTATCCCCTTGTCCATCCCCGACCCCTACATCCTCAATCTCCCATCCCTGTGGATACAATCTATCAATCCAATCCTTATGTATTCTATCAACTAAAAATCTATTCAAGATTGCCTTATTTGTAATGTCGCACTTCTTCCTATATTAACTATTATGTCAACTATAATATCATTTCTCCGTCGGAGATACATTCTCTTCCTTGCTTTTATCATCGGGCAATGATTTATTGCCATAAGTAATTATTATTTTATCTGGATTGGTCTGGGTAATCTCTTGTCGTCGGAGTTCGGGGATAGAAATCTTGGACTTTAGTTCAATCATACGAGCATAATTTGTATTATCATTGTCTTTAATAAATTTCTTTTTCGCTTGCTCAATTTCTTTCTTAACCTGCTCGTCGCTAAACATCTCTTTTATCATCGTAGAGTTTCGTAAAGTCCGATAAAGAGTTCCACTTTTACTACCTTGAACCGTATATCCTACTTCTCTTGCAGTTTTAGATATATTAAAGTTATTATATGGTAATCTCTTTAAGAGTAATTTACTTTTTAAATGCATATAATTATATAGTTATTTATATTTTAATCTTTTATTTAAATTATAATTTAAATAGTTTAAATATATTAATTTAATTCTATTTAGTATTATTAATTACAAATGTTCTAATTACTTCTATATTATTTAAAATTAAATTAGCTTTAAATATTCCAATACTTAATCTCTTATATTTCTTAACATCATCAGTAATAACTAATATCTTATGACCTTTAAACTCTTTAATCTCTATCATCTTAATTAAGATTTAAATCTTTTATTTTTATATACTTTAAAACACTTTATAATTTAAATACTTTAATAGTTTAAATACTTATTTATTGTTATTAAATAATTAAACAAAAAAGGCGCATATAAGAAATTTAAGGGACGATCTTTTATAGATATTTTTCCATATGCTCCCTTCTCTTTGTATGCGCCTGTTAATGCTTATATTATTTTTACCCTAACATAATTTAATTTAAAGTCAAGGATTATTTATTTCGTCATATCGGGAAACGCCGTTGCTGTAATAATTTTTAATCCATTTTAACTCTCTTCTGGCTTTTTTATAAGTAGGTTTATAATGCGAGGCCTTACGGTGTTTTATCCGCTTGCGCTTACGAAGCATTTATGATTTTGCAGGGTTTTAAGGTGAGCAGCCCTTTCGTTTAAAGAAATAAACCGGCTGCCCATCTTTATATTCCATTTAAATTCCCGGTCCTTATCTGTCGTGGCAAGTAATAACTGTCCTGCGCTACAATAGGCTTTTCTCCAGCCTTTTTTCATTTTAAAATATATACAATCTATGCAGTTATTCATTATTTTGCTTAGCTTTACGAAAGCCTTCTTTGTATGCCTCTTCCCATATGGAAATTTGCTGACGCTGAAGTTTACGCTGAAACTCTATTTCTCTTTTTTCAAATTCATCTCTATCCATTAAAACCATATTCATAATATTAGCATATCTTTCCATCTGTTCGGGCTCTTGGGTAAAATCATAAACTCTTTCTTCTACTTTTTCAACGACTTCTTTAGTTATAATTTTAGGCCTATGAGAAAAATAGCTTAATGTAACTAATGTAAAACTTAAACTAAAAATTAAAATAATTTGATAGAGTTTCATTTTTTCTCCTTTTTAAGTTTTTTATTGAGATTGACATTCGGTATATTTAATAGACACATCTCGCAGCCAGGCATACATATCTTTAGATTGCTTATTCCATCTACGCAAGGTGATATTCATTCCCCATAGAAATCCTAAATAAAAAAGCATTATATACAAAAATACAGAATGAAAGTTTATTTTTTTCATTTTTTCTCCTTTCTTTTATGCCATACTTCAGGCAGCCAGGCACATAAAAACAAGAGCAGTCCGAAACCTGATATGATAAATACCTGAGTTAACCTATTGGCCCGGGTATACCACCAGCTATCAAATCTTCTGCCAAGCATTAACAATTCGTGGATGTTCATAGTTCGCCATCCTCGTTTGCTCGTGGCGCTTTGGGATAAGGAAATAGCATTATTAAAAAACAAAATAAATAAATCATTCTCATTTTAGAACCTTCTTCTAAGTTTCGCTTGCGTCAAATTCTTTAATGATTTTATTTACTAAAGGATTGCTTATATTTTTAAATTTATAAGATTGTCCTCTAAAAATTACTCGCTGTTTACCTGTGTTTCCTTGTCTATTTTTAGCAATATCAATATAATATTGCTCACAGGTTTCATTGGTCCTGCGGTCTTCTGTTATTGTTTTATAAATAAATAAAACTTTATCTGACATTTGCTCAAGAGAACCCGAACCTTTTAAATCATATAAATCAGGCGGTCTATTATAATCTGCTCCTGAAGGCAAACGCCGTATTTGAGAAACAATCACGAATCCGATATTGGTCTTATTGGCTGTTTCTTTTATCTTGCGGATATATTCCATAAGAGCAACCCGCTCATCTCCGTAATTTTTCCACTCAACCTGTTGCACAAAATCCAAAAAGATTATATCTGGCTGTTTAGTTTCATAAGAAGTTTTGATTATTTTTTCAATTTCGTTAAAAGTATAACCTTCCTCACAAATTTCAAAATCTATATTACTAACATATTCTTTGAATTGTTCCATAATATCCGAGTCAATATTTTCATACCCATTTACTAAATTAAAATAATTCGCCTCATACATCTCGCAATACATCCTTAAGGCTAATTGCCAACCCTTCATTTCAAGAGATAAAAATAAAATCGTATGTTCTGGATTATCCGCAAAAGAGCGAGCCATTTGTAAAGCAAGCGAAGTCTTGCCTGAGCCTGTTTTACCTGAGATAATCCAAATCTCGCCTTTTTTCATCCCGCCCGTCATCTCATCAATAGAATCTATGCTTGTGGGAAACTCAGGCCTGCCCCTTATTCGTTGTTCTTTGATAATCTCCGTTGCCTTGATAAAATGCTCTCGTAAATTCGGATTGAACATCTTAAGTCTCCTGTTTCTTGATTAAGCCCTTCTATAATCTCTATGATTTTCTGCCTTAATTCTTCATTCTTTCGGTATTTACGAAATAATTGACGAAAAGTTGGCAAGAGTGTTTCACTTGTAATTATCTTTCGTTGAATTTCGGTTATAATTTCTTGATAAATATTAGACATATTTTATCTTTGGTTTTTGGGCTGTAAATTCAAGCCATTTTTTTTCTAAGGTTTCTATTGTCCAAGAATATCCTTTTTGCTTTGCGTCTTGCTCAAGCCACTGCAACCCTTCCGCAATTTTGTCGGGGGTCGTTTTTAAAGAAAGTCTGTTTATAACCTTGTTTATCCTTGCGTAATCAACACGAGAGGCGTTTGCTTTAAGCCAGCCCTTGAGCTCAAAACAAAGGTTTATTATATATTTTCTCTTATCTATATCTAGATCTAGATCTCCTTGTATTATTTTTGGGTAACCTTCACCTGTAACCTTATCTTGTAACTCATCCTGTAACTCTCGGTAATGTTTCTGCCTGTCATATTCACTCTGATATTGTTTCCATTTGCTTATTATCCTTATTCCGAACTCATTTATTTTAATACACTTATATTTAGATAATTCCTCATCTGCTTTTTTAATTATTTCAATAGAAGTATGCAAAAGTTTAGCCAATTGTTCCTGTTCATAACCTATCTTTTCTGCTATACAAACTTGACCTTTTATAGGTGAAATTGTCGCTAAATCAAGATAATCGTCCCAAACCGACCTAACTTCAGGAGAAAGCAATCGCTTGGTGCACTTACCATCTCCATTTTTACCAAAAATATTTAATTCAGCCCAAGATTTACGCCAGCGGGACATTATAATTCCTTAAAAATAATGCCCACAGGAAAGCGCAAACTTTTATCTTTTGTCTTGGGAGGCAAAAGAACCTGTGAGCATAAAAATAGCGAGGGTTTTCCTCGCTGATTATTTATTTTAATTTTGCGCTTTTCTTGCATTTCCTTGCCTCCCGCTTATCTATTTAATTATAGACTCATAAAATCCTTTTGTCAAGCAAATTCTATACTTCCATATATCCTTGCTTATCATCCCAGAATTTACTCCTGCCTGAAAATTTCGGTTTTCTCTCTGTCTGTTCGCCTTTACATGCCTTGATGGGATGATGGCGAGAGCATTTGTTATTGACAATAGGCATGCCGCATCCGCAATATTCTAAGTCAGTATCCATTAAAGACCCGAATTCTTAGCCGCAAAAAAAGCATTTTTTAAAAGCGAAAGTTCTATGCTCATCTGTTTTAAATTGTGCATTGACTTATTCAACTCAATCTCAAGGTCTTTTTTCTTGCGCTGTAAGTCAAGTATATCCCTTTGCAAAAGCAATTTCTCCTGTTCAACTTTATGATGAAATTTGAGAAATTCAGAGATTTGCTTGGATTTTTCATCAAGAAGAATACCAATCTCTGCCGAAGTTTTATTTTCTAAACTATCCATATGGTTATAATATTGTTACCA
>ERZ1292632.989-Hain-H43-01um-R2-989-length-29998-cov-20_pt2 | contig 19053 bp, 25 predicted proteins | sample MGYA00564407_ERZ1292632 | MGnify/ENA primary metagenome ERZ1292632 (study PRJEB36523, sample SAMEA6512637) | groundwater metagenome | collected 2019-01-08 | study: AquaDiva: Metagenomics assemblies of 32 groundwater samples | reverse complement strand
CATAATTAAATAGTTATTTAGGAGTTATAACATAAAATGTATCAATTTCAACAATACTATCATTAACAATAGTTTGTTTAATTTTAGTAGAATAAGTATATCTCTTACTATTAAAGTTAATCACATTAGTATAAGTAATAGATAATGCAATACCAAATATACTTAGTATTAAACATATGATTGTAACAGCTCTTAGAAGTTCTCTTTTATCAGAGTCAACAAAAAGTAAAGTAAGCAGTGATACTATTAATAATATATCACTAATAATAAATATAAATGTCCACATAATTAAATAGATTTAAATTAAATTTATAAATAGATAAGTTATTAATAGAAATTATTTCTTACGTAATCTTGCTAATATAGATAACATTGATTGACTTTCTGTATTAGCTTTTACTGCTGATATTATGGTTTCACATTGTTCACCAAATGTTTTACCAGTAATCGATGATAGTCCTTGATTATTATTTGCGCTTGAATATATAAAACAAGCAAGTAGCATTTGTCTTACTTCTTCTGGTGTCATTAATATTTGTTCAGCTGCTTGCCAACCTAATATAAATGTTTGTAAATCAACATAAGTAACTGATGGATATTGTTTTTGAAATGCTTTTAGTGCTATTGCACATCTTTTTAAATTAGTCATGATAATAAAATTTTAAATAGTTGTAATTATAACAGTTATAAATAGAGATTTCTCTCGAATTAGTAATACTAATATTCCTATTACTGAAGTATATCTATTACTTAAATGTAATAAGAATAATAGTTTAAAAGTGTTAATTATCTTTTATATCTTCTTTAAGATAATAAAGAAATTGAATTAGAAGCATAATTCCTAAGAAGATTAATCTATCAGTATCATCTTCTAGAAAATAACATAATGTAAATGTTATGAATAGTATTAATGTAAATACTAAATAAAATAGTTTCATAAGTTTTGTAATTAGTAATGATTTCAGTGTTAATTAAAAGACTAAAGATAGTATTTATCAATCAATTAATTTTTGTGTGTTATATAGAGTTACTAATGAAAATAGACTTCTGTTAGTATTAATAGCACTCTAATATTAGTATAGATTACAGATAACATGATAGTTATGGTAGAAAAAGTAGTACTTTTAGTAGAAGAAAAAGCTTGCGAAGGAACTGTGGTACGATTACTACATCTCTTTCAACACATCTTCCCACTTATTACTTAATTTATCCCAGAAGTCACGTCCTTCAGGACTTCTAATCCAAGTAAACGCAATAAAGATAGCATCACTTTCAATATCATTAAGTATATCTTTAACCATTTTTTTACTACTTAATTCACGTGTGTTTTTATACCATTCTTCTAACACATCATTATCATATAAGAACTTTCTAAAAGCTCTTTTACGAACTTCATTTATAGATAATTTCTTCATAATAATACAGGTATTTGTGTTATTTCTTCATATACATCAAGTCTTACAAAGTAAGCACTACTTCCAAATTCTTCAACTCCTTCGTCATCATTAATAAGATAACAATTAGGTTTACCTATAAACTCTTGTGAGTCAGGCCATTGGATTACTACAAATAGATCTTCTTTCATATCATTTCAAGTATTACATTCTTATCATAATGTTTACGAAATGCATGTACTACACGCATAATAGGAGCAGTTAATACAGTAATAAGTTCATCATTTTGATAAACTTTAACTTTACCATGCTTATCTTCAAAAGATATTTTACTGATACCAACAGTATGAACTTCTTCAGTTCTTTCAAATGTTCTAATTATAGGTGTCATAGCTTTAGTTGTTAGATTATTAAATGTATTTGGTTTGCATTGCCTTTAAAAAAAGTGCCACAATCACAAGGATCATGGCACTCAACCCTACTAACTACTACAATGCCGGTTCAGCAACACCAGCACCAACATGTTCAACATTCTCCCAACTACCGATGATCTCGTCAATAATACGAGCGTCCAGAGCTGCACGAAACTTTTCGGGTAACACAAGACTATCAACACGATTGTCAACCCAATCATTTTCATATGTTTTCTCAACACCATCAAGACCGACATATTTATCACCTTTCTTCTTATAAGTAGAAGACACAACAGCATGTGCTCTGTTACTACCTATCTCACCAGCTAACATACTGATAGCCTTATCAGGATTATTGATGCTGATTTGATTCACACGACAGAGATACAGAAGCTGCTTCTTTGTCAACGATATGACGTTCTTTACGTTCACACCATCTCCATGAGGAAGATCAACATAGAAAATAAGATCACCTGCAACCAGCTTAACATTACCAGTAGCCTTGTTCTCAGCTTTACGCTCAGGATTCTGAACAAGCAGATGCTGAAGTTTGTAAGTTTCACGAATTGTTTCCATAGTTTTTGAATTAAAAGATTTGAGAAATTAATTAGACTTTTTAACGTCACAATTAACGGGGGACGTTCATACCCGAAAATCAGTAGGGGGTTATCAACCAGGAGGTTCACGTTCACTATCATATTCTCCATCTCCAGAACACTAATACCATACATTACTTATATTAACATATTAATACTAAATCTAAGTAAACTTCTAATACTACTAATATAATTACTATTACTATAACCATATTTTATATTACTATTACTATAAACATTAATATCATTACTATCACTAGTAAATTAGAATATCATGTATTCTTTTAATTATTGGGGGTGCTAGTACTAAATCTAAATAAATCAATAATAGTATTAACAACTATATAAATATTATCACTAGTAATACTACTAATATCATATAAAATAGCAATACTGGTACCAGTACTGGTGCTATTAGAAACATTATTACTAAAAAAATTATTTGTATATACAGTAAATCTATGAATAACTTCATTATTATCACTATATTTGTAAATAATTTACAAATTAATTTTAATTTTATGTAAGTAGAGCTGTAAGTAAAGGTGGATCTAGAACCTCACTTTATATTGTAGTAGAGGTAAAAATATTTTCACTTCTGCTTGCATATATCATTTTTTTTATATATATTTACATGGGGTTTGGTAGATAGTGTAAATACAAAGAAAATACAAAGAGGAATACAAAGAGAAGAAACGAGATTATTAAATATCGAAATAGATGTAATGATATTATGGATGCTTTAAAAGAACGTACAGGAGTATATAGTGTTAGAAAATTTGGTGGATATATGGCATTAGTTATATTAGCTTATTTAATTATAAGTTTTACTATAGCAAATGATTTTAAAGAAGTTCCTGTTTCTTATTTAGTTAGTATAGATGTAATCATATTATTCTATTTTGCTAAAGATGCTATTCGTAATATTAAATTTGGTTCATCAGGTAATGAGAACAATCCGCAATGAGAAGTTGATTCTCTATTTATCGTTTTTCATAGGTTAAAGGTTCCCCTAGATGTATTTATACGTCTAGGGGTTTTTGTTTAAATAGTGATAAAGATAACTTGAATTTGGACTCCCTTATATACCTATATTATATACTACAAAAATAGTGATTTTTAAACTTGCTTATATCGAAAATTTTATTTACATTTACATATTCTATATTGTTTAATTAAATTAATACTAAAATGACAGACAATGATCGTGGTAGTTCTCTAGTAAATGTTATACCTAGAGGTAATAATGTTTTAGTTAGAATTGAATTTAAAGCTAGTATATTAGCTTTGGCAAGTGGTAAACCTGAAGAAAATAGCAATGAGAAAGTTACATTTATTGTAGCTGGTATTGGCCCACTTGTTAAAGATCTTACACTAAGCGAATCTGTACTTATGAAAATAAGTGAAGCATATGATGATGTACAAGTAGATGGTAATGAAAGAAGTATTAAAAAAGTTACTGAAATATATCGCACTATGAATAAATCAGAACTTTCCCAACTTCTTACTGATGGAGATACTAAGGCAGATATTGTACAATATGGTTTATTTCCTGAGTTTGTAATTAAAGCACATTTGTAAAATGAAACTACAACTAGATTTAGATAACAAAATTATTAGATTAGATTCACAAGTTAATCTATCTGAATTGTTTGAAACTCTAAAGAAACTTCTTCCACAAGGAGAATGGAAAGAATTTAGTGTTGAAACTAATACTACTATTGTTTGGAGTAATCCTATTATATATCCATATACTATACCTACTTATCCTATACAACCTTGGCCTTGGTATCAAGTTAGTTGTGGAACAGTAGATAGTGGAGAAGCTTCAAATAGTTATATATTAAATAATGGTATATATAACATAGATATTGTTAAATGAAAATAGATGAGATTATATTTGAGAAGATGATAAAGAGAATAAAAGACTCTTTGTTATCTTTTCATTCTCATCGTAAAAAAGCTAGAAAATATGTTAGATGGTATCTTAATGGTATGCTAGAAACAGATAGAGAATTTATAGTTAAAGAGATTCTTCATCAACAAAATAGAAGCATTATTAAATCTATAGAAAATAAGAAAAATCTTTCTATTCCTAGTATTGGTTCTTTTCAATATAGAGAATCATTAGAAATAATACGACAAATTAAAAATGATGTAAAAAAAGAAATGGGTATAGAAGATTTTCGTAAAGTAGATGAAAATACCTATCAAGCTGCTCAAAGTAAAATAGAAGCAATTAAAAAGTCTATACTTATACCACTTTATTTTAAACAATTAAATATTAAAGGTAATACAGTAGATAATCAGTTTCTAAAAAAGTTTAAAGAAGCTAATCAAGAACCTACCCCATAAAGCAAAATAATGCTAAAACAGAGTCCTATTATATACTTCGATGAGCGTTTACATAAGTATACTGATAATATGGGTAATACTTATACTAGTACTACTACTGTTATAAGTAAATATTATGATGAATTTGAAACAGATAAAGTTGCTCAAGCGTGTGAACGAATTGGTCGTAATCCAACACATCCTAAATATGTTAAATATAAAGGTAGAACTGCTGAAGAAATTAAATTAAGTTGGAAAGTTATTAAAGATGTTTCGTTAGTTAATGGAAATAAGAAACATGATTATTTAGAAGATACTGTTAAACGTGCTACTAAATATAGAACTATAGAAGGAACAGATTTAATTCAAGATAGACTTTTTACAATTGAAGATATTGAAAATAATACATTTGGTGAATTAGAAATAGATTGGTTTGTAAGTAGTGGTATATCATTTAGATATCCTAGTATATATCAAGCTATTCTTACATTACATCTTGCTGGATATAAGTTTTATGCAGAATTAGGTGTTTATAATGTTGAGTTATTAATATCAGGTAAAATAGATTTAGTTGCTATTAAAGATAAAGAATTTATTATAATTGACTGGAAAACTAATAAAGATGATATTCAATTTGAAAGTGGATACTTTGAAAAAGATATTGAAGGACGAACTACTACTATATTTATTCCTACTAATAAACATATGCATTATCCTTTACATTTCTTAGCAGATAGTACAGGTGTTCATTATAATTTACAAGTTAGCGGATATGCTTGGTTATTAGAACAATTTGGATATATTAATCTTGGTAATATAATATATCAGATTCGCGAAAATGAAAATGAAGTAGAACGAGTTGATAAAGTTAAATTATTTGACTATAAAGCGCAAAGTGAACTTATGTTTAGACATCATTTTGCAAGTAGATCATTAAAGAAACAATTGAATTTATTTATGTAATAATTAATGAAATGGAAGAAGTTAAAGACACAGGTAAATTGCATACTATAACATTTGATGGTTATAAATTTGCATGTTTTGCAAATTCTAAAGATGAAAAGAAAGCTTTAGAAATAGTAAAAAAAGAGAAATTAGATGGTGCTATTTTAGGTGATGTTAATACTGATCTTAAAAAAGCATTTGGATTTGTATTGCATTTTGTAACATATAAAGATATTAATGTTAAAAGACTTACTGATCTTCTTGTTGGTGAAGGCAAGAAAAATGGTCTTTATGCAAAACATGCTAATGGAAAAACATTAATATCTGCTAGAGTATATGCTGCTAATTTAAAACTTATTAAATAATGGTAAGAAAAATATTTATATCATCAGGACATAGTAATGTTCCTGGTAAAGATATGGGTGCAGATGGTTTACAAGGTTTAAAAGAAGGTATATTAACAGTTGAATTAAGAAACTTAGTTGTTAAAGAACTTAAATTTTTTAATCAAACTGCTATTACTGATCCAGATTCTTTTGTTACAAAAGATACTGTGGCTATTATAAATGCTTTGTTAGATAGTAGGGATATAGCTATTGATTTACATTTTAATGCTTTTGCTGCTGAAAGTGCAAAAGGTTGTGAAGTATTAATACCTTTTAAATCTACTCAAATAGAACGTGATTTAGCACAAATATTAGTAGATAACATTAGTGCTGTATTAGCTACTAAAAATAGAGGTGTTAAAACAGAAGCTGATAGTGCTAGAAAGCATTTAATGTTTATGACTCCTAATTGTGAAAATATATTAATTGAAGTTTGTTTTATTACTAATAAAACAGATGTATTAATGTATCTAACTAAGAAAGATGTTGTAGCTAAAGTTATTGCTAAATGTTTATATGATTTTGTTACTAAATAAAGTATTGTTAAACTAAATTAGTTAAGTATGAAAGATGTAGGAAATGTTTATCCAAGTGAAGAAAAAACTGTAAGAGTGTTAGAAGATGACAGTTATGGTGGTGCACATTATTATGAACTTAGTAATTGTTTGGGTTTTAATAATGGTAAAACAGAATATGTAAATACTATTCAATCTTTACAATTTATTAAAAAAGAAGAAGATGGTTCTATGACTCCAGGTCTTCAATCAGAACAACTTCTTATTGCTCTTATTGATAGACATAAAAAATTGAATGAAAGATTTTCTAGTAGAGAGGGAGCATTAGCAATAACTAAAATGGAAGAAGCCCTTCATTGGTTAGAAGCTAGGGTTAAAGAAAGAGTTAATCGTGGAGTTATGGGAGAACTTAAAAAATAATATGAAATTTTTAAAATTTGAAGAAGGGGCAGTAACTCTTAATAAAGAAGTTATTGCCCTTTATCCTTTAGTTAAAAAAATACTTGCTAAAGATAAAGGTGGTGTTATATATGGTGATCCAGATGGTAGATTAAAAATGTATGCTATGCGTGAACTTGCATATGTATATTATACATGTGATTTTGAAGCTTATCCTGCACAACATGGATTAAATACTAAAGAAGCACATGTCTATGCTATTAAAAATTCACAATTAGCTAAAGATTATCAACCTGATGATATTGTTTCTGCATTTATGAAACAATATGAAGATGAACATCTTACTTCTACTAAACATAGTATTAAAACTCTTATACGAATATTTGCACTTAATGAAAAACTAGTAGAGAAGATTGAAACTAATATAAAAGCTAGTTTAGATATGCCTATTCTTAATGCTATACAAATTAGTGAACTTCTTACTTATCAAAAGCAACTTATAGGTATTGCTACAGATGTACCTTTAACTGTAAAGAAATTACGTGAAGCAATGGGACTTCTTGAAGAAGAAGAAAAGATTCAGAAAGTAATTAGAGGTGGAGAAGATAAACCTGAAAGTTATGATGCAGATAATTCAATAGAAGGATAATGTGGCATGTTACTCCAAGTAATGATTTAAAATTTCATACATTAGATTCAAATTGTATGTGTGAACCTATTATTTATATTATGAGTAATGGTGAAATGATGTCTGTACATAATTCATATGATCATAGAGAATATCTTGAAAAATTATATAAAATAGAATTAAATTAAATGATTAATCAAGAAGTTTATAGCTATACTTTTAGTCTTCATCCATTTATTGATTATGTATTTGAAGATAAGACTCAATATGAATTTGCATCTTCAAAAGATTATATAGATAAAGATAATGATTTTCTTGTAGGTAAATCTGGTGGTTTTTTAATGAAAATGGATTTTGTATTTGTTAATACACATCTATTTAATCAAGCTGCAAAGTTCTTTGAAGCAAGTGATAAAAATCCATTAAATAGAGTTTATAATTTTGATAAACCTGGTAGTATAGGTTATAAATCTTTTTGGAGAGAAGAAACACAACGTAGAAGGAGAGGAATAACTGCTCCTTGTAAATTGTATAGAAAAGACATTGGAGAATATAATAAATGTACTACAGATGAAGAACGATTTACTTATCTTCATCCACTTCGTATAACTGGAGATCATTATAATTATCTTAATTATGGTCGTATTAATAGAACTCCAACTAAGCAAGAACGTTTTGAACTAGATAGATTAGGTAAATTTAAACAGAAACATATATCTGGTTTTCCTAGATTTTGGGATGGAGATTATTGGAATTTTAAAACAGATGAATTTATAGCCAATAATGAATTCAATCTTGCTAAAGGAAAAGCTAGACGTAAAGGATATTCACATAAAAGAGGAAGTCAAGGTGCGAATACTATTAATCTTAATCCTGATGTTACTATTGTTCTTGTAGCTTATGATTTAGCTTATCTTACTGAACCTGGTGCTACTAGTGCAATGCTTAAAACATGTTTGGATTGGTATGAAACACATACTTATTGGAAACGTGGATATTTAAGTGAGAATCTTGAAGAACTTGAATTAGGATATAAATTACGTAATACTGGTAATAAGAAATATGGTTTTAGAAGTAAAGCATTAAGTGTTACAAATAGAAATAATCCAGATGCAGCAATTGGTAAAGCTGCAATTGAAATAGACTTTGAAGAATCAGGTAAGAATCCAGAACTACAAGCAACCTTAAATGTTACTATGTCTGCTACTGAAGTAGGAGATGAAAAAGTAGGTACTATTCGTGTTTATGGAACTGGTGGTAGTAAAGGAGAAAACTGGATTGATTTTAGTAATACTTATTTTAATCCAGGTCTTAATAATATGATGCCTTTTGAGAATGTTTGGGATCAAGGTCTTAGACATCTTGTATGTGGTTTCTTTCATCCTCAAATATGGAATTATGAACCGCACATGGATGAAGATGGTAATAGTTATCTTGTCAAATCTTTTGTAATTGATAAAGCAGATAAAGATATTAAAAAGAAACTTCTTGCTGCTGATGATTATGCTACATATTGTTCTCAAAGAGCTAATTGTCCTGGAGAAGCATTTAATATTGCAACAGAGAATATATTTAGTAGTCTTGAACTAAATGAACATATTAAGTTTGTTAGAGCAAATGAGTCTACCGCTATATATCGTGAAGGTCAATTTGAAAATGTAATTAAAAAAGATATTGATGGTAGTATAAAATCAAATAAGGTTGAGTTCTTTACTAATGATCAATTACGTGATAAGGGAGAAAGAGTTCATCCATATATAATTAATGTACCTTTTAAGAAAGATGATGATGTATTTGGTGCATGGAGAATTTTTCAAGAGCCTAAAAGATATAGTGGTTTAATTCCAGATAATCTATATTATGTTGTAGTGGATAGTGTTGGTAAAGACAAAACTATAAAAGAAGTTACTACTAAGAATTCACTTAATGCTATATATGTGTTGTCGTATCCTAACGATTTAGGAGTACCAGGAGATACTATACAAGCTATTTATATAGGTAGACGTGATGATTCACAAGAAGCTTGTTCTATAGAAACACTTAAAGCATGTGAATATTATAATGCTAAAGCTCTTCCTGAAACTGATAGAGGTACTGTAGTAAATGATTTTAAACGATGGAATAAAACACATCGTCTTATTAAAAATCCACTAGCAGTATTAAATAATAAAGTATCTGATTCTAATATAAATGAATATGGTGTTTATATTGGAGAAGGAGATAATGCTGTAACTGGTATTATTCAACTTAAACATTGGTTATATGAAATCGTCAATGTCAATAAAGATGGCACGTATGTATATCGCTTGCACTATATACCCGATTTACCTACTCTATTAGAACTACAACAATATAGTATTAAAGGTAATTTTGATAGAATTAGTGCTTTACGAGTTCTTACGTTTGAACGACTTGCTTATATTACTAAAAAGAAAAAGCCTAATTATGCACAAGGTCAAAAAACTATGTTAAGTGAACTTTCTCTATATAAAGTTTAATAAACTATAAAGATGGTAGAATTTCCAAATCAAAGGGTTTCTAGAAATGAGAAAGAAAAAGATTCTTTTTTTAAACCTACATATGATAATCTAATTAGTAGAGCATTAAATCTTAATAAAAAAGATGATATACTTGCTTGGTTAGATGCTGCTAATGGAAAAATTAGTACAACTTCACTTAATTATTTAATTAGTCCTCTTAAAGACAAAAAAACTGAACAAACATTAGGTAAACTTCCTGGTGAACTTAGAGATACTGATCTTATTAATACTGTACGTGAACGTAATATGGGAGAATATATTGGACTTCCATATAAGTTTACCGTTACTGTTAATAATGCAGATGCAGTTCTTAAAAGAGATCTAGAAGTTAGAGAAGAAATTAATAAGTATATGCAACAGGCACTTATTAATATGCTTAATGAATATTATGAAGAAAGTCAAAAAGGTATAAATACAGGAGTTCCTAGTAAAGAAGTTCCTGATATTGAAAAATTTGCTGAAAAGTTTATTAGTAAATGGATTGATAAGAGAGCTATACAAGGACTTAATATACTTAAATTAGTTAATGATATTAATGATTTTGATACTAAACGTATTCAGTCTTTTTTTTACTGGTGGGCATGTGAAGAATTTTATACATATCGTGAGATAATTAATAATGAAGTTTATACTTCAAATATATCTCCACTTGAAGGATATCCTATTTATAATGATGCGCAATTTGTAGAAGATTATACTGCATTTGTTATAAAACGTAAAACTACTCTTACTCAAGTTAAAAATCTATATTGGAATGAATTAAATAAAACTGAACAGGATTACATTGAATCTCTATCTAGAAAATCTACTGGTGGATTTAATACTACTGGTATGTGGCTTGCTAGTAGAACTTGGGATAGTTCTATGAAACCAGATTATACTAGTGGTAGTAACGCAGAATATGATGTTACTGATGCATCTGAGGCATTAGATCATTATATAATTATATGGAGAACAGAAGTTCCAGTTAAAGTACGTACGTTTATTGATTCTCTTGGTAATGAATTAGAAGAAGTAGTTCCAGAAAATTATGAACAAAATGAATTTGATTTGAATGTTCGTACTGAATGGATAGAAGAAGTATATGTTGGTAATCGTTTTGGTAATCAAGATAGTGGTATATATGTTGCACCAAAACCATGTGATGTACAAAGATATGATAAACATACTTTAACTCCTAAGCTTCCTGTTGGTGGTAAAAAAGGTATTCTTCGTAATATTAAACAGAATCCTATTCCTAGACGTCTTATAACTTTTGCTATTATAGATCGTATGTTAATTCTTCAACAAGAACGTACTATAGGAAAATATGAAGGGTATATTAAAATTATGCCTAAGTCAATGTTAAATGATGATGCTGCTGGAAGTAAAGATGAGAAAATCTTTTATATGAAAGCAGATAATACTCTTTTCTATGATGATAGTGTTGTAGATTTTAATACTGTTGCTCAAGGATTTAGAGTAGTTGGTATGCCAGATATTGCTCAGTATCTTAAAACTCTTATTGATTTACGTGATAAATATAAAGCAGAGGCTCTTGAAATAGCTAATATGAATAGTTATACACTTGGTGATGTTTCACCAAGTACTGGTAAAGGAGTTATGCAGGAAAGTATATATCGTGCTAGAATAGGTAATGTACTTTCTATTACAATGTTTAATGCAGCATTAGAAAGAGATCATACAGCTGATCTTGAATTTAGTAAGATAGCATATAAAGATGGTAAACGTGGAAGTTATATAGATAGATCTACTGGTACATCTAATTATATAGATGTAAATATTGAAGAACATCTTGAGTCTGACTATGGTATTATTCTAGAGAATGCTAAAATAGATGAAGAGAAGATTAAACTTTTCAGACAAATAGCATTTAATGCTAGTCAAAATGGTGATATTGAATCTGCTGTAGTTGCTGTTGATTATGATAGTGTTCCAGAATTACGTCAAGCATTACTTGAAATAGCTAAAAAAGCTAAAGAATTTGAAGAGAGAATGACAACACAACAAAATGAAACACAAAAATATGTTGCTGATTCACAAACTGCTAGACAAGATTCAATTAATGAAACAACTAAATATGTAGCAGATAAAAATTCTGAAACTGCTATTACTGTTGCTGACATTAAAAATGAACCTGAAATAAATAATGTAGAACCTGATCTTAATGTTTTAGATGATAATAAAATTGCTTTACAACGTGATACATTAAATGCAAAGATTAATGATAATAATCGTAAATATGATATTATGGATAAAGATAGAAGGTCTAGAGAAATGTTGGCAAATAAGAAATTACAACTACAGAAAAATAAATCAACCACTTCTAAGTAACTTTTACACTATATACGTTTTAAATTTTGGCTGCTAGTAATGATAAAAGTGGTAATATAAGTAATTTTAGAACTATAACAGAATATTAACTGAAAAAACAAAATTATGGACAAAATCGTACTTCCTGTTGGTGGAGGAATAGCACCACCAAAAAATGATCCTCCAGCACTTACTGATCTTAAAATTGGAAATGACTTATTTAAAGTTAATGACAAAGGAGAAGCGGTAGACGAAACTGGTAAGGTAATAAAAACTAAAGATGAACTTGAAACTCTTAAAATTGCAGGATTAGGTGGTGGACAGACTGGTAAAACAGATGCAGAACTTGCTACTGAAAAATTAGCTGCTGATAAACTTGTTGCAATTGAAACACAACTTGTAGAAGGAACTGAACTTGAACTTGATGGTACTAAATATAAACTTAATAAAGATGGTGCTATTGAGAAAGATGGTAAAGTTTTTAAAACTAAAACAGAATTAAAAGCTCTTTTAGTTGCAGCAGAAGATAATGCAGACTTAGATTATGTAAGTGAAATTCAGAAAGTTACTAATATAACACTTAATACTGATGATGGTAAGCCAATTACATACGAAAATACAGTTGCAGGTCTTGCTCAACGTGAACAAGATGTATTTAGAGAAGGTAAGAAATTAGGTGTTACTGAATATGAATCAATATTATTTGAAAAATACCCTATATTACAAAATATAATTGATCATCTTACTGTACATGGTTCTTTAAAAGATTTTAATGAAGATGTTGATTATAGTAAAATAGTAATTGGTGATGATGAAAATCAGCATATTGCTATTTATACTAAAGCACAACTTGAAAGAGGTATTCCACAATTAGAAATAGATGATTCTATTAAGTATCTTAAAACAGATAAGAAACTTAAAATATATGCAGAAAGTGGTTTGAAATATCTTACTTCTGCACAAACAGAAGCTAGTACTACTAGAGCAACTCAAGCTAAAGCAATTAAAGATGCACAAGATGCTGAACAAACTATTTATTGGAATAGTGTACATAAAACAATTACTGCAAAAGAAGTAACAATTGGAGATAAGAAATTTAAACTTCCAGAGGTTATTAAAATAAAAGAAGCAGATGGTAAAATTGTTAATAAGACACTTAAAGATTTTCAAGATTATATTGAAAAACCTCTTAATTTTAAAATAGAAGATAAAGTATATACTATGACACAACTTCAGTATGATACTTTACAAGAAGATACTAAACGCACACCTCATCATGATATTTTTGATGCATATAGAAAGTTTACTAAGTACGATGATTCACAACTTATCGCTGCTAATATAATTTCAAGTGCAACAAAGAATATTATTAAGCTAACAACTAAAGCAGGTGGTGGAGGAAGCGGTTCCGCTAACGGTGGCGGAAAACTTAAATTACCAATTAAATAAATTAATTAAATTTCTATGAGAGAATTGTATGCAACAGAGTACAACAGCGATACCCATCTCGATGAGAATTTGCTGTATAAAACTGGTCTTATTGATCCAGTAACTCTAAGTAAAAATCTCACATATCTCTGGGGTAGGGATAGTGATATGTTTCCTCTGCTTACCGCTACACAAGGTCAAAATGCTTTTAAATCATTAACTCCAAAAGAACTTAATGATACACAGTACACATGGCCTGTAATGGGAAGAACAAGGTGGACTACTAAAGTAGTTGCACTAGCTGATACTAATTTGAGTACTCCAGGTATTGGATTCTCAAATTTTGATATTATATTTGAAGATAACTGGATTCACTATCAGTATTCTGCTTATAGTCCTGATCAACTTAGTCAAGTACGTTTTCAGAGTGAACCTAAGAAGGTTGGTGAAAAACGTTATCGTGTAACTGTTCAGCTTATTACTAGTGATGTAACTGCATATGTTGCTCTTACTAATTTTTATGCTGGTCAAGCATGGGCAATGGGACCTACTTCTGTAGCTGGTCAGTTGTCAGATGGTACTACTTCTAATAGGATGACTCCTGGTAAACTTACTAATCAGTTTGGATGGCAGAGGTATTCTAAAGTTATTACTGGTAATATAGCTAATAAAGTCACTAATGTTGAGTTTGATCTTGAAGGTGGTGGTAAAACTAATATGTGGCTTCCAGTAGAATTGAAACAGTGGGAAATGGAAAGAAGGATGCTTGATGAAGTAGACCTTTGGACTTCTGAATATAATAGAACCACTACTGGTATTATTACTACAATTGATCCTGAAACAGGACTTTCTATTCCTAAAGGAGCTGGTGTTAAGCAGATAATTAGAACTGCTGGTAACTATGATACTTTTTCTGTACTTACTAAAGCTAAATTTGATACTACTGCTAGAGCAGTATTTGATAATAGAGTTGATAGTACACCTATGGAAGTTGTTCTTTATACAGGACGTGGTGGATCAGAAATGTTTCATACTATGCTTATGGGTGAAGCTGCTGAATATGTTGTAGCTGTTGGTGATAAAGTTGTAACAGGTGATTCTTATCTTCAATTTGGTGCTTATTTTAATAAGTATAAAATGATTGATGGTAGAGTTATTACTGTTCGTCCTTGTAAAATGTTTGATCATGGTTCTCTTGCACAACAGGATAGGGAAAATGGTAGGATGTATAATGGTTATCCATTGTATTCTTACAATCTTGTTTTTGTTGATCATAGTCTTGATGAAGGTGGAGAACGTAATGTACAACTTGTAGCTGAAGCAGGTCGTGAAGAAATCGCTGGTGTTTATAAAGGTCTTACTAATCTTCCTGCTGCATGGAAAGCAGTACTTGGAAGAGAAGGACAACTTTCTACTACTAAAGATAAAGCTTCTTATGAAGTTATGACTTCAAGAGGTATTAACTTTAAAAATGCTACTACTTCATTTTGGCTTGAAATGTCATTATAATTGAATTACTATACCAAGTGATAATATATAAAAGAATATAACTTATAAATAAAATACTATGGTTTCTCAAACTCGTCCTATTGACCTTGTTAGTAAACTTAATCCAGAAGTGTTTAAACTTATTAATAAGGATGTTTTTGGTACTACAGATGAACCTTTAGGATCTACTCAAGGTGCTGTAACCAGAATTCTTTCTCCACAATATGAGGTAATGCTCAAAAAGCTAATGCCTACTATTATAACAACTAATTCAAATGATCCTACTTGGTATAAAAAAATCAAGAATTATTGGGATAGTTTTGGTATTAAAGTTCCTATTGGTGGTAGAAGATTAGAAACTGGTTTTACTTTTGATATAAATGATTCTGAAAGAAAAGTAGATATTAAAGATATTATTAAAACTGCTAGTGTAAATAGTATAAAGATTGAAACAGATGAACAACTTAGAGATTATATCTCTAGTAAAGTTGATGAATTTGATAAATTTAAGTACGCTTCTCCGATCAATATAGAACAATATCTTATATGGGTATTTCTTCTTGGTCATCATAGAGTTGCAAAACATGCACAAGCAGTAGAAAAAACAACTAAAATTGAATTTGTTCTTATTGATCCAAGAGAAATTGAAGATCTTAAAAGAACACAACATTCTTTGAGCATAGAAGCAACTAAAAAATATCTTGAAATTATTCAAGACAGAAATATTATACGTGATATTCTTTACGTAGATGGTGTAGATGCTTCGCTGTTAGATGATCTTGATGCAGATGCAAAAGTAAAACAAATTGTAGATACTAGTCCTAAAAAGTTTCTAAGTATTGTTAATGATAAAGCTGGAAATATAAAGGCTAGAATTGAACGATATTGTATTGCTGGAGTTCTCAATAGATTAGCTAATAGTTCAATAATTGTTGATACTAATGATAATTCAATTGTTGTTGGAAACACTTTAGATGAAGCTGTCACTTTCTTTGGAAGTGAAACTGCTGATAAGGTTGCAAAGGTTAAAGAGTTTAAAGCTCGTTATCAACAATTAAAAATTAAATAAAGATATTATGAAACAATTAATGGTTATATCTCATGATACTTATTCATCAGGAGTTACTGTTACAACTGGCGATATTGATACTATCGCTTCATTAGCAGCTGGTGCATTTGCAATCATAGATAAAGATCCTGACTCTACTACTTACGATATTAGTAGAAGTATGGCTCAGGATGCTAATGCTATAACACTTCCTATCAAATTTCAGTTTGTAACTAATACTGCAAATGGTTTGAAATGGAGTCCTATTATTGAGAAAGCTAATTGTGCTGTTGTTGCACAGGCGTATGTAGCTCCACAGGCTAAAGTTATGACTTTAAATAATTCTATTACTGGAATTGAAGTAGGAAAAGTATATGGATTTATTGTAACTGATCTTACTAAACCTCAACATCAGTTAAGTAGAAATAGAACGTATAGTTATACTGCTGTTAGTGGTGCTACTGAAGCTATTATTAATGCTGCTTTGATTGCATTAGTGAATGCTGATACATTACGAGTTGTAAATGCTACTGCTGGTACAGATGTTATTCTTACTGCTATTACAGCAGGTAATAATTTTCAGGTATCACTTGTAGGTGATCTTAGAGCTCAGAGTACTATTGCTCAGACTACTCCTAATATACTTGGTACTGGTACTGCTGTTCAGTTGGTTGCATATGAAGCTGAATGTAATGTATATCGTGGAGATGTAAATTATAATAAAAATGATGCTCTTATGTTTTCTGCTGTAAGTGAAGTTAATACTTCTACTCCTGGAACATATGATCTCTATACTATTAGGTATACTACTTCTCCTCTTCGTCCTCTTGTAGGAAGTGCAAATCCATATCAAGAACTTGTTATGGCTCTATTAGTTTCACTTAGTGATAGTGGAAATGATAAGAGTAAAACTGGAATGGTTAATTTTGAACTTGCATTTAATGTTTAATTAGATAGCCCTAGTTGAAAGACTAGGGCTTTTATTCTTTTTATTATGCCAGTAAGGACAAGAGCAGACATGCATATTGGATTAGATTTAGCACTTGATGTGTTAAATGGTAGTCCTACTAATAGACTTGATCCTGCTATAAAAGATTATTTTCTTAATAGAACAATTACTGAATTTGTTAAAGGTGTTATTGCAAAGGCTAATAAACCTGATGAGTCTAAGAGAGTACCTCTTAGAATTTTGACTTATGGAGATATTTTAAGTAAATATAATGATCTCTATACTTTAATTAAAACAGATGAATCTGTTTTACCAACAACTACTACTGATATTAATTATTATCAATATATATTTCCAACTGATTTATTTAGATTTGAAACAAGTTATTCTTTTGTTAGACCTATAGATTGCATCACATATGCTGCTGCTGGTGTTCCTACTTTAGCAAATAGTAGTGGAGCTGGTACAGTAGATGCAGGATTGCACTACTATTTTGTAACTTTTTTATACGGAACTACTGAAACTGATTTAAATGTAAATAATATTGCTAGTATAACAGTAGGTGCTAGTAAAAATGTTGAACTAACTGCAATTCCATTAGGAATTACTGGATGTACTGGTAGAAAGATATATAGAAGTAAACTTACTGAACCTTGGTATAAAGGTAGATTAGTAACTACTCTTAATGCTGGTGTAACTCAAACTACACAAGTGTATACAGATAGTACTACAGATGCTAATCTTGGAGCATTATATAGTGGTAATTTATATGACACACAACTTCCTAATTTACTTTTAGAAACATATGATATTATTTCATTTAATGATAATCCATATGGTGGTAAAAGTAAATATATAGGAACTATTATAGAATCAAATAGTACTTTACTTAGTGGTACACTTAGAGTATATCATAATCAACGATATGTTATAAATAGAGTAGGTATTATATATATCAAGAAACCAGCAGTTTTAACATCTAGTCCTAGTTCTATAGATTGTAATTTGCCAGAGTCAGTTCATGATACTATTGTAGATGAAACTGCTAAATTTATTTCTGCTGCTACAGTTAGTGGTAACTATCAGCAATTATTAATGGAAGCTAAATCTAAAATCCAATGACAGGAGTAACTATTACATTTGTATCAGATTATGTAATTAATATTGCAAATGCAACTGGTGGAACTGTAGCGTTTGCTATATCTAAATTATTAACTAGTGGGGTATTTAATACTGCAACAACACTATCAATACTCACTAGTAATAATAGTAATTATACTTTTAATGCAGACGGTATATATAAAGTATGGAATCCAACTGCTGGAGAAGGTAATGTAATTATTATATCAGGTGATATATTAACTGAATTAGAAAAAGACATTAAACAAGTTCTTTTGTCAGATGATCTTAAAAAGGAACTTCCTAAAGGATATGATTTTATTAATTTAGTAATATTAAGTATTGCATTTGTTGGAAATAATACGTTTCAGAATACATTATATAGTGCTGGATCGCTAACAGATTATACAGTTATTGCTACAGCTGTTGACAGAACTACTAAATATTTGGATAGACAAGATAATACTTCTCAAAGTACTAATAAGATATGGCAGTAACTATTAATTTTAATTCTAATCTTTTATCCTTATATCAGACATTTTATACAGCTAGAAAAGT
>ERZ1292632.1871-Hain-H43-01um-R2-1871-length-19054-cov-11_pt1 | contig 19054 bp, 11 predicted proteins | sample MGYA00564407_ERZ1292632 | MGnify/ENA primary metagenome ERZ1292632 (study PRJEB36523, sample SAMEA6512637) | groundwater metagenome | collected 2019-01-08 | study: AquaDiva: Metagenomics assemblies of 32 groundwater samples | reverse complement strand
CCTTATCCACGCCGCCAGCGTTCATCCTGAGCTAGGATCAAACTCTAAAATTAAATGCTTGCAATTTTGCTTCGCAAATTTTAGAACGGAACAAAACAAAAGATAATATCAATTGTAAAGTTTTGTAATCCTAGCTACTGAAATCAAAAAAAATAAATTGTGATCTTGCACATATTGTATTTTTATATAGATAACGATCTTCGTTTTCTATATAAAAAGAATACGTTCATTTATGAGTATTTCGAAGAACAACATCTACCCTTTTGTAGACGTCCCACTATTATATACATATCCAATTGAGAGTCAACCCCGTAGTAGATTTTGGCATAGCAACTTCGTTGCGAGAGCAACAATGCCAAAATTCACTACGGGGTCAACCCCTGATCTAGTTCAAAGTTATACCTGCCTGCTAGCAGGCAAGAAGTCGAAAATTCGAAGAGATTCATCATAAAAAAACCGTGAATTACAGAACTCGTCGAAGGCGCATGTTTTAGAGAGACTTGCGAGCGCGGAGTCAGAAATTTTATATCACTTCGTGATAAAAAATCTTCTGACATGATTTCTGTAGTGCAGAAATCAGGCGCGAGCACGAGGAATTTTCTAGCAAGAAAATATCCGTACTCTCTAAAACATGTGCCAAGAAAAAGTTTTGTAATTAAAAAACTAGCCCCACACGTGAGTGCGAGGCTAGGATCTATTGGCTCTACTATATTTAGGGTTTGTTTGGCTCCTTCGGAAAGAGAGCTGCCAGATCCGAAGCTCCCCACTTTTCCTTGATCGAACGCCATGCGAGCACAATGCCGCCTTCCCGGAGACACAGATACGGGACGTGTTTGTCCCCGGAGCGATCCTCTGCGGAGGACCTCCATAAAAAGACATTGCTGTCCCCGAAGATCTCGCGGAACACGTCTGGATCCAACCTCTGGATCTCCACAGCATCACGGAGGTCGAGGCATTTTTCGATCATCCCCGTCCTCTTCAAATATTCGTGAAGATCGTATCCTTCGACTTTCCTTGTCCCCCACTGAAACACCCAGAGAAAGAGTTCGATCGCAGTCAGATCATACTCTGCCGGCCCCAAACCCCAGATACGGAAATGTACGCCGAGCGTCACCCACAGTGGGTACACAAGTCTCGTGGAACGATTGATACGAACAGTGACACCAGTTGCAGACTTTACCATAGCAATCCTCCCCTTCAGCTTGTTGCTGTGTTTGTTTTCCCCCAAATACCAAAGAACTTCTGTGTATATGATACACATTCATTGCTTAATTGTCAAGCATTCACAGACCTCTCCCATTACCAAATTTTAGCTCTATCTTTTGGAGAACGGTACATTTTATCTCCTTCTTTTATCCCAAAGGCTTCATAGAATTCTTCCATGTTTGAAAGGGGTACGTTTATTCTAAATTGACCGGGTGAATGAGGATCTGTAATGAGATATTGTCTGACCATTTCTGGCCGAGTATTTTGGGCTTCAAATACAGCAAAAGAAAGAAAAAATCTTTGTTCTGGAGTGAAACCGTCTATGTCCGGTAAGCGACCATGATCATCCATATAAATTTTAAGAGCATCATATGCAATAGAAACCCCTCCAAGATCAGCAACATTTTCACCCAAAGTAAGTTTGCCATTTACAAATTTTCCCGGCAGTGCCTCGCATTTATTAAACTGCTTTTCTAAAACCTTTGTTTTCTTCTCAAATAACTTTTTATCTTCTTTGGACCACCAGTCTTTAAGATTACCTTTCGAATCAAACTTTCCTCCCTCATCATCAAACCCATGAGTAATCTCATGCCCAATAACTGTTCCAATCGCTCCAAAATTAACTGCTATATCATTATCTACAGAGAAAAACGGGGACTGTAAAATTCCAGCGGGAAACACGATATCGAGAAGAGACGGATAATAGTAAGCATTCACAGTGGAAGCACTCAAGTGCCACTCGGTACGATCTACCGGTTTACCAATCTTTTTTGTGTCTCTTTTAAACTCAAACTCGGAAATCCTAAAATAATTTTCAAGGTATGAATCATTTTTTATCTCAAGATTTTTATAAAGACGCCATTTATCTGGATATCCTAATTTTCTGACAATCGCATGAAGTTTTTTTAAGGCTTTATTTTTAGTAGACTGACTCATCCAATCTAAACTATTAATCCGTTTTTCATAAGCCTTAAAAAGATAATTCACCAGTTCGTTTGCTTTTCTTTTAGCCTCTCCACTAAAATGTTTTTCAACATATAACTTCCCTAGAACATCGCCCATAGCATTATCTAAAAATGAAGTGATTCTTTTCCATCTTGGTTTTATTTCTGGAATGCCACTAAGAACCTTTCCATAAAAATCAAAATTCACATTTACAAACGCTTTACCCAATAAACCAGCACTACCATTTAAAAGCTTCCAAATAAAAAATATTTTTAGATTCTCGAATGGAACTTTTTTTAATATATTATTTACTTCTTTTAGAAATTCAGGCTGCATAACAACCACCTCTTTCGGGGGAACAATGCCTAGGAGGGAAAAATATTCCCTCCAAGAAATTTCAGGATACAACACTTCAAGATTCTTTAAAGTCTTTTTATTGTAAAGCTTAAGTGGATCTCTCATATCTGTTCTGTCCATCGATTTTCTGGCAAGTCTTTTCTCAAAATCAAAAATTGATTTTGCATCTTTTTCAATATTTGAACGTCCAGAAAGAGAGAGAATGTTTTCAATGTGTTTTAGATATTTCTTTCTTATTTCTTCCGATTTTGTATCAACATTTAAATAATACTCTCTATCAGGAAGCCCTAGGCCATCTTGAGCAATATAAAGAGTAATTTTTTCGCTGTTTTTCAAATCTTGGTCAATATCAATTCCCCAGAGCGAAGACAAACCTGATTTTTGAAATTCAGAAATTACTTTAATAAGACTTTCTTTATCTTTTATAGATTCTATTAACCCTAATTTTTCTTTTAAGGGAGAAAAATTTAATTTCTCTATTTTTTCCTCATTCATCGCCTCAATATAAAAATCTTGCAGCTTGGAGAGATCACTCCCCTTTTTTATCTCTTTTATTTTTGAGAGACCTCTTAAAAGATCGTGGAGTTGGTTTCTATTTCTATCACGAAGCATAATAAAAGTTCCCCAAGAACTTTCGTCACTAGGAATTGGGTTTTTCTTTCTCCAGCCGCCCACAGCATATTCATAAAAATCATCCCTGGGATTAACCGAAAGATCTAAATAGCTTTTATCTATTCCTGATTTTATTCCGTTTTGAGACATACAATCACGATACCGATAATTAGCGGTCGCTAGTTATCGGTATCGAATAATTCATAAAAATTTTCCGATCTGACCTTAGTTCATTTACTTTTTGGCTTTGTTTTTGTTCTGTATTTTTTCGAACAATACAAGGAGAGGAGAGGCCACGAAAATCGAAGAATAAGTTCCAGCAATTATTCCCATAAGAAGAACGAAAGCAAAATCTTTGGTGGTAGAGCCACCTAAAAAGAACAAAACGATGAGCACTAAGAAAATGGTAAGTGAAGTATTGATCGATCTGCCGAATGTTTCAGACACGCTTTTACCAACAGTGATGTCGAAATTTTCTTTTGTGTGTTTTTCTTTATTTACTCTCAAATGTTCTCGAATTCTATCGAATACCACGATCGTATCGTGTACTGAATAACCCAAGACTGCAAGCAATGCGGAAACAAAGAGCACATCTATTTCAGCTCCTGTAAAATGCGAATAAATTACAAATGCTCCAGTCGGAATAATAACGTCATGAGCAAGAGAAATAATGGTTGCAAGCCCAAATTTCCAGCTGGCCACAGGTTCTGACACTTTTCTGAAAGCGTAAGTGACAAAAAGAACGATACAGAGGATAACCACTGCGATTGCGGTAAATGATTTCTTCTTGAGCTCCGAGCCCACAATCGGGCCGATAGAATCATATCTATCAATTGTGATAGAAGCTCCAACTGGAGTCAGAGATTTTAGAAGTAATTGTTTTTCTTCTCCACTTAATTCTTTAGTTTTTACAACATAGGAATTTTCTCCGCTTGGTTGAAGTATATAATTCCCTAATTTCAACTTATCAATTTCCGGAGATAAAACGGATTGCTCTGGACGCGTCCCTGAATACGAAACTTCGGTAATAGTGCCTCCTTTAAAATCAATTCCGACACTAAAACCAAATTTTACCATTGCGAAGATTGACACCAAAAGCAAAATGGCCGAGAGAGTAAAGAAAAATTTTCTGTATTTTATGACAAACATAGTAGTAGAAATTAGAAACTAGGCTTTACCTGCCTGCCGGCAGGCATGGGCGCTAGATTAGATCTAGTAATACCCGAACCAAAAAGAAATCGGCCGATCTTGCCTGGATTTTTATTACTCAAAGCAAATAAGAATGTTCGTGAAACGGTGATCGCAGTAAACATACTGATTAGAACTCCCAAACCGAGTGTCAAAGCAAAACCTTTTACAGCAGAAGTTCCGAGCCAAAAAAGAACAATTGCAGTGATGATACTTGAAATATTTGAGTCGCGGATTGAAAGCCATGCTCGACTAAATCCTTCATGCATCGCATCGTGGAGATTTTTTCCACGCCTCAATTCTTCTTTCATTCTTTCAAAAATAAGAATATTGGCATCAACTGCCATCCCAATCGAAAGGATAAATCCAGCGATTCCTGCGGCGGTTAAGGTAACAGGTATAAACTTAAAAGCTAGGAGCGAAATAATCACATATATAACAAGAGCTAAGCCCGCAATAAGACCAGGTAATCGATACCACAGTAATAAAAATAAAACGATGAGCGCAAAACCTATCATTCCCGCTTGCACTCCTGATTTTAAAGCTACAGAACCAAGATATGGACCAATGGTCTTTGTTTCAACAGGTTCACCGATTGAAATTGGAAGTGCACCATTTTTGAGATTATCAACCAATTCTTTAGCTTCAGTCGTACTAAAATCTCCAGTTATGATTGCCTGACCATCGCTAATTTCACTCTGAATAACTGGGCGTGAAATTACTTGATTATCCAAAAAGATGGCCAGAATTTTGCCTGTATTTTCTTTAGTGATTCTTGCAAAAATAGTTGCTCCTTCATCATTGAAAACTAAAGCCACTATTGGCTTTCCAAGTTGATCAAATTCGAGTCGTGATGTTTCTAAATAGGCTCCAGTAAGTTCAGCTTTTCCAAAAAGTTCGTCGATACCTTTGGTGGTAGTACCAGTCTGCATAGCTAACTCGCCCTCTTTTGTTAGAAGACGAAAATCGAGAATCGGCGTTTCCCCAATAATTCTAATAGCCTCTTCGGTATTTGTAACTCCAGGAAGTTCCACAACAAGCTTTGGATTTTCACTGAAAGCGCTCGCGCCTTCAAGTTGAACTAATTGTTCCCCAACACCAAAAGGATTGATTCTTTTTTCAATCAGGATGCGAAGAGAATTTAATCTATCGTCAAGATCAGCGGGAGCAATTTCGGAAACATCTGCCTTATAAACAAGTTCAGTTCCACCGTTAAGATCAAGGCCGAGTTTAAAATTAAAACGAGAACCTTCTTTTTCAGTAAATTTTACCAAAAAACCAAGGATGATTGCCCCTAAAATAAGTATAATTGCCCAGATTCGATAACGATTCATAGGCTACATTTATAGCATAAATGAAAGAAAAAAACTACAAATATTTCTTTTTTAATTCTTCAATTCCGTCTTCAATTTTTACTTCCGGAATCCAACCAAGAAGTTTTTTAGCAAGAGAATTGTTTGCAAGTGTGTCTTTTGGTTCAAGTCTGGCTGGAACAAATTCTACCGTTCCGCCAACAAGCTCCGCAATGCGATTTATTGATTGATTCCTTCCAGCACCGATATTAATGACTTCGCCCTTCCCTACCTTGTCACTTGTTGCGGCGAGAATGTTTGCCCTTACCACATCCCGAACATGAGTAAAATCTCTGGTCTGTTTTCCGTCTCCCGTGATCGTAAGCGGTTTTCCTTTTTTGGTAAGTTTCAAGAATTTTCCAATCACAAGAGCGTAGGCTCCATCTGGATTAAAACGTGGTCCATAAACGTTAAAATAACGTAACGATACTGTTTCAAGACCATAGACCGAACTCCAAACTTTCGCATAAACTTCGCCAACATACTTATGCAAACCGTACGGACTTTTCGGATTTGGAATCATATCCTCTGTAAGTGGCATCACCGACTGGTCACCATAAGCAGAGCTTGACGCCGAATAAACCACACGTTTCACTCCGGCTTCTTTTGAGGCAATAAACACGTTTAAAGTGCCTGTCACATTAACGTCATGTGTCTCAATAGGGTTTTCAATAGAAAATTGAACTCTTGGAAGCGCTGCGAGATGAAATACGTACATCGCATTTCTAAAAATCGGTTTGATATCTTTTAGATTGCGAATATCTTTTTGATGCAAGGTTGCTTTTGGATTGACATCGTTCTTTGTTCCACCCGACAGATTATCAATTACATGAACATCATAATTCTGCTCTACAAGAGCATCGACAAGATTTGATCCGATAAAGCCAGCGCCACCGGTAACCACAATTTTTTTGTTCTTCATAATACGGATAATTTAAAAAGTTACCGACTTATTCTAATTTTCAGATTTGATTGATTCTATATAATCTTGCTTTTCTTCTGGCTCACTTGAAATGGATTTCTCATTTTCTGTTTCATCCTGAACAACAGAAGGTTCTACGGATGATGTGGTTTGCCCACCACCCCCGCCAGACGATGGCTTATGACCTTTTCCAAAGACATTTTCGAATTCTTTTTCCGTCACACAAATTTTTCCAACACACAATTCATCGGTGCTTATTTTCTTTGAAATGATATTCGCGATACGTAAAAGTCCTTTATCAATAAATATGTCGTATGTATCATTCAAGAACTTTGTGAACAAAACAAGCACGTCGTTAAAGTTGGTGTAGCGAGAACCAAAAGAAAGAGCTTTTACTTTCTCATCAAGTTCTTGTACGGCTTTTGTGAGGATAGGAGTGAGTTTAGAATAATCAACGTTATATGGTAAACCATCTTTGTCGAAGCCTACTGATTCAGGGACAATCTCGAATATCTCTTCTGCAATAAAACCTACTTGGTTCTGTTCACCAATCAACATCTCTGGTTTATACGTGAATGATACCGGCCTAAGCTTCATTAAATCATCTAGTCCTGTCTCTAAATCTCTTATGTTGTTCTTGAGTCGTCTGGATGAAGGATTGCAAGCACTTGTGGAGGTGGAGAGCGCTCCTGAAGCTAGAGTGGTGCAAACGTAAGCTGTTCCTGCTCCGTTGTCGAGAGATGTCAACACGACCCCGGTCCCACCAGAGACAACGAGTGCACGGTCAGGGGTTGTTGTACCGATACCTACCTTGGATCTTAGAATGGTCTTTGTAATGCTGGTATTACCTAAAGTTATAGAATTACTACCGTTACCTATAGCGCTTGCTCCAATAACTATTTCATTTGTATTACCATTAGCCCCAGCCATCACATTGTAACCAAGATAGACAGAGTTGTTGGAAGTTTGGTTAGGAGAAGATCCATTAGCAAGAAATGCCCCGGAGTATTCACCGTTCGCAATATTTTGATAACCAGATGTGAGGTAATAAAGAGAATAAGCACCAATCGCAGTGTTTTTGTAACCACTGTTATTGGTGTAGAGAGCATTAGAACCAATAGCAACATCATTGTAACCAGTGGTATTGGAGACGAAAGAGCTTTGACCTACTGCAGTGTTTCTACTTGACTGACCACCCTCACCTGACATTGTAAGATTACCAGCGCTAAGACCCACAAAAGTATTGAATCCATCGGTATCAGGCGCAGTAAAATCATGAATAAAAGTGCTTACTCCTTTATAAATCACACCTGTTGTGGAATCCACCGTCGCAGGCAAAGCGATATTTCCTGATACATCGAGTTTTTGGGCGGGATTTGCCGTTCCAATTCCTAATCTTCCTGCTTTAGTCAATCTAAAACTTGCACTGCTATAAAAAATATCACCGCCAGTTAAGGTGAGTCCTGCACTTGAAGCCAGACCCGCTGTCGAAACCCCTCCACCAAATGTTGAGGTTGCCGTACCAGTAAAAGAAACTGTGCCAGTTGCGGTAAGACCAGCGACACTCAAGTCACCAGAAAAAAGTCCATTGCCTTGAACCGACAAAGTTTTTGCGGGAGTGGTTGTTCCGATTCCAAGAAGACCACTGTTATCCACATATATTCTCTGATTCCCCGATCCGTCAGCAATAATTATCCTGTTAGAAAGAGTTGCGGCAAGTCCGGTAACATTAGCTCCGATAATTGTATTGTTTACTCCTGTTGTGATACCTCGACCGGTATTGTATCCAATTGCAGTGTTATTTCCTGAATTATCACCAGCGGTGATGTTGAGATCGTACAATGATTGGTATCCAATTGACGTATTGAAATAACCGGTAGTGTTGTTGCCTAGAGCTTGGTGACCAAGACCAACGTTGCCGGCACCACTCGAGTTGCCATAGAGAGAATACATTCCCATCGCAACATTAGACGAACCGGAAGAATTGGAATAGAGAGACGAAAACCCTTGAGCAACGTTATTAACCCCAGAAGTATTAGAAATCATGGCCTGAAGACCAACAGCAGTGTTGTATGTACCACTGGTGTTGTTATAGAGAGTTTGAAAACCAACAGCGGTATTGTAATATCCAGTCGTATTTGAACGGAGAGCCTGCAAACCAATAGCGGTATTTTGATATCCAACAGTGTTTAAGTAGAGAGATTGATAACCAAAAGCAGAATTGTCGTAACCAGTAATATTTGAAGCTAGAGATTGATAACCAACAGCAGTCTGTTGGTCAGTTGAAGTCGCGAGATTCAAAGCTTGATAACCAATAGCGGTGTTATAAAGACCATCAGAAAGAAGCGCCGCCCCAGCTCCATTTCCAACCAAGGTTGAAGAGTTAGTTGAGCTTGCCTGCAAAACGAGATTATTATCTATTCTGTAACCACCAGTAGTACCAGAGGTGTTTATAGTTCCAGTAGCAGTGAGATTTCCTGTTGTGATCGAATTTGCGACGTTCAAGGATCCCATGAATTCCCCATTTCCTTGAACTGAAAGTCTGTTCGATGGAGATGTTGTGCCTATACCGACATTACCTGTCGTGTAGTAAATATCGGAGCCGGAAGTTATCCACTGTGATGAACCGCTACTTCCACTTACACATGTTCCGTTAATTGCATAACATCCTGAAATTATATTGAAACCTCCCGATAGTGTAGAAGTGGCGGCTGACGTACTCAAGATCGATCCACCCGTCAAAGTGAGTCCCGCGCTCGATGCGAGACCTGCCGCACTTACACCACCCGAAAAAGTTGATGTTCCTGTTCCAGTGAAAGAAACTGTTCCTGTCGCTGTGAAATTCGCAACATTAAGATTGCCCGATATAAGAGCGTCACCTTGGACAGAGAGTTTTTTGGCAGGAGTTGATGTCCCAATGCCGACACTGCCGGTTGAATAATAAATATCGGAGCCACTTGTCGTCCATTGTGATGAACTTCCACCACTTGAACTGACACAGGTTCCGTTAACCGCAAAGCACCCAGACGTGATATTAAATCCGCCAGCAAGCGTGGAAGTGGCAGATGAACTGCTCAAGATAGATCCTCCTGTGAGAGTAAGTCCGGCTGATGAAGCGAGGCCAACTGATGAGACACCACCAGAAAAAGATGAGGTAGCAGTTCCAGTAAGAGTGATGATGCCCGAAAGAGAAAGTGTGCTCGAGGCAGAGATATAGTCGCCTACCCTCGCATTTGTATAAAAAAGATTGGTGCCTTCAGTTATATTAGAAGTACTGATAACCTCAACGGTATTTTCCAAAGAAGTAAAGAGAGCCGAAACTTGCCGATCGAGAGCATCAAAGGTAACAAAATTGCTTGTATCAATTGTGCCGCCGGAAGTACGGGAAGAAACTATTGGTTTTGCATATGGAACCTGCGGTACAACCGATTGATTAATAGGAAAAGTGAAAGTTGAAAGTGCGTTATTGATGAGAGATTTTACTTCTGATTCTGTAAGATAAGAATTCGCGGAAGAAATGAGATTGGTCCTGTTTTTATTTTTCTCTTGTTCTTCGTTTGATTGAACAGATTCGTCTGAAGATTTTGATTCTGAAATTGGAAGAGGTTTTGAAGATTGAGAAACGGCATCATCACTTTCTTGCTTTTCTTCACAAGGAATAGAAGTAAAAATCGAAGAGAAAAGACATTTGGCTTGACCGAAGAAAGAGGCATTGGCTGGATGCGAAAAAACAAGGATTGAAAGAAAAATAAATCCTAGAAAACTTTTAGAAAACAACGACAAGGAGGCCCTAGATAAATTTCGAGGAAAAATCATAAGTTAATTCTACCACGATAGAATTTTTATCAAACCACATTTATCAACATCTGTTAGTTTTTTGATTTACTCAACAAAAATTAAGATCGATTTACACCCCACTTCTAGAAAAAACGGTCTTCAGTGTCTTTAAAGCGACTTTTATATCGAGCATGAGAGAACGATTTTTGATGTAATAAAGATCGTAAGATAATTTTATTTTAGTTTCATCAACATTCTCGGTAAATTTTGGAGGAGTCCGATGATAAAGTTGTGCCCACCCAGATAACCCAGGTTTTATTAAATACCTCACATTGTAGTAAGGAATTTCTTTTTCGTAACTTTTGACCAACGCTGGGATTTCAGGACGCGGACCAATGAGAGAAATATCACCCTTAAAAACACTCCAGAGTTGTGGTATCTCATCCATTCGGGTTTTTCGCAAAAAGGAACCAACCTTAGTGATAACCGGCATTTTGGCAATACCATTTTTTTCGTTGTGACTGCGCATGCTTCTAAACTTTATAAGATTGATTGTTTTATTGTTCTTTCCTACCCGTTCCTGCCTAAAAAAGATAGGGCGACCATCTTCGATTAAAATCGCAAAGATTATAAATGGATAAAAAACTAGAGATAAAATTCCAACCACAAGAGAGATTAAAATGTCCATGGATCTTTTTACAAAATCAAAAAATGGACGACGGGTTGTGGAAATATTTTCCAAAAACCAATTATATTTAACTAAAGAAAGAGGAATGCGATCAAAAATGTCTTCGTATATTTTATGCATATCCACAAAACGTACCTTCGAAAAAATCAGGTTATATAAATTAGGTAAAATCGGTTCAACTTTTGGATTTCGAAGATCTGCTGCGATCAGAGAAATTCTTTCAGAATAAATCTTTTTTAATATTTCTTCTTTGAAGTCTAAGCTATTAACTGAGTCCAAATCTATTGAAGATATGAAGTTTATCCCATATCTCGCGTTACTATTAACTTCTTCTCGAAGATCTTTCATTTCTTCTCCGCTCCCAACCAACACCGCATTTTGTTTTTTCCTGAAACCAATTAGCTCCGGTCCTCTTAATCTCCAAAAATGAATCAAAAGAAAAGAGACCCCGAGATAAATGAAAAGATTGGTCTTCGGTGTAATGCCAAAATAAGGAACCAAATAAAAGAAGACGATGGCGAGCGCGGCATTTATTATTTCCACATTAAAAAGCGTAGAAGATAATTTTCCACGGAAAATCATCGTGTGTTTTTCATAAAGTCCGGCGATAAAAAATACCAAAACCCAGACAGCAAAGAGAATGGAGAATGGGCCCAAATGGTTAGAAAACACCTCCGAAGATGGCGTCTTTCCATAACGCAAAAGAAGCATCAACCATAAAGATGCCAGAAAACAAGCGATGTCCCCTATAAATAGAAGTATGGCTTCCCTTTTACCTACAAAAGTCATATGATTGCTTGATATCATAGAGGGTATTAAGCTATCCCGCAAGCCCACAGAACAACTCGAATTGAGACTAGATTAAATGAAAAAGAAGATTTTATACATAATAACCAAAGGCAATTTCGGAGGGGCGCAAAGGTATGTCTATGACCTCGCCTCTAACCTATCCAAAGACCAGTTTGAAATAGCTGTGGCTTTAGGAGAAGGAGAGATTTTGGAACAAAAACTTCAAGAAAAAGGAATAAGAGTAATTAGCCTACAGAATTCAAAAAGAGATGTTATTTTAACTCAAGATTTCAAACTTTTTTTTGAACTGTTGCGATTACTTAAGAAAGAGAAACCTCATATTGTTCATCTTAATAGTTCAAAAGTTGGAGTTTTAGGTGCACTTGCCGCTCGCCTTTCTGGAGTCAAAAAAATAATCTTCACTGCACACGGTTTTGCTTTCAATGAAAAACGACCGTGGCTTCAAAAACTGGCAATCAAATTTTTAAGCTGGCTTACTCTTATGCTTTCGACGGAGAGTATTGCTGTATCAGAAAAAGAATGCAAACAGGTTGAGAAGTGGCTTTTTATCCTTGGTAAAATTCAGCTTGTTCATAATGGTGCAAACAAACCGGAGTTTAAAGATAGAGATTCAGCAAGAAAAGAAATTGAGACCATTTTAAAAAAACCTGATTTATTTTCAAAATATAAATATGTTGTGGGTTCGATTGGCGAACTCACAAAAAACAAAGCACATTGTCTGGGATTAAAAGCTTTTAAAGAAAATCCTGAAATCGCTTGGGTCATTATCGGCGAAGGCGAAGAAAGATTTAAACTCGAACAAATAATCAAAGAAAAAAATATAAGTAACGTATTCTTGGCTGGGTTTGTACCCAACGCCTCATACTTGCTTCCAGCTTTCGATATATTCCTTCTTCCTTCAATAAAAGAAGGTTTACCATACGTTATTCTTGAAGCTGGCTTGGCTTCCCTTCCAATTATAGCTACAAATGTCGGTGGTATTCCAGAAATCATAAGTGAGGAAAATGGCATTCTAATTCCGAAAGAAAATCCTGATGCAATTGCAGGAGCAATCCAAAAAATAATTAGTGATAAAAATAAAAGCCAGAAAATGGCTCAAAATTTGAATATATTCGTTGAAAAAAACTTCTCGCTTCCAAAAATGATTTCCGAAACTTTGTATATATACGATCAAGTAGATTCACGATTCAAGATTTAGGATTCATGAATAATCTCCACACTGATCCTTGAATTTTATATTCGTATGAGCGGATTCGTAACCACAATCTGCGGGAGCAGATATTTAACAAAAAAAGACCCTCAATCTGCCGAAGCAAACCGAGGATCCGAATGTTCACACACTAGAAGACCGAAGTCCTCACGCCGCCACAAGAACAGGTTGGCGAGAGAACACACGGTAGCCACCACGCCACCCGTACGAGATCGGGGCGGGACCCGCATCCACGTACCAACCGTTGTCGCACCAACGCACGGAGACCGCACGAAGCGCATCGCTCTGGTCCTTCACATAGAAGATGTGCCAGCAGCCATTCGTGAGCAGATTATCTCTCTCACAACTCCCTTGTTTCTCCATCAGAGAGAACATCTCGAAGAGAGTGGTCTCGACTTTCTCTTCACCCCCGAGCTCTTTGATGATGAGGTCATCCCATGAAGCCATGTACAACCTGTAGCAAAGGAGAGTCTGTTCCGCAATCGGGTCTTCGATCTTGCCTTCACCCGAGAGGAACCATGATGTGAAGTTTCCGCCGATGCCCGAGATCTTCACCTTCGCTGTTGGTTTGGTATCAACCACGAACTTGTCGCGAGCAACGAACCTCGAAGTGGTCGCGGGAACGACAACCGTTCCGACATGTTCGAAAACCGAGGTTTTCGATTTCGTCTCCATCAGGATTTTCTGCAAGTAGACAGAGACATGTTCTGGCGTACGGACACCGTCCGCAACCATCATTCCTATCTTGGCCAACAACCTGAAGCACTTCTCGTGCGGGCTAATCTCTTTGCCATTACTCATGGCTTTCTCCTGTAAAAGAACCTCCGTTACTCACAGAGTTTTCTGGAAACTGCCAGAAAACAGCCTGTTTCAACAAAGAAACAAGGAGCAAGAACATCTTGCTATCTGCGGATTAATGTAGCATAGCTTACTACAAAAGTCAAAAAAGGACACGTAGTTTTTAAACTTAAAACTTACTCAACTCAATAAACGATTAATTACAAAACTCGTCGAATCATAGTTTTTAATAGACATTGCGGAGGCCGGCGGGCCGAGCATAGCAAAAATCTAGCAAGATTTTATGCGCGTCTATCAAAAACTTATGATGAGAAAGAGTTTTGTAATTAAACCAACAACCTCTCTTCTTTCTCCCCTTTATGAAAAGTTCGGTTGTATTTCCTCATTCCCATTAAAATTCCAAGCGCGGCGGCTTCTGTTAAAAGATGACTTCCTCCATAACTTAAAAAAGGAAATGTAATACCGGTGACCGGCAGAAGCCCGATATTCATTCCCACGTGAATCATGAAATGAGTTATAAGCCAGATGGCAACCCCAACACCAAATAATATTTCAAAATTGGTACTACCATATAGAGCGTTTTTAACCACGCGGAATACTACCACCCCAAAAAGTAAGATGAGAAGCATCGTACCAACAAAACCCCATTCCTCTGCAAAAGCGGCGAAGATAAAATCGGTTTGATATTCTGGTAAAAATCGAAGCCTCGATTGAGTGCCAAAACCAATTCCCTTACCAAACCATTGTCCAGAACCCACGGCGATAACGGATTGCAAAGCGTTGTAGCCTGCCCCGCGTGTGTCTGCGAGCGGATGGATGAAAGTCTCAATTCTCTGTTTTTGATAATCTTCCAAGACCCCAAGCCAGAGAAAAGCAAAAGAGATAGAGACAGCGGCAAGCACAAATAAGACATGCTTCCGTGAAATGCCGGAAACCATCACCATACCAAACCAGATAATAAAAATAATGATGGATGAACTTAAATTTGGTTGAAGAAAAATTAAAATGAAAAGTAAAAAAGCGTAGGCGCCGGAAACTATAATGTGTTTGAAATGAGCGATTTCTACATGTCTGCGGGAAAAATATTTGGCTAGTAGAATTATTAAAGCAATCTTAGCGGGGTCAGAGGGCTGAAAATTAAAAAAACCGAAACTTATCCATCTCTCCGATCCTTTGATGACGCTTCCCAAGAAAAAAACCAGAAAAAGAAAGAAGCATGAAAGAAGAAATATAGTTATAACGACCCCCGACCGACGCAAAAAACTCCAGTCTATGAGACTAAAAAGAAAAAAGACTCCCACAGCAATTAAGAGCCAGATAATTTGCCTTTCAAAAAACAAGCTCTCTTTTGAAAAAGAGTGCATGGTGGAAAGGCCGGCAAGTGATAAAAGAGAGAAAGCGGCAAACAGAATCCAGTCAATATTGAATAAATTTTTTATCTTCATTGGTGCAAGCGGAATTCATGAAAACTCTCCCTATCTAACTTTAGGTACTGCTTTAGTAACGATTTCAATTGTTGTTGGGTTCTCGACGCAAACTTCCACCAAAGTAGTATCACAAATTTCTTGAACAAAAGGCCTCCCCCAGGTGAAAATAGTTTTTCTCACTTCTCCAGCATTAAAATTATCGACAAAGGTTCGAGAGAAACCCAAAACCTTTCCCGTGCCACCAAAAACAATAGCGACAACCTCCAGTTTGCTTATATCTTCTAAGTCTTTATTTTCTATTTCAACTTGTAAACGCGGTAAAGTATCAACGTTTGAGAGTGTCTGGCTTCTTATACTAATGTCGGGAGCCAAAGTAATCTTTCTAGTCCATTCGGATGTACCGACAAAATCAAACTCGACAGATTCTAAATCTTCACTCGCACTCAAACTTTGTTCAAAAATCGCAACCGTCTGACTATTTGGAATGGAAGTTTGGCCACTTTTTTCGCCAATAACATTGCCTTCTTTATTTTTTAATCTAAAAATATAGGAAGAAGAAATACTTTCAGAATTTATATTTCGATTTTCAACCAAAGCAAGAACGTTATATACACCGTCCCCAACCTCAAACGCCTGACTCCATAAAACCACTGGTTCCGAAACTTCAAAATCGCATATTTTTTCACATACTCCTCCACAATCCACCCCGGTCTCATTTTGATTTTTTTTATTATCAGTGCACGTTGGCTCTTTGGAGAACTTAAAAAATAAAGGAATGATAATGGTAAAAAATACTATTCCAAGCACAATTGCTATATAAATTAGCCTGCGTTTCAATGACCAACTTAAATGATTACCAATTTGGTTTTCTGTATTGTTTGGTTCAAAATCCATTACTTTTAATGATACAAGAAAAATAGAAAACAATAAACCCGATTCGCAGCAGCGAATCGGGTTTATTGTTTTCAAAAATGTTTTTAGTGCTTTGTTCTGGCGGCTAGCTACTCCGAATAGGAAACTTCGTAAAAACTCAGTTCCTACGGGGCATGCTTTCTTTACTAAAGAAGGACTACTTGCCACGTAGTAAATCGAATACTTGAGATTTTACTACTGTGGTCATCGCAACTCAAAAGGCTTAACTTCCCTGCCTGCCGGCAGGCAGGTCTGTCCTTAGAAGCAAAAATCGAACACTTAGTGCTGGCGACTAGCTACTTTCGCCCTATTGGACTATCATCGCCACTACAAGGCTTAACTTCTCTGTTCGGAATGGGAAGAGGTGTGACCCTTGCGTTAAATCACCAACACTAAACGTTCGATTATTTTTTGTTCGATTTTGCTACGGGGCAAGTCGGAATGTTTCCGATTTACCACAGACGAGAGGTGCTTGTCCCGTAGGAAGCTTGCTTTCCTATGGGATGGCCCTTGCGTTAAACCACCAAAACACAGAACTAAAAAACAATTGATTCTGGAAGTTGTAGAACCATTCCATTAGAGAGAGTAGAACACACGATTTTCGAATTTCCCGATAGGATTTGGCAATTAGTACGTGTCGGCTCAACTGATTACTCAGCTTACACCTCACGCCTATCATTGAACACACTTGCGTGTACTCAACCCCGGTTTAACCCAGGACGTGGTCATCTCCCACGAGCCTTATAACGATTCCTAATCTCGAAGTTGGCTTCCCTCTTAGATGCTTTCAGAGGTTATCCATTCCTGACATAGCTACTCTGCGATGCCCCTGGCGGGACAGCAGATAGACCAGAGGTCAGTTCCTCCCGGTCCTCTCGTCGTTTATTCCCCTATTACTAGGAGCACAGACTATACCTTCCTCCAAAATTACATGGAGGGCTGCATCTTACCTAGTTGTTCCTGCCCTAAACTTTTTCTAAGGCTTTCCAGATACATCTAAGTCTTATCCTAAATGGATAAAGTCGTTACGGGGTCAATCCACTAATCAGTGGACGACTTCCCACGGTATTACCTTAAAGAGAATTTTAATCTTCAAACAAACTGCAACTTCGGACCTGAAATTTGCAATTCTAAATCAAAATTATATGAAGGCTTCACCGTTATGAGCAGCATTTTCAATCATGATTACTCATGAAAGTAGCAATTTCTTACTAGGAACAAATCTTCTCAAGAATCAACGCCTGCAGTAGATAGGAGACCAACCTGTCTCACGCTTCTTTTCTCACATTGCTGTGAGGAATGGACTATAACTTTATCCCTCATTTAAGATTTCAGATTTTCGATTTATGATTTTTAAATCTTAAATCGTACTTCTTATATCATAAATTATTTGGACATCTGATGTTTAGTCTCTACGGGTGATATAAGTTAACTTCGAACTTACTCTTCCCTCGGTATTATCCAAAAGACTTTGTCTCTTTGGACTTCACCGATATTAATCAGCTCTGTACATTTTGTATTTCTACAAAAGACCGCCGCAATATGGTTGGTCTTGTTCGTAAAATTTTACGAACACTTCTAACTAACTTTTAATCCCAGTATAAATTGTACTGGGTCAATTAAACAAAAATGATGTGAATAACAGTTTATCCGACCATTTAAAATAAATGATTTAGGATTTTTTCTTGCCTCGCTGGGGTTCAGATTGTGGAACGTTCGATTAGCTAAATTTAACTAATCAACTTCTCCACGGTCTGAACCCAGCTCGCGTAACTTTTTAATTGGCGAACAGCCAAACCCTTGGAAGCTTCTCCACCTCCAGGATAAGTTGAGCCGACATCGAGGTGCCGAACTGCGCCGTCGCTATGGACGCTTAGGCGCAACCAGCCTGTTATCCCCAGGGTAGCTTTTATCCGATAATCTCCGGCCGCCTCTAACACGGACCGTCGGTTCACTATGCTCCGCTTTCGCGCCTGCTTGGCATGTACGCCTCACAGTCAAGCCAGCTTATGCCATTACACTATCGGCACGGTTTCCATTCGCGCCTAGCTGACCTTAATAGACTCCTCCGTTACTTTTTAGGAGGATAGCGCCCCACTAAAACTGCCCGCCAGATACTGTCTCTCGCCGTTTTTGCCGTCAAGGTTAGAATGCACAATTTTGAAGAGTGGTATTTCACTGATGACTCCACACCGCCCGAAAGCGATGCTTCAAAGTCTGCCACCTATGCTACGCATCAAAACCGTGCACTCAATATCAAGTTGCAGTAAAGCTCCTGGGGTCTTTTCGTCTAACTGCAGGTAACCGGCATCTTCACCGGTATTGTATTTTCACCGAGCAAGTCCCCGAGACAGTTGCCCACTCGTTACACTATTCGTGCACGTCTGAACTTACCAGACAAGGAATTTCGCTCATCTATTCCTTTAAGCACAGATGGACTCTATCTTCATCCTTTCCCTAGCGAAGGAAGGACGTGCGGTGTTGGTCTCTTGTTAACCGCATGTGACTAATCTACGCATTACTGCATAGCAAGATAGCATTTTGTGTAACGATTTAACTTTTTTGTTCACTAAAAACTTTACCACTTGGGCCACATAACAGTCCCAGTCGTAGAGTATTCACCTTGCGGTAAATACTCTACCTTAGGACCGTTATAGTTACGGCCGACATTCACCAGGGCTTATATAAGTCACCCGCCTTCGCACCTTGCTCGCAAGGTGCTACGTCGAGGCAAAGGCAATACACCCTTGTCTCGCTATAGCACTTTGTACTCAAAGTGCGAAAGCGGACGCCAATATTTGACCTTCTGGCATTGGTCAAGTGTCACCCCCTATACATCCTCTTGCGAGT
>ERZ1292632.1870-Hain-H43-01um-R2-1870-length-19055-cov-8_pt1 | contig 19055 bp, 17 predicted proteins | sample MGYA00564407_ERZ1292632 | MGnify/ENA primary metagenome ERZ1292632 (study PRJEB36523, sample SAMEA6512637) | groundwater metagenome | collected 2019-01-08 | study: AquaDiva: Metagenomics assemblies of 32 groundwater samples | reverse complement strand
TAAGGGCAATAATGGTCGGATTCATATCATGTTCCTTGTCTTCTGGCTTGGTTTGTATCTTGGCCCTTTTATTGGTTTTGGATTATCCGCCAGATAGTAGATCTCCTATTGCGATTGGTCTTGGTATTTCTATTCTTATGTCGGTTTCTATCTCCGCATCATGTGTGGCGTTTGCCTTTTTTGTAGGCCCTTTCATACTTTGCAATCAAGGAGCGAAGGAAGCTCGAAAGAAATACGAAGAGAGAATGCGCGATGAAGAAAAGACGGCATGGAATCTTTTTAAATTTTGGAATCCACTATCTCTGCCTGTTTTCTTCATTATTGTGCTTTGTAGGGGTGTCGGATATCTCTGCAAAAATGTGTTGCCCTTTGCGCGAATAGTCATCCCGATAATTAAAACTGCAGGGAAAGAGATGGGTCTATTCTTTGTCATGGCATTCATCTATGCCCATTCCGAGCGACGAAGAATTCGTTTCATCGGAGCGTTTCTTGGCACCGTAATGGGGTTCTTTCTCGGCAGCGCCATTCTCGGCGCGATTGCCGGAGCGATTATCGGCGGCGTTAGCCGCGAATTCATCGCCATCAAATGGCTCAAGCTCATTCCCATCAAAGTGGGATAATAATTCAGAACTCTCAAGCCCCTGCAGTAAGGGGCTTTTGTTTTGACTTTTTGAGATTTTTATTGTAGAGTATTAATACTGGATGGCCAGTTTTTATTTTTTATGAAAATTAGAAATATCGCGATTATTGCCCATGTTGACCATGGGAAAACAAAATTGACCGACGCTTTACTTCGTCAGACGGGTATGATCGAGGAAGGCATTAGCATGGATTCAAACGCTTTGGAACAGGAGCGGGGGATTACTATTTATTCCAAAAACGCCTCTATATTATATAGAGATACCAAAATAAACATCGTGGACACGCCGGGGCACGCGGATTTCGGTTCGGAAGTTGAGCGCGTTCTGCGTTCCATTGATTCGGTGCTTTTGGTCGTTGATGCGCAGGAAGGGCCGATGCCCCAGACAAAGTTTGTTTTAAAAAAATCATTGGAGCTCGGCCTGAAACCAATTGTGGTTATAAATAAAATAGACAAACCAGCGGCCAGGCCGGAATGGGCGCATGAAAAAGTTCTGGAACTTTTTATGACTCTCGGCGCCAATGACGAGCAATTGGATTTTCCCGTGATTTACGCGATTGCCAAAGAGGGAATTGCCAAACTTAATTTGGCGGACGAGTCAAAAGATCTTACTCCGCTTTTGGAAATTATATTGAAAGAAGTTCCGGAGGCGTCTTCGGAAGAATTGAATAAAAAACCTTTCAGAGTCCAGCCGTTTAATCTCGCCTATGACAATTTTATGGGCCGTTTGGCCATTGGCAGAATTTATGACGGCATCATTAAAACTGGTGGAAATGTTGTTATAAAAAATAGCACTGGAGAAACGCGCCCGGGAAAAATAAACAAAATATTTACTTTTGAAGGACTCAAAAGAAAAGAAGTTCCGGAAGCAATGGCCGGGGATATTGTTATGATTGCCGGATTGTCCGATATTTTTATCGGCGAAACAATTTGCGCCGACGTCTCGCAGGAAGCCCTGCCGGCGATTAGCATAGACGAACCGACGATTTCACTTAATTTTTTGGTTAACAATTCTCCTTTCGCGGGACGGGAAGGAAAGCTTGTTACCAGCCGCCAAATAAGAGAACGGCTGGAAAAAGAATTGGAAGTTAATGTCGGGCTGAAAATAGATTTTGCACCATCCGATTATTTTAAGGTATATGGCCGCGGAGAATTGCATATTGCGATACTTTTGGAAAATATGCGGCGTGAAGGTTATGAATTACAGGTTTCCAAACCGCAGGTAATTTTCAAGGAGGAAGACGGGAAGAAACAAGAACCATTTGAAGAAGTTACAATTATGGTGCCGGCCAATATGATGGGAACGGTTATAGAAAAAATGTCAAAAAGAAAAGGCAGTATGATTGATGTCAGCCAAGATCAAACTAACTCGCGGATTATTTTTGAAATTCCAACGCGGGGATTGTTGGGTTACCGGGGAGAATTTGTAATAGATACCAAAGGCGAGGGGATAATGTACAGCCGTGTTATCGGCTTCAGGCCGTTTGTCGGAGAAATTAGCAAGCAAATGCTGTGTTCAATGGTCTCAATGGCCGATGGCAAAGCGCTGGGCTTTTCATTATACAACCTGCAGGACAGAGGCGTTTTATATATCGGCGCCGGCGTGGAAGTTTATATCGGCATGGTTATCGGAAATGCTTCCAAGGGTAATGATATGTCCGTTAATCCGACAAAAGGAAAACAATTAACCAATATGCGTTCCAAGGCATCCGACGAAGCGCTCACACTAACTCCGCCATTGGAGCTTACCCTTGAACGCGGTTTAGAGATTATAAATGACGATGAATATTTGGAAGTTACACCGAAAAGCATCCGCTTAAGAAAGCAATTTCTGACGGAATTGGCGCGTACTCGCGCCAAAAAGCAGAAAATGGTAGAATAAATATATGAGCGGGATAAAAATTACTTGGTTTACCAAATTAATGTTCAAACTTTGGCCGGGTTTCGCCATGATGAGAATGGCCAGAAAAATGGGGATTAGCGACCCGCTATTTGATGAGGCGCAAGAGCTTTTTTCCAGAGTTCGGCGAGTTGATATTTTACCATCGGCATCGGGACTCCGCGGTTTTGTTGTGGTTTTAGACAGGAAAACGGCGCTTTATTTTTACCAGGACGGTGACCATTTTGTTTACGACGGATTTGAAATGGGGAGATATGACAAGGGCGATGTAACAATATTTGATAATACAAAACGCAATGCCTGACACTGTTGAATCAATAAAAAAATATGTCAGAGCGGCAAATTATCTTTCTGCTGCGCAGATTTATCTTGGAGACAATTTTTTATTGAAGCGTAAGCTTTCTTTTAACGACATCAAGCCGCGGCTTCTGGGCCACTGGGGCACTTGCCCGGGCATAAATTTTATTTACGCCAATTTAAATTATCTGATAAAAAAACACCGCGCTGACATTCTTTTTATAATGGGTCCCGGGCACGGATTCGCGGCGCTTCAGGCGAATTTATTTCTTGAAGGAACGCTTGAAAAATATTATCCGGAAGCGGCGCGCGATGAAAAAGGTGTCGGTTATGTCGTGAAAAATTTTTGCTGGCCATACGGTTTTCCCAGCCACAGCAATCCGGGCGCGCCGGGAGTTATTTTGGAAGGCGGTGAGCTTGGCTACGCGCTTTCTACCGCTTATGGCGCTGTTTTGGATAACCCAGATTTGATCGCCGCTTGTGTGATTGGCGACGGCGAAGCCGAGACCGGTCCGCTCGCGGCCGCCTGGCATTTGAACAAACTTATTTCTCCGGCGGGAAGCGGCGCTGTTTTGCCGATACTGCATTTGAACGGCTATAAAATTTCCGGTCCGACAATTTTTGGCAGAATGACAAACCGCGAACTCAAAGCGCTATTTACGGGCTACGGCTATGAACCGATTGTCGTTGAGGGCGTAAATGTTTACCAAAAAATGATTGACGCCTTTGAAAAAAGTTATCAAATTATTAAAGAACGCTCTGGACGTTTTCCGATGATTATTTTGAAAACTCTCAAGGGCTGGACAGGTATCAAAAATTTAAAGGGCGTTAAGATGGAAGGAAATTTTGCCTCTCACCAAGTGCCGGCTCCCAATGCCAAAACGGATAAAGCAGAATTAAAGGCGGTCGAAAAATGGCTGTGTTCTTATAAATTTGAAGAGCTTTTTTCCGCTGAAGGCAGGTTTGTGGACGAAATAAAAGAACTTATTCCCGAAAGCAATCTAAAAATGGGAGAAAATAAGCACGCGTTTGGCGCCGATAAAAAATCGCTTGTTCTTCCGCCGGCAGAACAGTTTTCGGAAGACGCGGCGCTGCCGGGCACTATTGGTTCAAGTAGTATGCGCCGCATCGGAGCGTATCTCAACGAAGTTTTCAAATTAAACAAAGAAAATAAAAATCTGCGGTTGTTTTCGCCCGATGAGACCTATTCCAATAAATTGGACGCTGTTTTTGAAACGACCTCCCGCGCTTTCGCGATGCCTCAAAAAGAATGGGACAAAGACCTCTCGCCCGACGGCAGAGTAATGGAACTTTTAAGCGAACATTCGCTTCAGGGAATGGCGCAGGGATATGTCTTGACCGGCCGGCATGCCATTTTTGCTTCCTATGAGGCGTTTATCCAGATTGTCGCCAGTATGGCCGACCAATACGCGAAATTTTTAAAAACAGCAAAAGAATTTCCATGGCGCGGCGATATTCCATCGTTTAATTATATTCTTACTTCATCCGGCTGGCGCCAAGAGCATAATGGCTTTTCGCACCAAAATCCGGGATTTATCAGCGGCATGCTTCAGAAGCCAGGCGATTTTGTCCGCGTCTTTTTTCCGCCGGACGGCAATAGCGCGCTGGTTGTTTTGAAAGAGTGTTTGGCATCAAAAAATAAAATTAATATCATAGTGGCGGGGAAAACCCTGGAACCGCGATGGCTGACGCCGGAACTTGCAACGGAAGAATTAAATGATGGCATGATGATTTGGGATTTTGCGAGCGAGGAAGATCCGCACATTGTTTTTGCGGCGGCGGGAGATTATCTGACCAAAGAATCTTTGGCGGCGGTTGGCATAGTAAAGAGCGAAGCGCCGGAAATAAAAGTCAGATTTGTCAATGTGATGGAACTTTCGGTCCTCGGAAAATCCGCTGATTTTGCAAAATATTTTACAGCCGATAAACCGGTTATTTTCAACTTCCATGGATATTCCCAGACGCTGAAACAATTTTTATTTGATTATGAAAAAAACGAGAATTTCTGCGTTCATGGCTATATAGAAAACGGCTCGACCACCACGCCTTTTGACATGCAGGTAAGAAACGAAACCAGCCGGTATCACTTGGCGATTGAAGCGTTTGCCAAAATGGCGGAGCGGGGGTTTTTGGAAACCGGCAAGGCGGAAAATTTGATTAAAAAATACAAACAAAAATTGAGCGAACACCGCGAATATATTAAAATTAACGGCGTTGACCCGGAAGAAATAGAAAATTGGCAGTGGAAATCATTCAAATGAAAAAAATCTTTATAACCAATGTCGGAAGCGAATCAAGAAAATACGCGCTGTACCAAGACGGCGAGCGCGTTTTTTTGGCGCATTTTGAAAAGGAAAACGGCAAGCTTATTGAAAATTCCACTGAGCATGTTATTAGCCAGCTTTTGGAGCAGAAATTAATCAGCGAGAAAAATGAAATTTCCGCGATCGGTTTCCGCATTGTCGCTTCCGGAAGTTATTTTCTGCAAAACAAAATTATAGATAGCGAATATCTGGAGAAACTGGAAGCAGCAAAGGAACAGGCTCCACTTCATATAAATCCGATGCTTGCCGAACTGAAAGCGCTTGGACAGGTATTACCGGGCATTCCTGTTGTCGGTGTTTCCGATAGCATGTTTCATGGTTCCGCGCCTGCCCGCGCGCGATTTTATGGCATTCCCAAAAATACCGCCGAGGAGTTTGATGTTTTCAGATTCGGCTACCATGGCATTTCGTTTGAATCTGTCACAGGTAAATTAAAAAGTGTTTTTGGCGGTAATCTGCCGGAAAGAATAATAAGTTGCCATCTGGGAGGCGGTTCAAGCATCTCGGCAATTAAAGGCGGTAAAAGCATTGATACTTCAATGGGTTTTACTCCGCTTGAAGGGGTCGTTATGGCGAATAGGGTGGGCGACATTGATGCCGGAGCGGTTATTTATTTATCAAAAAAACTTGGCTATGGGCCGGATGAAATGGAAAATTATTTAAATACCCAATGCGGACTTTTGGGGCTTTCCGGAAAAAGCAACGACGTTAGAGAACTTTTGGAAATGGAAAAAAACGGCGACGAAAATGCCAAATTGGCGTTGGAAGTCATGGTTTATAAAATTAAAAAATATATCGGCGCGTATTTCGCGGCGTTAAATGGCGCTGATGTTTTAGTGTTTTCTGCGACAGTAGGAGAGCGTTCGGTGATTATGCGTTCAAGAATTTGCGCAGAACTTGAAAATCTGGGAATTATTTTAGACGACGAAAAAAATAATAAAACAATAAGTATAGACGGATTTATCAGCAAAGACGAATCGCCGGTAAAAATCGCCGTTATTACAACAGACGAAATGGGTCAGATGGCGAAAGAAGTTGCGAAAATTGTAAAATAATGCTAAAATAGCATTGTTATCATATATGAAATTTCTTCTAACAATTTTAATAATTACCAGTCTTACAGGCGGCGTTACAATCGGTCTGTTGACCATGGGCGAGCATGGCAATTGCTTTGCGTCTTATGCCGCGGGCATGGCTTGTCCTATTTTTAATACTCTGGCCTACATAGGCATGCATGTTAATTTTGCCAGGAATTTTTCCGAAGCTCTGCTAATAACAGTTTTGGCGGTCGTCTCCATTTTGGCGATTTTTATTTCTTATGTTTTTTCCGCCGGAGATTTTTACACGGATAAACATTTTTTTAGGTACGGGCTTTTAGAAAATGATAATACCGGTAAACGCAAGCAAATTTCGTGGCTCTCTCTTTTTGAAAACAGTCCGAATATCGCGTAAAACGCAGATATAAAACCCGCAAGTCGTCGGCTTTGTGTCCGCGTTTTTAGAACCCTCATGTGGGTTTTTTTTGATGCTGTAATTATTAAGGAAAAAAAATATGAAAGAACAAATTAAAAATATAGTAGTTTTGTTGGGAATTATTATTGTGGTTATTATTGGCCTTGTGTGGCTCACCAATTCAAGAGCTAAGACGCCGGCGACTACCGTTGATGGCGAGAGCGGCGGCACGCTTACTTTTCAAGAATCCAAATATGATTTTGGCACGGTATCCATGGCTAAAGGAAAAGTAAATAAGGACTTTTTATTGGAAAATAAGAGTGATAAAAACGTTCAAATCGGCGAAGTATTTACTTCCTGCATGTGCACCGAGGCCGAATTAAACGTGGACGGTAAATTTGCCGGCCCATTCGGCATGCAGGGGCATGGGTTGTCACGCAGCGCCAATTTAACCGTAAAGCCCGGTGAAACAGTAACCGTAAAAGCGATTTTTGATCCCGCGGCTCATGGCCCTTCCGGCGTTGGCCCGGTTGAAAGGCAAATTATGATTTCTACGAATGCTGATCCTGGCCAGATAACATTACAGCTTAAAGCAGTCGTAACACCATGAAAAAAAGATTATTTTGGCTAATTTTAATTGCCATTGTTTTTGCCGGCTCGGCATGGTTTTTGGGTTCAATGAAAAGCGCGCCGCTTCTCTGGAATATATCAAATGGCGGAAAAGTTCTTTTTCCGTTGATTTTGGCCGCATCTGTTGTGAACAGTATCCACCCGTGCGCCTTCTCTATTCTTCTTGTAACTATCGCTTTTCTGTTTAGCATCGGTCAGTTGCGCGCCAGTATTCTTAAAGTTGGAGGGATGTATGTTTTCGGAATTTTTTTGGCGTATATTTTAATTGGTGTTGGCGTTCTTCAGGCGTTTCACCTGTTTGATGTTCCATTCTTTATGGCAAAGTTCGGAGCGGCTATGCTTATCGCGCTTGGCGGTATAAATCTGCTTAATGTATTTTTTCCAAGGTTTCCGATAAGACTTAGAATTCCGCAAATTGCTCATCAAAAAATGGGCGGACTTATGGAAAAAGGCTCACTTGCCGCCGCGTTTCTTTTGGGCGCCTTAGTCGGCATTTGCGCCTTGCCTTGCAGTGGCGGCCCGTATGTTATGATTTTGGGCTTACTTCACGATCAAGTAACTTATTGGCAAGGGTTGGGTTATCTGATTTTGTACAACTTTATTTTTGTCCTGCCCTTGATTGTAATGCTTCTTATCGCGAGCGATAAGAACGTGCTTGATAAAGTTCAAGAATGGCAGAAACAAGAAATGGAGAATATGAGATTTTGGAGCGGCATCGCCATGATTGTTTTAGGAATTATAATTTATTTAGTATAAAAAAATGGAAAAAAGTTATCTGATACCCGCAAGCATAATACTTTCAACACTGGTTGTCGTTTATGGCTGGACAAATGTAAATCAAAAAATAGTTTCGAATGAAGAAAATAAAAACGAACGCGCGCCAATTGCTGCTCAAATAATTGAGTTGCCGGTCGTTTGGGGAAATCTGGGAGCGCAAATGATAAGCGCAGGGGTGATTGATCGCGCGCAGTTTGAAGCGGTTTATGAGAGCCGGGGAGGATTAAGCGATGCTGATAAAAAACTTATTGATAATTTGCAAAATGGCAATTTAGTGGCGAATCAGGAAAATTCCGGCCTTCTGCTTAATTTATTTTGGGCACTGGGGCTTGGCAATAAAAATGAAATTCTTGAAAAGGGGCCGATGACCGACCCGAGTTACGGCGGCGCCGGCGGGTTTGCTTCAACCGGCGGCTGGATATTGGCCAATGGCGGCGCGATGGATCATTATAGCAAACACTTGTTTATTGTTCTTACGCCGGAACAGCAGGCCTTAGTTGAAAAAACGAGCAAGAACATTTATCGGCCATGCTGTAATAATCCCACTCACTTTCCGGATTGCAATCACGGAATGGCCATGCTGGGACTTTTGGAACTATTGGCGTCTCAAGGCGCAAGCGAAGACGAAATGTACAAAGTGGCGCTTCAGATGAATTCGTTTTGGTTCCCCAATGAATACGCCACAATCGCGAGGTATCTTACATCAAAGGGTGTAAAAATGCAGGATGTCGGTCCCAAAGAAATTTTAGGTATCAATTATTCCAGCGGATCCGGCTATGCCAAAGTTGAACAATCTCTTCCTCGCGAACAAAACCAGGGAGGCGGCAGCTGTGGAGTTTGACAACTGTGATATAATCAAAATATGCCAATGAAAAAAGAAACTTTTGCGATTCAAGGAATGCATTGTGTTTCCTGCGTGATTACGATTGAACAGGCATTGAAAAAAGTGCCGGGAGTTAAAAACGCTTCGGTTAGTTTAATGTCGGAGAAAACCGAGGTTGAATATGAAGAACCGGCAACCCCGGAATTATTAAAAACCGCGGTGGCTAAGACCGGTTATAAATTGGTAATTGCGAAGAGAGAACCCGCCGCCGCTAATGCGGCGGCGGGCGAGCATGATCATCATAAAATGCTGAAAGATGCGGAAATTGGTTTGTTGAAACAAAAATTTGCCATTGGCGCGATTTTATCTGTTTTGATTATGATTTTCAGTTTTACGGCGATTGTTCCCGGTTCTTGGCGATACGCGTTGCTCTTGATTTTAACGGCGCCGATTGAATTTTGGATTGGCTGGCAATTTTGGCGGGGCGCTTGGTTCGGCCTAAAAAATTTTACGGCCGGTATGGATACGCTAGTGGCGCTTGGCACGGGTACGGCGTTTATTTATAGCGCGAGTATAACGATTTTCAGATTGCCATTAGAGGTCTATTTTGATGTTGCCGCCGTGGTTACGACGCTGGTTATTTTAGGCAAGTATTTGGAAGCGAAGGCCAAAGGGTCGGCTTCCGAAGCGATTAAAAAACTTTTGAAACTTCAGGCAAAAACCGCTCATATCATTCATGAAAACGGCCGCGAGATGGAAATGCCGATTGAAGATGTAAAAGTCGGCGATATCATTTTGGTTAAACCGGGAGAAAAAATTCCGGTTGACGGTATTATTATTGAAGGCGCGTCGGCGATTGACGAATCAATGGTTACCGGCGAATCAATGCCGGTTGATAAAAAAATAGGCGACGGGGTTATCGGCGCAACTATTAATAAAACGGGAGCTTTTAAATTTAAGGCGACCAAAGTGGGCAAAGAAACATTTTTAGCTCAAATAGTTAAATTGGTTGAAGAAGCCCAAGGGTCAAAAGCGCCGATTCAAAAATTGGCGGATCAGATCACCGGATATTTTGTGCCTATTGTTTTAATAATTTCTATTACCTCGTTTATTATTTGGTTTTTTTATGGCGTAACGCCGTCTTTGAGTTTTGCGTTAATCAACGCGGTGGCGGTATTGGTGGTGGCCTGTCCTTGCGCTTTGGGTTTGGCCACGCCCACATCAATCATGGTTGGCACGGGCAAGGCGGCGGAACATGGCATTATTATAAGAGACGCCGAAGCGCTTGAATTGGCTGGCAAAGTTAACACCATCGTTTTGGATAAAACCGGCACTTTAACGAAAGGCGAACCGTCGGTGACCGATATAATCGCTTTTGAAGAAAATATGTCCGGAGAAATATTGCATGTGGCCGCTTCGCTTGAAAAATTATCCGAACATCCCATAGCCAAGGCCATTGTTTCTTATGCGGCGAGTTTAGGAAAAACATCTTCTCATCCTCTCGATAGGGCTATAAGAGACGCGGCCGAAAGCGGAAAAATAGAGATTTTCAAAGTCGAAAATTTTCAAGTTACTCCCGGCAAAGGATTGGAAGGCGACATTATCGCCAACAACGAAACAAAAAAATTCTTTTTCGGCAATAGAGCGCTGATGGCCGAGAAAAATATAAAAATTTCCCAAGAACAGGAAAATAAAATACAAAAGCTTGAAAAAGAAGGAAAAACAGTAATAATTCTAGCATCCGACAGACCGCTTGGCGCCATCGCCGTTGCCGACACGTTAAAAGAAAGCGCGGTAAAAACAATTGAATTATTGAAAAATTTAGGATTGGAGGTGTGGATGATTACCGGCGATAACGAGCGAACAGCCGAAGCTATCGGTAGTCAAGTCGGTATAAAAAATATAATGGCGAAAGTTTTGCCCAATGAAAAATCGGAAAAAATTAAAGCACTTCAGAACGAAGACAAGAAAGTGGCGATGGTCGGCGACGGCATAAACGACGCGCCGGCGTTGACGCAAGCCGATGTCGGCATTGCCATCGGTACCGGCACCGATATCGCCATTGAATCAAGCGATATAACTTTGATTTCCGGAGATCCGATGGGAATTTACGAAGCGATAAAATTAAGCCGCCAAACCTTGCGAAACATTAAACAGAATCTTTTTTGGGCTTATATATATAATATCGTTCTAATTCCGGTGGCGGCCGGCGTTTTATATCCCATTGGGGGCATTGTCTTGAATCCGATTTTAGCCGGCGGCGCTATGGCATTTTCTTCAATTTCAGTTGTCCTTAATTCTTTGCGCCTCAAACGAGTTAAATTATAAAATTAAAACTCATTTAAATTTTAGCGCAATCTCTGTTATAATGTTTTAAAACATTGATACAAGAGTAACTATGCAAGTATCTCGCAATCTGTTAAGTAAAGAAAGCAACTACGAAATACAAGCCACTTTATGGTGGCTGTTGGCGCGATTGGATAATGATTCCGATGTGAGTAATTTTTTAAATGGACTTTTAACAAAAACAGAAAAGATAATGTTGGCTAAAAGATTAGCAGTTGCCTTTTTATTGAGTAAGAATTATAACTATCGCGACATTAGTGATACTTTAAAAGTTAGTACAGCAACAATTTGTAAAATCAAAGAAACGATGGATAAAACAGAAGGAGGATATGAATTTTTTATTAGAAAGTTAGAAAAACGAAGTGAATTAAAAAAACTTGAAAAACAATTTGATAAGTTTGTCGGAAAATTAGCCAATATTATTCCTCCTCAAAAAAATGACATGAAAGGCAGGACGAACTGGTTAAAGCAGTAATTGAAATGATAATACTATTAATCTTTGTATTAATGTTTTAAAACATTGATACGGGACTATTAGAATGCGATTTTTACTTTATTTTTCAATTGTAATGATTTAGAGTATACTAACTGTATAGTTAAAATTAATTTAGTTTTATGTTTGATTTGACTGGAAAAGTTGCTTTGGTAACCGGCGCGAGGCGGGGGATGGGCAGGAGCCACGCCTTGGCTTTGGCGCGGCAGGGCGCGAAAGTGGCGGTAACTGACGTCAGTCAAGAAGAATGCCAGATAGTCGTTGATGAAATAAAATCAGCAGGGGGAGAAGCGGCCGCTTTCAAAATGGATGTTTCAAACAAGAAAGATGTGGATACCGTTTTTGATGAAGTTGTAAAACAATTCAGACGGCTGGATATTTTGGTCAATAACGCTGGTATTTTTATTGATAAGCCGGCTTTAGAAATGACCGAAGAAGAATGGGATAAAACCATAGATATTAATCTAAAAGGCGAATTTTTGTGCGCCCAAAGAGCGGCAAAAGAGATGGCCAAAAATAACTGGGGCAGGATTATTAATATTTCTTCAATCGCTTCCGGCGGTGTTGGAATAGGATTTTCCGGAGCCGCGCATTATGCCGCTTCAAAAGGCGGGATTATTGGCATGACGGAAACTTTGGCCGTTGAGTGGGCGCCTCTTGGGATTAATGTTAACGCTATCGGTCCGGGGGCTATTGAAACGCCGATGATTACGCCGATTATCAAAGAACTGACGGATGAAATCAATACCCGGGTTCCGCTCAAAAGAATCGGCAAGCCGGAAGAAATTTCAGCGGCGGTAGTTTTTTTGGCATCAGAAGAAGCAAGCTATGTAACGGGGGCCACGCTTTATATTGATGGCGGCTGGCTTGCCCAGTAACAATTATTAATTATTAAAAACAAAATTATGAACGAAATAAGCAATCAACAAAAAAGTAGTATGGCAGAAATTTTCGTCCATTTCATGTCTTTTGTTTTACTCGGAATTATCGCGACTTCGACTGGAATTTTATATTTTCAGGTGATTAATAAGTATTTTCTGAGTTATCAAGTTACCAGAATGTTCGACGCCTCGGGCATTCATTATGCGATTGCGTCTTTGATTATCGGTTTCCCTCTATATATTTGGGCGCTTTGGTTTTGGTTCAGAAGTTTTAGAAATTTATCGGAAAAGGTAGAATCACGGCTGTCAAAGTGGCTTACATATATAGTTTTATTGATTGCCAGCGGGTTGATTATTGGCGACCTTATTGCTGTAGTATTCAATTTTCTTCAAGGCGAATATGGCGCAAGATTCTTACTCAAAGCGCTGACGATTTTGGTTATTGCCGGAGTAATTTTTAGTTTTTATTTTTTTGAAAGAAAGAAAATACAATATAAAAAGGAAGTTTCTTCAAGTTCTTTTGTTTTAATGACAATCGTTTCTAGCGTACTGGTGATTATGGCGATTATTTTTGGTTTTATTGTTGGTGGAACGCCATTGGAAGCGCGGCTTAGAAATCAGGATATTCAACGGACGAATAATTTGCAAGAATTATCTTCTTGCGTCAGTTATTTCGCTTACGACAACAATCGCTTGCCCATGGACTTAAACGAACTAAAAAGCGGCGTCAGATATAGTTATTGTTCCTCGGCAGTTGATCCGGAAACGCAAAAAGAATATGAATATCACGTAATTTCAGGCGATCAGTTCGAGCTTTGCGGTGAATTTGCAAGATCAACCATGGATGAATTCCCAAATTCCGACTATTACGGCAAATGGCAGAAACACGATAAGGGGCAATTGTGTGAAATTCAGACCGTAACTTTTAACACATTTCCAATTCAAGATAAAACCTTACCTTTTCCGGCTAGATAAATTTAGGGTGAAATTTGAGATTCAAAAAAAATCAAAAAAGAGCGGAGCGCGGCTCGGAATTTTAAAAACGTCTCATGGACTGGTTGAAACGCCGGCTTTGGTTCCGGTGGCGACGCAAGCAGTTGTTAAAACATTAACCAGTGAAGAAGCGAAGGAGGCAAAATGCCAAATTCTTATTGCCAACACTTTTCATTTGCATTTGAAGTCGGGAGAAAAAATAGTTAAAGCTTCCGGCGGGCTTCATCAATTTATGAATTGGGACCGGCCGTTAATGACGGACTCGGGCGGTTTTCAGGTTTTTAGTTTGGGATTTGGACATGACTTGGGCGTTGGCAAAGTCATGAGTTTTTTTCCCGGCCCTAAAGGCGCGATTATGAATAAAAATGATCAGCCCAAAAAAGTCCAGATTACATCACAAGGCGTGTTTTTCAAGTCCCCGAGAACAGGAGAAGAATTATTTATTGGGCCAAAAGAATCAATTAAAATCCAAGAGGCGCTCGGCGCCGATATTATTTTCGCTTTTGACGAATGCACGCCGCCATTTTCCACTTATGATTATGTCAAAAAAGCGGTGAAACGAACTCATGATTGGGCGAAAATTTGTGTCAGCAGCAAAAAAAGCAATCAAGCATTATTTGGAATTGTTCAGGGGTCAAAATTTGAAGATTTGAGAAACGAGAGCGCAAAATTTATCAATTCGCTGGATTTTGACGGCTTCGGTGTCGGCGGGGATTTGGGCGAAACCAAAAAAGATATGGCCAAAATTTTATCGTGGATTGTTCCGAATCTTGATGAAAAAAAACCGCGACATATGCTGGGTATTGGTCGGCTCGATGATATGGAAAATATTATCAAAAGTGGAATTGATTTATTTGATTGCACCATTCCGACGCATTACGGAAGGCGGGGGATTGCATTTATAAATGGTGACAAGCTGGATTTTAACAAATCAGTTTTTTTGAAAGACAAAAAACCTTTGGATTCAAAATGCGGATGTTCTGTCTGCCAAAATTACAAACGCAATTATATCGCTCATCTTGTTAAGGCGAAAGAAATAACAGCAATGCGTCTTTTAACTTTCCACAACCTTTATTTCTTCAACACTTACGTTGAAACCCTCCGCCAAAAAATCAAAAATAACCAAATCTAGTTTTTGATTTTTGGGGAGGTTTGTGATATTTTTTATTCATGGCTAATAGGCACCTTTCCCGTTCGATAGTGATGCAGACCCTTTATGAATGGGATTTTAATAATTGTAACAATTCAAAAATAGACCGGATTTTAGAGAGAAATCTTGAAGAATTTGGCCCCGGCTTGGAAGACAGTCAATTTGTTCATATTCTTATAAAAGGCGTTCTTGAAAATAAAGAGAAAATTGACGAAATTATAGTCAAAACTGCTCCCGAATGGCCGCTTGAACAAATTAATTTGATTGACCGCAATGTTTTGCGTATCGGCATTTATGAACTTTTATTGGGCAATCGTGAAGAAGTCCCACCCAAAGTGGCGATTAACGAAGCCATTGAGCTGGCCAAAAGTTTCGGCGGAGAAACATCAGGAAAATTCGTCAACGGTGTTCTGGGGACGATTTATAGAGCGATAGGCGAACCGGGGAAAGAAGAAGGATTGCCTAGAAAAGGAAAAGAAAATGGATAAGGATTTTAAGGAATTACAAAAAAAACTTAATATCAAATTTAAAAATTCTGATCTGCTCAAACAGGCGTTTGTTCATCGTTCGTATCTCAACGAAAATCCGGCGTTTGAATTAAATCACAACGAACGGCTTGAATTTTTGGGCGACGCGGTTTTGGAGCTTGTTGTTACCGAATGTCTTTATAAAAATTATCCGGATTTAGCCGAAGGAGAAATGACCAGTTTGCGCGCGGCCTTGGTTAATTCCCAGATGTTGGCCCAGATTGCCGACCGCTTGGGATTTAATAATTTTTTATACTTGTCAAAAGGCGAAGCCAAAGAAGTCGGCCGCGGCCGCCAGTATATCTTGGCCAACACATTTGAATCGTTTACTGGCGCCTACTATCTTGACCAGGGCTACCAGGCGGCCGCGGAATTCATCAGCGTAAGTTTGCTTCCCGAACTTAAAAATATCATAGATAAAAAATTATGGCGGGACCACAAAAGCTTGTTTCAAGAAGCGGCGCAGGAACGAGTCGGTATCACTCCAAATTATGAAGTTTTGTCCGAAAGCGGACCAGACCATGACAAAAATTTTAAAGTCGGGGTTTATTTAGGAAAAGAACTGGTCGCCCAAGGTGAAGGAGCTTCAAAAAACGAAGCCCAACAACAAGCGGCTGAAAACGCGTTAAAATTAAAAAATTGGTAAATTGATTTGATTTCCAAAACCGAGGAGGCGAAGCCGGGATGGTTTCGGAAATCGATGATTTCGGAGATCGAATACTATGAGGCTTAAAAAATTAGAAATGTCGGGATTTAAATCATTTGCCCACAAAACGGCGCTGGAATTTCCGACCACAATAAGCGCCATTATCGGGCCCAATGGTTCTGGCAAATCCAATGTTGTGGATTCCGTACGCTGGGTTTTGGGCGAGCAGGGGCTCAAAAATTTACGCTCCAAATCGGGCGCCGATTTAATTTGGACCGGTTCGGCAACAAAACCGTCCCAGGGCAAAGCCAGCGTCAATTTACATTTTGATAATCACGATGGATTTTTTCCCGTTGATTTTGAGGAAGTCGTCATAGGCCGCAAAGTTTATCGCGATGGCGCCAATGAATATTTTTTGAACGACAGTCAGGTACGTCTTAAAGATATATCCGAACTTTTGGCGCGTTCAAAATTGGGACTTAGAGGGCATTCAATTGTCAATCAGGGCTCGGCCGACGAAATTCTGAAGGCTGACCCCGCGGAAAGGCAGGGAATTTTGGAAGAAGCGCTTGGCCTTCGCGAGTTTCAACTTAAAAAATCCGAATCCGAATCTAAACTATTGGAAACCGGCGCAAATTTGGAGCAAACCGCCAGTTTGGTAAATGAAATATCTCCCCGCCTGCGTTCGCTGAAACGCCAAGTTGAAAAATTTCAAAAAAGGGAAACTTTGGTTGGCAGCTTAAATAATCTGGAAAACGAATTTTTCAAAATAAAAATTCAGGAAGTATTTTCTCAAAGAAACGACAATCAAAAAGCGCGAGAAGAAATTGACACCAAAATAGCGCTCGCGAAAGAAAATTTTGAAGCGAACGAAAAACTTTTTGAAGAGCAAATGGCAAAATTTTCCAAAGCCGGAGAAAAAAACAACCAGTTTGAAATTGATTTGGAAAAACTAAATGCCGAGCGGCACGATATTACAAGAGAGATTGGCCGTATGGAGGGCCTTATTGAATCGGCAAAAAGAAACAATGCCAAAAATATAAAAACACTGGAGGCGGTTTTAACTATTAAAATAAAATATTGGGCAAAACGCCTTGATGCCGCTTCGCAATTGGCTGACACGGCTGCGATTAAGGAAGCCGTTAAAAATCTTGCCGGCGAAATCGGAATCGTCAGTGACTGTTTGGAAAAAAGCGACATTTCAAAAATACTTTCACTGGTTGACTTGGCGGATATTGAAGAAAAAAACGAAAGTCCTTATGAAAAAAACAAGGAAAATTTCAAATTAAAACTTACCAAAATAGATGAGCAAATAAATCAAAACAGGGGGACGCTTTCAAAAATCCGTTCGGAAGAAATGGAATGGAGAAGTAAATATTCGGTTTTTCAAAAAGATTTGGAAGTAGCCCGCCGCGAATATATGTTGGCGCAAGAGGCGGCGCAAAGATTTAATCTGGAAGAGGAAAAAATCAAATTGAAAGAATCGGATTTGAAATCGGAATTGTGGGGGTCGGGAAAGAATTACGAAGAATTTTGCGAAACGTTACCAACTTTTGCTGTAGCAGATAATAGTAACGATAGTATTTTAAATGTCGTGGAATTAGAAAATAAAATTATAAAATTAAGAAGAGAAATCGCTGAAATAGGGGGGTTTGATGAAGAAATTATGCGCGAATACGAAGAAACCAGCAAGCGCCACAAATTTTTAACGGCGGAATTTTTAGATTTAACAAATGCCGTTGGTTCGCTTAAGAATTTAATAGAAGATTTGACAGGCAGAATTAATAACGATTTCAAGACAGGGCTGGTGAAAATAAACGATGAGTTTGCCCGTTATTTCAAACTGATGTTTGGCGGCGGGTCCGCGAAATTGGAAAACGAATCAGGAGTGACCATAAACGTCAATATGCCGCGTAAGCGTATCCGCGACCTCGCCGCTCTTTCGGGCGGAGAAAGAGCGCTTGTTTCCATCGCGCTTTTATTCGCTATTGTTTCCGTTAGCCGCCCGCCATTTTTGATTTTGGATGAAATTGACGCCGCTCTAGACGAAGTCAACGCGGCGCAGTTTGCCAAAGTTCTAAAAGATTTTGCGGAAAAAACCCAATTTATTCTGATAACTCACAATCGGGCAACAATGGAAATTGCCAATGTTCTCTACGGCGTCACCATGGGCGATGATGGCGTTTCCAAATTATTCTCCTTGAAATTAGAGGACGCTGTGGTATAATAGAAACATTAAAATAATAAAAAATATGAATATTTTATATACATTGTTGGGTATTATTGCCGCGGTAATCGCGTGGCTTGTTTTTGCCTATAACCGGTTTGTCGTGCTGGGAACGAGAGTCAAAGAAGCGTGGTCGGATATTGACGTGCAATTAAAAAGAAGATACGACTTGATCCCTAATCTGGTGGAAACCGTAAAGGGCTACATGGAACACGAAAGAAATGTTTTTGAAAAAGTTACGGAAGCGCGGACGCGGGCGATGGGCGCTGAAAGCAAAAATGAAAAACTTGAAGCGGAAAATATTTTGTCCGGCACTTTGAAAACGCTTTTCGCGGTTTCCGAAAATTATCCGGATTTGAAAGCCAATGCTAATTTTTTGGAATTACAAAGGGAACTGGCGGATACGGAAAACAAAATTCAGGCGGCCAGAAGGTTTTATAATGGCAACGTGATGGAATATAACACCAAAATTGACACTTTTCCGTCCAATTTAATTGCCGGAACGTTCAAGTTCAAGAAAGAAGAATTTTTCGGGCTGGAATCCGAAGCCGAAAGAAACCCGGTAGCGGTTAAATTCTAAAATCTATGCCGACGCTTTATACTCAACAGTCGGCCAATATCAGGCGGACATGGCTGCTTTTTACGGCTTTTCTTGTCGTTATTATTGGCGTTGGCTGGGCTTTTTCCAGAATTTATGCGGATCCGTCACTTTTGTATTTCGCGGTTATTTTTAGCGTTTTGATGAATATTGCGGCATATTGGTATTCAGATAAGATAGTTTTGAAAATGGCGCGGGCAGTTCCGGTTGAACATAAAAGCGCGCCCGAGCTTTATCATATAGTGGAAAATTTATGCATTACCGCCGGCTTGCCAATGCCCAGAATTTATTTGATTCGCGAACGCCAGCCAAATGCTTTTGCGACGGGCA